>ENA-UEOM01001181-UEOM01001181.1-human-gut-metagenome-genome-assembly--contig:-NODE-1181-length-10126-cov-4.175142_pt1 | contig 10126 bp, 9 predicted proteins | sample MGYA00242993_ERZ507994 | MGnify/ENA primary metagenome ERZ507994 (study PRJEB26167, sample SAMN06115536) | human gut metagenome | host: Homo sapiens | place: China:Neimenggu | collected 2014-11-07... | reverse complement strand
AATCTTGGAATTTTCAGGGTTGCATTACTGTTTATTTGTCAAAGATCATAACCTCTTGCTTTGCAAGAGCTCGTTCATTCGTTGCTGTTGTTCTCAGCGGCAACTCTGATATCTTATCATAACCGCTTTCGTTTGTCAACAACTTTTTTGAAAAAAATTAATTTTTTTGAAATTTCTAATTGTATGTTCAAATCGTACTGTTTACACCAATCCCTGCCTGTATATTACAATATTCAAAAAGAGAATTATTCTCATCGACTTTTTTGCTATGATGTGTTAAAATCGAAAAGAATCATTCTTCAGTCCAAAAGAGGAGAATGAAATAGAGATCAAAAGGGATAAGGGAGCTAAGGAACAGGAGGAAAAGGTATGATGGCAGCAGCGATAGGAATGATAATTGTAGCATTGGCGCTTCTGATTTTTTGTGTTGCGGTAATGTGGAAAGTATTTTGTAAAGCAGGAGAACCCGGATGGGCGTCATTGATCCCGTTTTATAATTTGTATGTAATGACCAGGATAACCTGGGGGAGAGGATGGCTGTTTATTTTTGGATTCCTGCCGCTGGGGAATCTGATATTTGCAATTTTTACAATGATAAAACTGGCAAAAGTATTTGGAAAGAAGGGTGGATTTGCCTGTGGGCTGATTTTCTTAAGTATTGTCTTTCTTCCAATCCTTGCGTTTGGAAAGGCAGAGTATACAGGTCCGGATCGGGAGAAAAGTACAGGAGCGATCATAGCCAGTGCGATCACTGGCGGAATCGGTATCATTCTGTTGGTGCTTGAAGTGATAGCAGTTGTCGCACTGGGCCTGTTTGCGGTTTCAGATCAGACAGTACAACAGACACAGGATGCGGTGATTTCACAAGAAGTTCCGGAGGAAACACAGGAAGAACCAGATGTGAAAGAAGAGGAGGGCGTTCAGAGAGAATATGAGGGCACTCCGATTGAAGGATATGAGGATTTTGAGACAGTATCCCTGGATAGTTATCAATGGGTTACGGATGTCACATTGTTCAAGGCTGGGGAGAATACAGTTACGGAGTCCACAGCAACTTCCGCAAAAGATGGAATTGAGCTGAAAGCAGGTTTTACACTTCTGGCTGCGGATGAAACGATTGAGCAGAGAATTTCGGCAGAAGTGGAAAATATCCGAAAGACATTGGAAAGTCAGGCGGGAATCTATACGGATATTACTGTAGGTGAGATGGTAGCAGAAGACGGATTCGTGATGCAGCAGCTGATCTGCAATCAGATCGGGGCAGATGGAGTGGCTTATCCGTGTACTGAGATCATACAGGTTCAGTTGATGGAGGACCGGGAAATTCTGGTGAGCAGTGTATCTTTGAATACTTCTCAGGCAACAGAAAACACAGAGCGATTGTTTACACAGGCCTGTGAATTATATGGTATTGCCTTTCAATAAGGTCAGCTATAGATAGAAGCGGACAGAAGAATGTCCGCTTTACTTTTCGAAAAGATTTTGTTACTCTATAGAAACAGAAGTCTGTAGATGGAGCAAAGAAAAACAGTGGATTCAAAAACAGAGGTGAAGAGTATGGAAAATAAAAAGATCAAAGTGGCATTGCTGGGACTTGGAACAGTTGGAGGCGGAGTGTACAAATTGATCCAGAGGAGATCAGAAAGTATGATACACACAGTTGGCGCCGAGCTGGAAGTGGAAAAGATCCTGGTACACAGTCTGCATAAAAAAAGAGAAGGTGTGGATACAGAGCTTCTCACAACGGACTGGAAATCGATTGTAAACGATCCGGAGATTCAGATTGTGATCGAAGTGATGGGCGGGATCGAACCGGCAAAGTCCATGATCGAGGAAGCACTTGGAGCCGGAAAGCATGTGGTGACAGCCAATAAAGATCTGATGGCAGAACACGGAGGAGAGCTTTTGGACCTTGCAGCGGCACATGGCTGTGATCTGCTGTTTGAGGCATCGGTGGCAGGCGCCATTCCGATCATCCGTCCGCTCAAACAGTGTCTTGCCGGAAATGAGATCTCAGAAGTGATGGGGATCGTGAACGGAACGACAAACTATATTTTAACCAAGATGTTTGAAGAAAACATGAGTTTTGAAGCTGCACTTGCAAAAGCAACAGAGCTGGGATATGCAGAGGCAGATCCGACAGCGGATGTGGAAGGACTGGATGCCGGAAGAAAGGCCGCGATCCTTTCCTCCATTGCCTTTCATTCCAGAGTACAGTTTAAAGATGTTTATACAGAAGGAATCACAAAGATCACAGCAGAAGATATTGCCTATGCAAAAGAGTTTGACTGTGTGATCAAGCTGCTTGCAGTTGCGCACAATACGGACAAAGGGATTGAAGTGGGAGTGTATCCAGTGCTGCTTGGAAAAGAGCATCCCCTGTCGTCCGTGCGAGATTCGTTCAATGCTGTTTTTGTGCACGGAGATGCTGTGGATGATGCGATGTTTTACGGAAGAGGTGCCGGGGAGATGCCGACGGCAAGTGCTGTTGTCGGTGATGTGATTGATGTTGCCAGAAACCTGCAGTTTGGATGCAACGGAAGAATCAGCTGTACCTGCTATCAGGATCTGCCGGTGAAGCCGTTTGATGAAGTGAAAAATAAATTTTTCCTCAGAATGCAGGTGAAAAACGAACCGGGAGTTCTGGCGAAAGTGGCAAGTGTATTTGGCGGTCATAAGGTAAGTATCCGCAGAGTTGTGCAGAAGCATGTACAGGAAGAAGCGGCTGAACTGGTCATCAGTACAGAAAAAGTGAAAGAGTATCATATTAAGGATGCGCTGAGAGAGCTGCAGAAAATGGACAGCATTTCTGAGATCAGCAGTATGATCAGAGAATATTAGAAGGAGAAGATAAGATTGAGTTACGCAGATAAAGTATTTATAGAGATGTGCAGAGACATTATTGACAACGGAACGAGTACAGAGGGAGAAAAGGTACGTCCGGTATGGGAGGATGGAACCTCTGCGTACACCATCAAAAAATTTGGTGTTGTGAACCGTTATGACCTCTCAAAAGAGTTTCCGGCACTGACTCTGCGAAGGACAGGAATCAAGAGCTGTGTGGATGAGATGCTGTGGATCTGGCAGAAAAAGTCCAACAACATTCATGATTTAAACAGTCACATCTGGGACAGCTGGGCAGATGAGGACGGTTCCATCGGAAAAGCCTACGGCTATCAGATGCAGGTAAAGCATCAGTATAAAGAGGGAATGATGGATCAGGTGGATCGTGTGATCTATGATCTGAAGAACAATCCTTACAGCCGACGGATCATGACGAATATCTATGTGCATCAGGATCTTCATGAGATGAATCTGTATCCATGTGCATACAGCATGACATTTAATGTGACAAAAGAAAAGGACAGCGACAAATTGACATTAAATGGAATCCTGAATCAACGTTCTCAGGATGTACTGGCAGCAAATAACTGGAATGTGTGTCAGTATGCGGTGCTGCTTCATATGCTGGCACAGGTGTGTGATATGAAGGTCGGAGAGTTTGTTCATGTGATCGCAGATGCGCATATTTATGACAGACATATCCCGATGATCGAGGAACTGATCAAAAGAGAACCGCTTCCGGCACCGAAATTCTGGCTGAATCCGGAGGTAAAAGACTTTTATGAATTTACACCGGATGATGTACGGCTGGATGGATATGAGACACATCCTCAGATTAAGAATATTCCAATCGCGGTATAGGAGTTGTGCAAAAAAAGGAGGAAATGAATATGAACGCAATTGTAGCAGCCGATAAAAACTGGGCAATCGGATATAAAAACAAACTTCTGGTCAGCATTCCGGCAGATATGAAGTTTTTCCGTCAGATGACAGGTGGAAAGGTAGTTGTGATGGGAAGAAAGACGCTGGAAAGCTTTCCGAACGGTCTGCCGCTGAAGAACCGCACCAATATTGTGCTGACAGGGAATCCCAATTATCATGTGAAAGATGCAGTGATCGTGCATACAACAGAAGAATTGCTGGAAGAACTGAAAAAATATGATGAGGAAGAAATCTTTGTGATCGGCGGAGAAAGTATTTACCGGATGATGCTTCCTTATTGCAGCAAAGTATATGTAACAAAGATCGACCATGCATATCAGGCAGATACGTATTTCCCGAATCTGGATCAGCTGGAAGACTGGGAAATGACAGAAGTCAGTGAAGAGCATACTTGTTTTGATCTGGAGTATGTATTTTCGACTTACGAGCGCCGACAGTGAAGGCAGGCATATCATGAAATTTAGAAAAACATACAAGAGAAAACAGGCGGCAGTGCTGCTGAGTGTGTTTCTTTTGGTGACAAGTGTGGCCGGATGTCAGAGAGTGGGGGCTGTGAAAGAGACCGGCGAAGAGAAAGTAAATGTCGTGACAACCATTTTTCCACAGTATGATTTTGTACGTCAGATCGCAGGGGATAATGTAGAAGTATCGATGCTTTTAAAGCCGGGAGAAGAGACACACTCCTATGAGCCGACACCGCAGGACATTCTGAAGATTCAGAATTGTGATCTGTTTATTTATGTGGGCGGTGAGAACGATGAATGGGTGGAGGATATTCTGGACTCCATCGATACAGAACATATCAGACTGCTTCGCCTGATCGACTGCGTGGATACGGTAAATGAAGAACACGTAGAAGGGATGAAAGAAGAACGTGGTCATGAACATGAAGAAGAGGAAGAGCACGAGCATGAGCACGGGGAAGAGGAGCACGAAACACATGAGACGCTGACCCCGGATGAACATGTATGGACGTCTCCAAAGAATGCCATTGCAATTGTGGAGCAGATTGCAGATGTTCTGGGTGAGCTGGATCCGGAGCAGACGGCAGTTTATGAAGAGAACGAAAAAGCGTATGTGAGTCTTTTAGAAGAGCTGGATGATGAGTTTCGTGAGGTGGTAAGTTCGGCCAAACGCGATGTGCTGCTTTTTGGAGACCGTTTTCCGTTCCGGTATTTTGCAGATGAATACGGTCTGAAATACTATGCGGCATTTCCGGGCTGCGCATCCGATACGGAGCCAAGTGCGGCAACGATGGCATTTCTGATCAACAAAGCAAAGGAAGAACAGATTCCGGTGATCTTAAAGATGGAGCTGAGTAATGAGAATATTGCAAATGCCATTGCCGAGACGACACATGCGAAAGTGAAGACGTTTTACAGTTGTCATAATCTGACTGCAAAGGAATTTGCAGACGGGGAGACTTATCTGAGCATGATGAAAAAGAATGTAGAAACATTAAAGGAGGCTTTGAACTGATGGCATTGATAAAATGTGATGGAATTTCGATCGCATATGAGGGACAGACGGTTGTTCGGGATCTGTCTTTTTGGATCGAGCAGGGAGATTATCTCTGCATTGTGGGAGAGAATGGTTCCGGAAAGAGTACGCTGGTAAAAAGTCTTCTTGGATTAAAACCGCCCTTTAAAGGGCAGATTCTGCTGGGAGACGGATTGAAGCAAGACGAAATCGGGTATCTTCCCCAGCAGACGGTCGTGCAGAAAGATTTTCCGGCAAGCGTCTATGAGGTGGTACTTTCCGGCAGACTCAACAGCAGAGGCTGGCGGCCGTTTTACAGTGCAGCGGATAAGAAGGCAGCCAGAGAGAATATGGAGCTTTTAGGAATCCGGGAAATGGAACACCAGTGCTTCCGGGATCTTTCCGGCGGACAGAAACAGAGGGTGCTGCTGGCGAGAGCGCTGTGTGCCACAAAGAAGCTCCTGTTGTTAGACGAGCCCGTGACAGGACTGGATCCGCTGGTGACTGCAGAGTTTTACCAGTTGATTGAAAAAATCAATAAGGAGGCTAAAATTGCAGTTGTCATGGTGTCTCATGATATCGAAAGTACGATACAGTATGCAAGCCATATCCTGCATTTGCAGGAGAGCGCCCTGTTTTACGGAACTGCGCAGGAATATCAAAACAGTGCAGTCGGCAAGAGATTTCTGGGAGGTGAGGGAAATGCTTGATACATTTATGGAAATGATGTCCTATCCATTTATGGTACGGGCGTTTCTGGTGGGTTCCCTGGTGGCATTGTGTTCGGCACTTCTGGGAGTCAGTCTGGTACTGAAACGCTATTCGATGATCGGAGACGGGCTTTCTCATGTTGGATTCGGGGCACTGGCCATCGCGGCTGCGCTGAACATGGCGCCTTTGGCGGTTGCAATTCCGGTGGTCGTGGTGGCTGCGGTTCTGCTTCTTCGCATCAGCGGCAGCAGCAAGATCAAAGGAGATGCGGCAATTGCACTGATTTCTACGGGAGCACTGGCGATCGGGATTATGGTGATTTCCATGACGACAGGAATGAACACTGATGTTTATAACTATATGTTCGGAAGTATCCTTGCCATGAGTGGTGAGGATGTGCAGTTCAGTATTCTTCTGTCGGTTGCGGTGCTGATCTTATATCTGTTTTTCTATAATAAGATTTTTGCGATCACCTTTGATGAGACTTTCGCCCGGGCAACAGGAGTCCGTGCAAATCTGTATAATACTCTGATTGCGGTGTTGACGGCAGTTACGATCGTGTTGGGAATGCGGATGATGGGAGCACTTCTGATCTCCAGTCTGATTATTTTTCCGGCGCTGACTTCCATGCGGGTGTTTAAGACCTTTAAGGGTGTGATTCTGAATTCAGCGATTCTATCGGTTGTATGCCTGATTCTGGGAGTGACGATTTCCTATGTGTATGCAACACCGGCAGGTGCGAGTGTAGTTGTGGTCAATATGGCAATGCTGGCTGTCTACAGTGTGATCGGAGCCCTGAAAAACAGAAACAACGGGAAGTAAATGCGAATTGGATTAAAAAAGATCAAGAAAAGGAAATTGACAAAGATAAAAATACACCGTATAATGAGGATAAATTTCAGCAGCGAAAGCCTCTGAAATTCAGTGTATGAGGAATTTTATTCGCCCTGAGCTTTTTGACAGCTTGGGGCGTTTTGCATAAGGAGGGTGTGAAAGGTGAGGCAGATTTCAGGAAACAAATTATTTGTAAAAGCATTAAAAGAAGAAGACGTAGAAGTATTGTTCGGATATCCGGGCGCGTGTACGATCGATATCAGCGATGAGCTGTATAAGCAGAGCGGGATTGATGTGATCCTTCCGAGACACGAGCAGGCACTGGTGCATGAAGCGGATGCGTATGCGAGGACAACGGGGAAAGTCGGCGTCTGTCTGGTGACCAGCGGACCGGGAGCGACCAATCTGGTGACAGGACTTGCGACTGCCAATTATGACAGTGTTCCGCTGGTCTGTTTTACCGGACAGGTGGCGAGACATCTGATCGGAAATGATGCATTTCAGGAAGTGGATATTGTGGGGATCACACGGAGCATCACCAAGTATGGTGTGACGGTCACGAAGCGGGAAGATCTTGGACGGATCATCAAGGAGGCATTTTATATCGCAAGAACGGGAAGGCCGGGACCGGTTCTGATCGATCTTCCGAAAGATGTGATGGCGGAGCTTGGCAGTGCACAGTATCCGAAAGAGGTGAATATCAGAGGATATAAGCCGAATACCAGTGTACATATCGGACAGCTGAAAAGAGCGATCAAGATGCTTCACAAGGCAAAACGACCGCTGTTTCTGGCAGGCGGAGGGGTGAATATTGCGCGCGCCAGTGCATTGTTTACAGAAGTGGTGGAAAAAACACAGGTGCCGGTAGTGACAACGATCATGGGGCGAGGCGCCATTGCGACAAATCATCCGCTGTTTATCGGAAATCTGGGGATGCACGGCGCTTATGCAGCCAATATGGCAGTCAGCGGCTGTGATCTGCTGTTTTCCATCGGGACGCGCTTTAATGACCGGATCACGGGAAAACTGCATGAATTTGCGCCTCATGCACAAATTGTCCATATTGATATCGATACGGCATCGATTTCCAGAAATATTCATGTGGATATTCCAATCGTAGCAGATGCCAAAGAAGCGCTTACGAAGATGACGGAGTATGTGGAAGAGTGCGAGACAAAAAAATGGCTTGCGCAGATCGCGGCATGGAAAGAGGAGCATCCGCTTCGGATGAAACGGCATGCATTGATGAGCCCTCTGGCTATTATTGAAGAGATGAACCGGCAGTTTGACGATGCAATCATCACGACAGAGGTCGGTCAGCATATGATGCTGGTGACTCAGTATGCGGAGATTACAGAAAAGAAGCAGCTTGTCATGTCCGGAGGACTGGGGACGATGGGATATGGATTCCCGGCGGCGATCGGAGCACAGATCGGTAATCCGGAGAAACGAGTGATCGCAGTTTCCGGGGATGGCGGTATGCAGATGAATATTCAGGAGTTTGCAACGGCAGTTCTGGAGGAGACACCGGTCATCGCCTGTGTATTTAACAATACATATCTGGGGATGGTGCGTCAGTGGCAGAAGCTGTTTTACGGAAAACGCTATGGGATGACCAATCTGCGCGCAGGAGCGCTTTCGAGACGGACAGATGGAGCCGAATTTCCGGAGTATACGCCGGATTTTGTAAAACTGGCAGAAAGCTATGGGGCAAAAGGAATCCGTGTGACAAAAACAGAAGAGATCTCGGCAGCATTTGAAGAGGCAAAGAAAAATACAAAAACTCCGACCCTGATTGAATTTATCATTGATCCGGAAGAGATGGTATATCCGATGATCAAGCCGGGCGGAACACTGGAAGATATGATTATGGATTGTTAGGAGGAAGACGGACGATGGCAGATAAAAGTATGAAAAAAAGATGGATTTCTCTGTATGTGGAAAATCAGGTGGGAGTGCTTTCTAAGATTTCCGGTCTGTTTTCCGGAAAATCCTACAACTTGGACAGTCTGACAGTAGGAACCACAGAAGATCCGACGGTATCCCGAATGACAATCGCCACAGTCAGTGATGATGAGACATTTGAGCAGATCAAAAAGCAGCTCAATCGAATGGTAGAAGTGATCAAGGTCATCGATTTTACAGATATTTTTGTGCGGATGAAAGAAATCCTTTATATCAAAGTCCGGAAGTGTACACTGGATCAGAAAGTGGAGCTGCATCAGATCGCAGAGACATTTAAAGGAAAAGTGATCGACTGTGACAGAGACAGCCTGCTTCTGGAATTTGTACAGACCGGGACGAAAAACGACGCAGTGGTGAAGCTGATAAAAGAAGAATTCAAAAGTATTGAAGTCGTCAGAGGCGGAAGTGTCGGGATTGAATCCATCAGTATGATGGAACGATAAAAAAACAGAGCGCACTCTTGATTTTTGAGCGTGAGAGTATTATAATTGCAACAAACAAGTTGCAAATACGTTCGATTGAGGAATGGAGGAGTTTTTGATGGAGAAGAAACAGATCGATTGGGAGAATCTCGGATTTGGTTATGTACAGACTGAACAGAGATATGTTTCCAATTATAAAGACGGAAAATGGGATGAGGGAGGACTGACAGAAGACGCCGGTGTGGTACTCAATGAATGTGCCGGAGTCCTGCAGTATGCACAGACTGTATTTGAAGGAATGAAAGCTTATACGACAGAAGACGGTAAGATCGTTGTATTCAGACCGGATCTCAATGCTGCCCGGATGGCAGATTCTGCGAGACGTTTGGAGATGCCGGTATTTCCGGAAGAACGTTTTCTGGAGGCAGTCAAAGAAGTGGTAAAAGCCAATGCAGCGTATGTGCCTCCGTATGGTTCCGGGGCAACACTTTATATTCGCCCATACATGTTTGGAAGCAATCCGGTCATCGGAGTCAAGCCGGCAGATGAGTATCAGTTCCGGGTGTTTGTGACACCTGTCGGACCGTACTTTAAAGGCGGAGTAAAACCATTGACGTTATGTGTATCTGATTTTGACCGTGCGGCGCCGCATGGAACAGGACATATCAAAGCCGGACTGAATTATGCAATGAGTCTTCATGCGATCGTGACAGCACATGCGAACGGCTATGATGAAAACATGTATTTAGATTCGGCAACAAGAACGAAAGTTGAGGAGACAGGCGGGGCAAACTTTATTTTCGTGACAAAAGACAATAAAGTGGTGACACCGCATTCTGATACGATTCTGCCGTCTATCACAAGACGTTCTCTGTTATATGTGGCAGAGCATTATCTTGGTCTGGAAGTGGAAGAGCGGGATGTGTATC
>ENA-UEOM01001176-UEOM01001176.1-human-gut-metagenome-genome-assembly--contig:-NODE-1176-length-10162-cov-4.335845_pt1 | contig 10162 bp, 8 predicted proteins | sample MGYA00242993_ERZ507994 | MGnify/ENA primary metagenome ERZ507994 (study PRJEB26167, sample SAMN06115536) | human gut metagenome | host: Homo sapiens | place: China:Neimenggu | collected 2014-11-07... | reverse complement strand
ACATAGAAGCCCAAGGAGGCATTGGTCAGCCAGTTGCTCCCCTTATTGTAGCTTAGGCATGAGATGGAAAGAAAGCCGGACTGGCTGCCCGGCTTTCCTGTCCAAATTTATTGTAATAGGAGGCGTTGCATGACGGAAGCACAGTTCAGCAATGCCATGGATGCTTATGGCTCCACGGTTTACAGGCTGGCCCTGACCCGGATGCAGAATATCGCCGACGCGGAGGACGTGTATCAGGAGGTGTTCCTCCGGCTGTGGAAGCAGGCGGCGGAGGAATGGGACGGGGACCGCGCCAAGGCATGGCTTATCCGCACAACGCTGAACCGCTGCGCGGATCTGCACCGGTTCCGCCTACGGAGGCCGGTACTTTCTTTCGCGGAGATACCGGATCTGGCACAGCCGGAGGACGAGAGCCGGGAGCTGTGGGAAGCGGTGAGCCGCCTGCCGGAAAAGGCCCGGACGGCGGTGCATCTTTATTACGCCGAGGGGTATTCGGCGGAGGAGATCAGCCAACTGATGCACATTCCCGCCGCCACGGTCCGAACCCGGCTCCACCGGGCCCGCAAGCAGCTGAAAGAACTTCTGGGAGGTATTGACGATGAAACGTGCGTATCACGATCTGATGGAACAAATTTCGGTCCCCGGCGGGCTGAATGACCGGGTGCTGCAAACGGTCCGGCAGGAGGCGGCCGGTGTCGGAACGCGGTGGAAACGGACGGCGCTGCGGGCGGCGGTGTGCGCTGCCTGTGCGCTGGCTCTGGTGCTGGGGACAGTGCGGCTGGCACCCCGTTCGGCAGAGGAACCCGGACTGCCCCAGATCACCTACAGTTTTGGTCTGACGGCCTATGCCGCCGACATCGGGGAGACCATCGTCCCCAATGCCAACGGCGGGTTGGCGCTGCGCAGCGGCACCGGGATCTGGGACCCACTGCAGGGGTATTTTACCGGCTGCCTGTTTCAGGTGACCGGAGAAAATCTTCAAAAGGTGACTTTGTCTGTGGACCGGGGCGGACTGTACCGCAGCGAGACCCGAAAGGCTTTGTCTAATGATGAGGCGCAGGCACTCTGGCAGGCGGAAGAGAACGGGGAACTGGTGTGCAGTGTCTATGGAGCAGACGAGGGCGTGCCCATGAATGCTGATGTCATGACGGCTTTGGGCAGCGATGTGACCGTGGACTATGATTCTTCGGCCAGCTATGGCTTCTGGGTGCCCCCGGAGGAGCTGCCAACGGCGAGCGATGACATGAAGCAGGATACGTGGGACAGCATCGACACCTTTAACGGAGCGCATCTGACGGTGGAGGCCACTTTCCTGGACGGCAAAACAGAAAGTCGGACCTACACCCTCTCCACCGGCCGTCTGCGGCTGGATCGGTATGAAAACGGGACATGGACGGTCCTGCCCCAGCTGGCCGGGGACGAGGAGGCGTACGTTTACGGCATTTATGCCGTCAGCAAAGAGGAGAGCCGCTGGTTTCAATGGCCGGTGGAGGGCAGCAATACCATCAGCCTCAGCAACCCCTTCGGAGCCAGATGGAATCCCGGCGGACAGGGGAAAACCGTCCACAATGGGATCGACATTCCAGCCGAACGGGGAACCCCGGTGCTGGCGGCTGCGGACGGCACCGTGACGGAGACCGGCTTTGACACGGAACGCGGGAATTACCTGATGATCGACCACGGCGATGGACTCACCACACTGTACGCCGCGTGCAGCAAGGTGGATGTGAATGAGGGCGATCCTGTAAAGGCGGGGACGCCAATCGCCGCCATAGGCAGCACAGGAAGGTCCACCGGCCCGCACCTTCATTTTGAGGTTCGGCAGGACGGTATTCCCCAGAACCCCACGGTCTATTTCGACGCGGACGTTCGATCGACCCTGCGGATGGGATAAATAGGCAGCGCCCACGGCGAAAGCCGTGGGCGCTGATGCTTTTATTTGGTTTCCGCGTAGATCCCGCCTTCACCAGCCCACCACATGGCATCATACAACTGCTCAAGATCGGCGCAGGAGCCGGCGTAATCCTTCACATCGTCATAGAGGGGACAGGGCTTGCCGTGGGAAAATCGCTCATTGTAGTCGGCGACGATCTGAGGCAGGTCTTGGTTCAATTCCTCCACCGTCAGCACACGGGACCAGGGCTGGCCGTTTTCGTCCCGGAACGCACATTCTATCTCGTCCAGATTGCCGATGATTGCCAGCACCGCCGCCATGTCCTGATAAAGGCCCTTTTCAGAGTCTCCCATTTTACCGGAAGTCTGGGGGACGGAGAAATTCAGCGTCAGGCGGTAAGGTGCGGAGGAGGTGTGCAGCTCCAGCGTATAGCTGCCGCAGGTGTCGAACCGTAAGGCGTTGAGCACCCGGCCCACGGCGGGGGCGTCCCCCACATAGGGCGTTTGGGCCTGATAGATTCTGTCGATCTGCGGCGAGATCTCGACACCACCCTGCCAGATCAGTTGATCTCCCAGATAGACCGCGTTGACGCCCTCCGTGTTGAGGACGGCCCGGTAATCACCGGAATTACTGAGGGGAGAGGGCAATACCTGACGGCAGGTGACGCGGACGATCCCCTCCGGCTCCTGCTCCGTTTCCCACTGGCGGCAGGCCGTGCCGGACCAAATGGAGTATACCCGGATGTCCAGTTGTCCCGGCACATCCGTGCTGATAACCCAGCTCATGCCTTGCGTCTGGATCGGCGTGCCGATCAGAAACAGCTTTGCCGCGACGCCCACAGCGAACAGCAGCACCGTGACGGCAACTGCCGCCGCCACACGCCGCCAGCCCCGGCGCTTTACTTTTTTCAGATAGTCTACCTCTTTTGCGTCCTCTGGGGCCGCCTGCTCCGGCGCGCCTGCCAGCGCCGTCCGAAGCTGGGCGCATTCCGGGCACCCGGACAGATGACGCTCCACCGCAGCGTTGCTCTCTGGGGAGGTGAGGCCCTCCACATAGGAGGGGAGCAAATCCCGCACCACACCGCAGGTTAGATCATTTTTCATCGTCGCAGCCTCCTTGCTTCAATCGTTCCTTGCCCCGGTAAAAGGTCACTCTGGCCCAGGTCTCCGTTTTGCCTAAAACGTCTCCAATCTCCCGGAAGGACAGCCCACCGAAGGCCCGGAGGTAGACCACCTCACGTCCCGGCTCCGGTAATTCATGGACCCGCCGCAGCAGATCTAACTGCCCGGAGCGGCTGACGGCCTCCTCCTCGGCGGAGGGCACCAGCGGCAGCTCTGCTTCCTCAGGAAGCTCCGTTTCCCGGTTGGCCTTCCGCAAATGCTGATACCACAGGTGCTTGGCGATCTGGCACAGCCAGACGGACACCTTGCAGCTGCCGTCAAACCGGTCGATGGACCGCACTGCCTGATAAAAAGTCTCTTGGGTCAGTTCCTCCGCCGTCTGGGGGTCCCGGCATTGGGAGAGCAGAAATTTATAGACCGTCTGCGCGTGCTGGCGGTAGACGGCATCCAGATCCTTCACGGAGTTTCTCCCCCTTTCAGCGGTGTTTTCATCTGCTATATCCGTTTGGGGCGCGGTTCGTTACAGCGTTGGAAAAAGATTTTGAAAAAAAGGAGCCATACGGCTCCTTTTGCGATGCTCAGAAGGTTTCAGACTGGACCAGTTCCTCGTAGGAACGGATGTAATAGTCGCACAGACGCTGAATCTCCGGTTGATCCTGCTCCGCCGTGGCCTCATAGACCCCGGCCACCCGGAAGCCTGCTGCCTTGGCGGTGCGGATGGCGTGGAGGGCATCCTCAAACACCACGGTGTCCCGCTTGTTGGACTGGAGCCGCCGCATGGCCATCTCGTAGATGTCGGCGCTTTCGGATTTGTGATTTCCTGCGTCGGCGGAGGTGACGATCCCCCGGAAATAGTGGTCGATGCCCGCCGTTTTCAGGGCCTTTTCCGTCAGCCGCCGATGGGTGGCGGTGGCCACATACATCCATACGCCCTCCATTTTCAAAATGGAGAGAAATTTTTCCAGACCCGGCTTGGGCCGGACCTGGCTGGAATAGAATATCTCCATCCGCTGAATGATCTGGTCGATGATCTCCTGCTGGGACCACGGCAGACCGCAGACCTCCCGCAGATAGGGGATCACGTCGCAGTCCGCTAAGGTGTGGAGCATCCGGTCCTGCTCCGGTGTGGCGGTGATGCCCGCCTCCTTTAAGAACGTGGGCCCCAGCTCCCGCCAGGTGGGCATGGAGTCCAGCAGTGTGCCGTCCATATCAAAAATTGCGCTTTGTAACCGCATGGAATACCTCAGTTTCAGAAGATTTGAATCATGTTCGCCCCGCGGGTGCAGTATGCTTGCCGCACCGGCGGGGGGAAGGGGGGCGTGCGCCCCCTTTTGCTTTCAGCACAGCTTAGAGCCGGCGGGAATCTTGTCGTCCAGCATGATGAGGTTCAGCTTTTCCTCGCCCTTTTCCGTGTGGACGGCGGAAAGCAGCATACCGTTGCTCTCTAAACCCATCATCTTCCGGGGCGGCAGATTCACGATGGCGGCCAGGGTCTTGCCCACCAGCTCCTCCGGCTCATAGAACTTGTGGACACCGGAGAGGATCTGCCGGTCGGTGCCGGTGCCGTCATCCAGCGTGAAGCGCAGCAGCTTGTCAGACTTTTTCACGGCTTCGCAGGCCTTGACCTTCACCACCCGGAAATCGGATTTGCAGAAGGTGTCGAAGTCCACCGTTTCGGTGAGCTGAGGCTCCACCTCCACGTCGGGCTGCTCCGCCTTCTTAGCGGCGGCCTCAGCGGCTTCCAGTTCCGCGAGGGCCTTGTCCAGATCCAGACGGGGGAACAGGTTTTCACCCTTGACCACGGCAGCGGTCTCAGGCAGCTCACCCCAGAGGTCCGCAGACTCCCAGGTCCGGGCCTCCGCGCCCACGCCGATCTGGGCGAAGAGCTTTTCCATGCTCTCCGGCATGAAGGGGGTCAGCAGGATGCCGCAGATGCGGGTGGCTTCCAGCAGGTTATAGAGCACATGGGCCAGCCGGGCGCCGTTGGCTTCCATATCCTTGGCCAGCGCCCAAGGGGCGTTCTCGTCGATATACTTGTTAGCCCGCTGGATCAGCTTGAAGGTCTCAGACAGGGCGTTGTGAGGGGCGAAGGTGTCCATCTCATGAGCGTAGGCCTTCTTCAGACCGGCGGCCTGTGCCACCAGCTGGGCATCGTACAGCACGGGGTCCACGGTGTCGCCGCTGGCGGCCAGCTCCACGCTGCTGCCCATGCGGACCATGGCAACCAGCTGCTTCTCATCTTCCGTGGCACCGCAGCCTGCAGGCAGGGAGCCGCCGAAGTACTTGTTCACCATGGCGGTGGTGCGGCTGAGGAGGTTGCCCAGATCGTTGGCCAGATCGGTATTGATGGTCTGGATCAGCAGCTCATTGGAGAAGTTGCCATCGGAGCCGAAGGGGAAGGTCCGCATCAGGAAGAAGCGGAGGGCATCCACGCCGAACTGCTCCGCCAGCAGGTAGGGGTCCACCACGTTGCCCTTGGATTTGGACATTTTGCCGCCGTCCAGCAGCAGCCAGCCGTGGCCGAAAACGTGCTTGGGCAGAGGCTCCTCCAGACTCATCAGCATGGCAGGCCAGATAATAGAGTGGAATCGCACAATTTCCTTGCCGACGATGTTGATGCCGGGCCAGTATTTCTTGTAGTCATTATAGCGGTCATTCTCATAGCCCAGCGCGGTGATATAGTTGCTCAGGGCGTCCACCCACACATAGACCACGTGCTTGGGGTCAAAGTCCACGGGGATGCCCCAGGAGAAGCTGGTACGGGAAACGCACAGATCCTCCAGACCGGGATCAATGAAGTTCTTCACCATCTCGTTGACGCGGGAGCGGGGCTGGAGGAAGTCAGTGTTTTCCAGCAGGTCCCGGATACGGTCGGCATATTTGCTCAGACGGAAGAAGTAGGCTTCCTCCTCGGCGTCCACAACGGGGCGGCCGCAGTCGGGGCAGCAGCCGTCCTTCAGCTGGCTCTCCGTCCAGAAGGACTCGCAGGGAGTGCAGTACTTGCCCTTGTAGGTGCCCTTGTAGATGTCGCCCTTGTCATACATCCGCTTAAAGATCCGCTGGATGGCCTTCACATGGTAATCGTCCGTCGTGCGGATGAAGCGGTCGTTGGAGATGTTCATCAGCTTCCACAGGTCCTTCACGCCCCGGGGGCCCTCCACGATGCGGTCCACAAACTCCTTGGGGGTAATACCGGCGGCCTCGGCCTTCTGCTCGATCTTCTGGCCGTGCTCGTCGGTACCGGTGAGGAACATGACGTCCTCACCCTTCAGCCGGTGATACCGGGCCAGAGTGTCGGTGGCCACGGTGCAGTAGGTGTGGCCGATGTGCAGCTTATCTGAGGGGTAGTAGATGGGGGTTGTGATATAAAAAGTGTCCTTTTCCATATCCGGTTCCTCTTTTCTTCTTTATGATAAATTTTGAGTGATCGCAAATAAAAACGCCGTCCCTGAGCATACGCTCAAGGACGGCGAAGAAAGCCGTGTTACCACCTTGATTCACCCACACCTCGCGGCGTGAGCCTCTGCGGGTACAAGCCTGCCGAAACCGGCACGCGATACCCTGACGCTGTAATGGGCGCACCCATCGCAGCCTGCGCCGAAGCGCTGAGCCGCGCGGCTCCGGGGCCATGTTCTGTCTACCGCATGGGTCCCTTTTCAGCTGCCGGGACTCTCTGAACCATGCCGCGAGGACGTACTCTCCCCTTCATTGCATTCTCGATTGCACTCACTTATACCATATTTTAAACGATTAGTCAATCATCCGGTCAAAATATTTCCGATTTCCGCTGTTTTTATTCGCTGTGGTACTTTCCCCGCCATTTTCCGGCAGCATAGTGATAGACCGACAGAGCGCAAGCCACGGCCCAGCCGATGCCGTAGCTCCAATACATAGCGTCCGGGCCGAAGCGGTTTGCCAGCAGGTACAGGAAGGGGACCCGCAGCAGGATCACAGAGGCCACCACGTTCACCATGGGATACAGGCTGTCGCCCGCGCCCCGCATGGCGGAGTTCAGTACGAACAGAATGGCAAACAGCACGTAGGGCGGCATCACACATTGCAGATACCGGGCGCTGGCGGCGATGACCGCCGGGTCCGGGGAGAAGATCCGGGACAGAGGGACGGACAGCCACACCACAAGGGCGGAACTGAGAACTGTCCACACAACGGCCATGGTCACGGTGATCCGGACACCCTGACGGACCCGGTCCTCCCGGCTTGCCCCCATATTCTGCCCCACAAAGGAGATCACAGCGGCGGCCAGGCTTTGGACCGGCAGAAAGGACAGGGTATCCAGTTTATTGCCCACGTTGAAGCCGGCAGTGAAGGCCTTTCCGTAGCTGTTGACCTTGGAGAGTACGCCCATGGCGCCCAGGGCCACCAGAGACATCTGGATACCGCTGGGCAGGCCAATGCGGATGATCTCACAGAACAGTTTGCGGTCGAAGATCCCGTTGAAGGGATGGATGGCCAGCTGCGGATACCTGCGGTTGATATACCAGATACCGAACAGCCAGCTGCATAATTGGGCGATGACAGTGCCCAGCGCTACACCCAGCACCCCCAGCGGTACCGCCAGCACCAGTGCCAGATCCAGAAAGATGTTCAAAATCGTGGACACCGCCAGAAACAGCAGCGTGGTGGAGCTGTTGCCCATGCCCCCTAAAATGCCGGCGTTGAGATTATAGCCGATGCTGCCGACAAGCCCCGCACAGACCACCAGCAGATAGGTCCGGGTCTCTGCCCAGGCGGCGGGGTCCACCCGTAAAACGGTCATCAAGGGATGCACCAGCAGCAGCGCGGCGGCGGTGATGGGCAGAATACTGCGGATAAAGGCGGTATACAGGCTGTCGATGGCGCTCCGGACTCGGTCCGGTCTCCCGCCGCCGAAGGACTGGGCGATGACCACGGTGCCGCCGGTGGCGATGCCGGAGAACAGGGATGTGAACAGGAAGATCACCGGAAAGCCAACGCCCACGGCGGCCAAGGCTCCGTCGCTGACAAAGTTGCCCACCACCCAGCTATCCACCATATTGTAGAACTGCTGCAAAAAATTCCCCGCCAGCAGCGGCAGGGTAAACATCAGAATATGGCGGAAGGGACTGCCCACCGTCATATTCCGGGTTCCGCTTTCCGTCCCCACGATGCACCTCAACTCATAAAATCATTTTATTTTACTGTACTCCTTTTCACCGGAAAGGGCAAGTTGATTTCCCGGCGAAAACCGGGTAAAATGGGGGAAACCATCAAAAACCGCCGCCGGGACCGGGCGGCGGGGAAGGAGCCTCTATGAAACTGGTATCTTGGAACGTCAACGGCCTGCGGGCCTGCCTCGGCAAGGGCTTTCTGGACTTCTGCGCCTTTGCGGACGCGGATGTGATCTGCCTGCAGGAGACGAAGATGCGCCCGGAGCAGGCAGAATTCGACCTGCCGGGCTATGAACGCTACTGGAACAGCGCCGACAAGGCGGGCTATTCCGGCACCGCCGTGTTTACCCGGCAGACGCCCCTCTCTGTTACCTATGACTTCGGCAAGGAGGTCCACCGTCACGAGGGACGGGTCATTACGGCGGAATACCCGGAATTCTATCTGGTGTGCTGCTACACGCCCAACTCCAAGGACCAGCTTTCCCGGCTGGACTACCGCATGGAGTGGGAGGACGATCTGCGGGACTATCTGATGGAGCTGGATCAAACGAAGCCGGTGGTCTACTGCGGCGATCTCAATGTGGCCCATCAGGAGATCGACCTGAAAAATCCCAAGTCCAACCGCATGAACCCCGGCTTTTCTGACGAGGAGCGGGCTAAAATGACCCAGCTGTTAGAAAGCGGCTTTACGGATACCTTCCGGTATCTCTATCCGGATAAGACCGGCGCATACTCCTGGTGGAGCTATCGCTTCAATGCCCGGAAGAACAACGCCGGATGGCGTATCGACTATTTTATCGTCTCCGACCGGCTGAAGGACAAGATCAAAAGCGCCGACATCTGGAGCGAGGTCACGGGCAGCGACCACTGTCCCGTGGTGCTGGAGCTGGACCTCTGACCCTATGACAGCAGGGCGTTGATCTCCTCGATCTCCAGATCCTGCAAGGCCCAGTTGATGCCGTAGCCGATGACCTTGCCCAGGTCCCGCACCTGCTGGTCGATGTCCCTTGGCGTGACCATAAGGTTTTCAGGGCGGCTCCGCAGCGTTTCCATATCCGGCTCGGGAAGCCCGGATTCTTCCAATAGATCCGCTGCTAACGTGGCGGCGTCCACCACCGTGGGAACGCCCACGGCCAGCACCGGTACCCCCAGCGTTTCCCGGTTCAGGGCGGAGCGGTGATTGCCTACGCCGCTGCCGGGGATGATGCCGGTGTCGCTGAACTGGACGGTACAGCACACCCGCCCCACCCGGCGGGATGCCAGCGCGTCCACCGCGATGACCGCCGACGGATGGAGCCGGTCCACCAGTCCCCGCACCGCCTCTGCAGATTCCACGCCGGTGGTCCCCAACACCCCCGGCCGCAGGGCCGCCACCGGGCGGAACCCGGAAAAGTGCTGGGGCATAGCGTCGATGAGATGGCGGGTGATGAGGATGCTGTCCGCCGCCAGCGGGCCGACGGCGTCCGGCGTCATGGCCCGGTTTCCAAGGCCCACCACCAGCACTGGACCGCTGTCCGGGGTCAGCTCCTTGACTTGCTGCCCCACGGCCCGCACCGCCCGGTCGAAAAACCCATCCCCCCTCTGCCAGAAGGCGGTGAGGTCAAGGGTGCGGTAACTGCCCGCAGGCTTTCCCAGTGCGGCCTCCCCTTCCCGGTCCAGAATATCCACCTGCGTGACCGGATATCCCTGTATTTTCTTCTCCGTGGCCTTTACGCCTGCCAGCCGGGTGGTTTTCCCGGCGGATTCCTGCCACAGCTCGTGGGCCTCGATTGCCAGATCCGTCCGTTTTGTAAACATTTTGTCCTCCTGACACAAAATCTTGTGGTATTAAGGGTAGCTTTTGCTGAGAAATTCGCGTTATACAAAAAAATATAGAAATATTAAAAAAAGGCTTGCTTTTTCTGGACTTCTCTGCTAAAATATCATTCTGCACGGTGGAAATTATGAAACCGCGCCAAGAAATGCCAGGAGGAGGTGTTTGGTTTGCCGAATATTAAGTC
>ENA-UEOM01001173-UEOM01001173.1-human-gut-metagenome-genome-assembly--contig:-NODE-1173-length-10180-cov-5.360784_pt1 | contig 10180 bp, 7 predicted proteins | sample MGYA00242993_ERZ507994 | MGnify/ENA primary metagenome ERZ507994 (study PRJEB26167, sample SAMN06115536) | human gut metagenome | host: Homo sapiens | place: China:Neimenggu | collected 2014-11-07... | reverse complement strand
TACTTCCGATATTTTCAATAAAACACGCTGAATAGAGGTCGTATCATCATTATTTCTCAATCGCAATCTCATGAATCGCTCGTTTGTAGAACCGTTCGTTATATATCTCCTTTGTAAGTATTGTAGTGTTTGATTGAAAATATCGGAAGTTAAATGTATGTTCTGAATATTGCGCTTATTTCTTCCAAAATTACATTTAAACCATTTCGCTTCAAATAAATTCCATAATATTAAAAAGTTCCGCACCTCCACATATTCTTCTGTATCGAGAGAAATGTGCAAATAATTGTCAATCCATTGTGATATTTCAGACGTATTTTTACTTTTATTTTCCATAATGCCGAAACGCTTTTATTCATCTAATCCTGTAATGCTTGCAAAGTTGTTCCAGCCACTTTTTGCTTTATAGGCATCGGCACAACCCGAAGGTACTTTCAGTACCGAATAAGGATTTATGCCGCTAAAAGCATCTCTTCCGCAAGTCGGCGGCGTCTCTGTGCCGATCTTGAATAATCGCAGTTCAGAATCCCCATCAAAAGCACTCTCTCCGATTGTCTTAACCTGCGTACAGGCAGACATATCGACGGTCATTAGATTCTTTAATTGGCCAAAGGCGCCATAATAAGAAGAACCACCACCCCCGATAGTTTTCAACTGAGAACCTTTCTCAAAAGTTACTGTTGCTAAAGAGGAACAACCCTTGAACGCTGCCGCTTCGATCGTTTCTACGCTGGCAGGAATCTCAATGGAGGTTAATGCCGTGCAGTCCGCGAAAGTACCAGAAGAAGGATAACCTCCCTCGATAGTTTTCAACTGAGAACCGTTTTCAAAAGTTACTGTAGCCAATGAAGAACAGCCTTTGAATGCTGACGCTTTGATCGTCTCTACACTTGCAGGAATCTCAATGGAGGTCAATGAAGAACAGTCTTTGAATGCTGCCGCTTCGATCGTTTCTACGCTGGCAGGAATCTCAATGGAGGTTAATGCAGTACAATCCGAGAAAGCGCCAGAAGAATAAGAACCACCACCGATAGTTTTCAACTGAGAACCGTTCTCAAAAGTTACTGTTGCTAAAGAGGAACAACCCTTGAATGCTGCCGCTTCGATCGTTTCTACGCTGGCAGGAATCTCAATGGAGGTTAATGCAGTACAATCCGAGAAAACGCCATAATAATTAGGTTCAGAATAGCCACCACCGATAGTTTTCAGTTGAGACTCTTTTTCAAAGGTTACAGTTGCCAGTTTGGAACAACCCTTGAATGCCGATGCTCCAATCGTTTCTACACTGGCAGGAATCTCAATAGAAGTCAATGCAGTACAATACGAGAAAGCGCCATAATAAGAAGAACCACCACCGATAGTTTTCAGTTGAGAACCTTTTTCAAAGGTTACAGTTGTCAGAGAGGAACAGCCCCAAAACACAGCAGTTCCAATTGTTTCTACGTTGGCAGGAATATCTATCGAAATCAAAGATGCACACTGTTCAAATGCAGAATTACCGATAGTTGTTGCATTTGCAGGGATTACAACGGTTTTCAACTTACTTTGATAAAACATTTCTTCCCCAATCGTTATTAATGTATTTGGGAGAATCAGATTCTCAACATTTGTAGACTTATAAAATGCTTGTATTGGTAATGCTGTAATATTTACCTCTGCAATATCGAGGTTTTTCAGATTGGGCATCATGCGATAGATAAACAGAAAATCAACATCGTTCAGCACGCCTGTAATCTTCAACGATTCGATATTGGCATAATCATAACCCGCCAATTCATTTTCCAGTTCACCTTTCGTTTCGACATGAACCTCGGTACACGTTCCCAATTGTCGAAAGATTATTGTTTGCAATATCTTGCCTTGTTCATCTTTCAATGCTACCGTCGTATAGCGTTGCATCCCCTCGTTAGCAGTTACCTCAAAAACAATCGTATCTTCCCGTAAGGCTCGTGTTTCGGGAGCCAGCGATAGCCACGACTGGGCATCTTCAGGAATCTCTATGGTGTAATCCAAATTCGTTGTCAATTTGATTTCCTGTGTACCCCCAGCAGAAGTAGCATTAATAGAGTTATCTGCTATATTGATTTGCCCCTGCATGCAATTCAGCGACACCATAACGGTACGATAGGAACCGTCATTAGCAAACACAAGGATTTCACTTTCTACAATTGGATTAGGGGCTGTAATCGTAATCGTTCCCTTATCCGTAGAGGTCGCATCTACCTTGACTTTCCATCCATCCTGTGCAATGGCTTTGACAACCGTATTTTTGGTTGCATCCGTAATTGTGTAGGAAATCGTTTTGCTCTCGCCTCCATTGAGAATGGCTATATCCGTCGTATCGAATGCAATTGCAAACTTTGAATTATCGCTTTTAGGAATCGTGATAACAGAATCGTCCTCCAATGTGAAATAGACATTATCATTATCTTCCGTTACACTTTTGAAGATGCCATTCGTTCCGTCCTTGCCATCGACACCATCTTCTCCATCCGTCCCGTCTGCTCCCGTTGCTTGCCCTATATCCGTCCAAGTTTTACCATTATCCATTGAAAGCATCCAGCGACCATTTTCTATTTTCAGTTGTGGTGTAATGCCATCTTTGCCATTGGTTCCATCCTCGCCATCAACTCCGTCCTTGCCGTCTGTTCCTTGTGCCTTTACCTTATTTCCCTTTTCATCGGTCAGCCATTCACCATCAAGTGTCCAATAATAGATGCCGTCCGTGTCTTTCTTCACACCAATAATAGGAGCGTCCTCGCTATTTTTCCCGTTTTTAATTGTAGCAGTAGAACCATCTGAAAAGTGGATAATGTAACCATCGGATATTTGTTCAACTTTGGAAATCGACAAATTATCCTGCAATGCTTCTACAATCTTCTGCAACGATGAAATATTGGTGTTCATCTGTTTGCAGAGTTCCTCCAGTTTGGCCACACGATTTTCGAGGTCATTCAAATCATTGCGCAATGCGCTGTCGTCGTACTTATCGCCACAACCAAATAGCAATAAGCCACACATGAGTAAGGATAATAGTTTTTTCATAAGTAGATGATATTTATAATTTAGTGTGTTTCAATAAATCCAACATTGCCCAAAATAAGTCGCAACGAATATGCCCTCCCATTGTTTGAGTTCCTATTGTGGAATAGTCTTGGAACGTGAAATTCTTGCCCTCTTTCTTAATAAGCCCATGCGCAAAAGCATTTCTAATATGTCGCATTAAATGATGGGCCTTATCATTAATTTTTGTTCTTTTATCTTGATGTGTTGAGAACCAAAAGAGATAAGGTAGTTTTGACCTCTTATTTTTAAGTGCAATATGATTCGTTGCACAAAAGGCGATTAATTTAGTATCATTGAGGTTATAATTCCCGTATTTATTTTTGATATTCAATTCATAATCGCAAACAAAATCATAAAAGGAATTTATTTCCTCTTTGGATAGATTGTTGATATTTATTGTTTTACCCATAAAATGAGTATTACATCCGTATCAACTCCTACTGCGGTGGGTTATAGGCAAAAAGAAAGTGTGGAGTTGTTCACCTATTTCGTCAGAGGCTCTGGAATGCCCGTAAACAAATAAGCAACACCCCACACTTGGGCAGATATATCGAAAGGATATAATCTACACAAGGTGAAGAGCGTTTGTAATGCTTATTCCTGTTTACGTGAAATTTTCCAGATTTCCATTCAAGAATAAAAGCGAAACACTTCTGCCAACAATATGTCGCTGCCCATCCGGACAGCAAGACAAAGATAGAAAATGTTTTGCAGAATACAACGCTCTTTTGGGGTATTGCTCCCACAAATTTCAGCAAAAAATCCCCGAAAGTCAATATTGACCAGGAACTATGTTATTTCAACTTGGAAAAATCCGCACAAACCTTTCTTCTCTTTTCCCAGAGATTATTCGTACCTTTGCGCACCTATGTACAAATTCGCAACATACAAAGACCAATACAAGGCCAACCTGCGGCTGGCGCTGCCCGTGGTGCTGACACAGCTGGGGCAGATCCTCACGCAGGTCGCCGACAACCTGATGGTCGGCCGCTACGGAGGCAGCGACCCCACGCCGCTGGCCGCCGTGTCGTTCGGCGGCGCCGTCTTCTTCATCCTCTTCATCGCCGCCATCGGCATCGCACTGGGCATGACGCCTCTCGTGGGCGAACTCTACGCGCAGGGCGACCGCGAGAAATCGTCGGGACTGCTCCAGAACGGCATTCTCTTCTACGGACTGCTGGGCGTGGCGATGGCCGCCGTGCAGTACGCCGTCATTCCGCTGATGTACCACCTCGGCCAGCCCGCCGAAGTGGTCGACATGGCCATCCCCTATTACAGGATGCTGGTGTGGAGCATGCCGTTCATCATGCTGTTCTTCACCTTCAAGCAGTTCCTCGAAGGCGTGGGCAACACGAAGGTCGAGATGTTCGTCACGATCGCGGCCAACCTCGCGAACATCGGCTTCAACTGGGTGTTCATCTACGGCCGCTACGGATTTCCCGAGATGGGCGCCGAGGGCGCGGGCCTGGGCACGCTGATGTCGCGCATCATCGCCCCGATGCTGATGATCGGCTACTTTTACAGCCGCAGCAAATACCGCGTCTATCTCGAAGGCTTTTCGCCGCGCAACTACTCGTGGGCGTCGGTCAGACAACTGCTGCACATGGGCCTGCCGATCTCGATGCAGATGTTCCTCGAAGCCTCGGCCTTCGTCGGCACGGGAATTATGATGGGGTGGTTCAACAAGGAGACGATGAGCGCCAACCAGATCGCCACGACCATCGGCAACTGCGCCTTTATGATCGTCATGTCGATCGGCGCGGCCACCACCATCCGCGTGTCGCACTGCTACGGCGCGCGCGACATCGGCCAGCTGTCGCTCGCGGCCAAGGCGTCGTACCACCTCGTGCTGGCGTGGAACGCCCTCGCAGCGCTGGTTTTCATCACGATGCGCAACGTGATCCCGACCTTCTTCACCACCAACGCCGAGGTGATCGCCATCGCCTCGAACCTGATGGTCTTCGCTGCGCTCTACCAACTGTCGGACGGCATCCAGAACGTCTCGGTGGGTATCCTGCGGGGCATTCAGGACGTGAAGATCATCATGCCGATCGCCTTCGTCTCCTACTGGCTGCTGAACCTCCCGGCGGGCTACCTGTTCGGTTTCACGATGGGCATGGGTCCTTCGGGGCTTTTCCTGGGCTTCTCGTTCGGACTGTCGGCCGCAGCCGTGATGATGATCGTGCGCATCCGCCGCAGCATCAGCCGTTTGCATGCAAACGGGAATTCACAATCCACAATTCTCAATTCATAAATTCAGTTTGCAGGCATAGTTCCCGAATAAGCCAAAATTGTGAATTCTGAATTCTGAATTGTGAATTATTTTGTATCTTTACGCAAATTATACCCAATCATGGATACCGAAAAACGACATACGGGCGCCTGCAAACCCGAAGTGGGCCGCGGATGCGCCTTCTGCGACTGCGGCTCGGAGAGCGAGGCCAGGCTCTGCGACGGCTGCTTCAAGCTCCACGAAACCCCCTGGCTCGACGAGTATCCGGTCAACGTGCCGACCGACATCGTCGAGGTGCGCTTCAAGAACACGCGCCGTTCCTTCTATCAGAACGTCAACAACCTTCCGCTCGAAACGGGCGACATCGTCGCCGTGGAGGCCTCGCCGGGGCACGACATCGGCATCGTCTCGCTTACGGGCGACATGGTGGCCAAGCAGATGAAGCGCACGGGGTTCAATCCCTACAACGGGGAGTTCAAGAAGATCTACCGCAAGGCCAAGCCCTACGACATCGAACGCTGGCAGGAGGCCATTGCGCTCGAACACGAGACGATGATCCGCTCGCGGCAGATCGCCGCCGACATGGGGCTGAACATGAAGATCGGCGACGTGGAGTATCAGGGCGACAAGATCAAGGCGATCTTCTACTACATCGCCGACGAGCGCGTCGATTTCCGCGAACTGATCAAGGTCTTCGCCGAGCAGTTCCACATCCGCATCGAGATGAAGCAGATCGGTGCACGGCAGGAGGCGGGCCGCATCGGCGGTCTGGGAGCCTGCGGCCGCGAGCTGTGCTGCGCGTCGTGGATTTCGAGCTTTTCGAGCGTCACGACCAACACCGCGCGGATGCAGGAGTTGTCGCTCAATCCGCAGAAACTGGCCGGGCAATGCTCGAAGCTCAAATGCTGTCTGGCCTACGAATACGATACCTATGCCGATGCGCGGCGCGATTTCCCGCGCGTGAAGGAGCCTTTGCAGGCGCTCGACGGCGAATATTACCTCGTCAAAAGCGATATTCTGGCGCGCACGATGCAGTTCAGCAGCAGCAAGGATGCGCTGGTGAACGTCACCACGCTTTCGGTCGAGCGCGTGAAGGAGATCCAGGCGCTCAACCGTGCCGGCAAGAAGGTCGACCGGCTGCTCGCCGAGCAGGACGTTCCGGCCGCCGCGGAGGAACCGACCTATCGTTCGGAGGAGGACAGCATCACCCGTTTCGACGGCAAGCGCCGCAACAACAAGCGCCGTCGCGGCGACCGGAAGGGCCCGACGCGCGACAGGGCGGCCGAAGGCGCTGCGGGAGCGGAGGTCGCAGCCGGATCGGAAGCCGGCGCTTCGGATCGGGGACAACGGGGTGCGCGTCCCGTCCGCAATCCGCAAAAAGGCGGCGGTTCGGTCAGCGGCGGCGGTGAAAACGGTGCGTCGCAGGGCGGCGAACGGCCGCGCGGGGAGCGTCGCTCCGGACGTCGCGGAAACGGCGGCCGCAACGGTGAAAACCGCGGCGGTGAAGGTCGCAACGGCGACGGTCGCGGCGAGCGCAGCCGGCAGGGCGGCCGCTCCAATCGCGGCGGCAGTCAGGGAAATGCCAACGGTCCGGCGTCGGGCCCTTCGGGGGAGAACGGCGGCGGCAAGGGCGATAAGGAGTAATGGACCGAAACGGGACGGGCGCGGATGCGTCTGTCGCTGAACGAATCCGCCTGCGAGGGCGGATTCTTGACTGAGAGGCGCAGATGAAAGGGGCGAAACGGATTCTTCGTGCGGGATTGCTGCTGGCGTTGCTGCCGGCGGCCGGTTGTCTTTCGCCGCATCGGAGTGCGGTGGCCGATGTCGATCCGCTCGGATGGCGGGAGGCCGCGGAGGTGCGTTTTCCGAATGCCGATACGCTCGCGGTATGCGACCTGTGGCTCGTCGTGCGTTACGACGCGGCCTTCGCGGGCGGGCCGGTCGATCTGGAAGTGACGACCGTCGCGCCCGATTCGCTCCGCGCGACGGAGCCTTTCACGCTGCGGCTCGCCCTCTCGCGCGGGCCGTCGCCGCTGCTGTGCGATACGGCGGTGCTCTACCGGCGGCGTGCGGTACTGCGCTGCGCGGGCGACTACCGGATGACGATCCGTCCCTGCCGTCCGGTACGCGGCATCGAGGCCGTGGGGGTTACGATTGAAAAAAGCATTTGACGATCATGGGAAAAGATAAGTTGAAGAAATTCGCCGAGAACAAGACGTTCCGCTGCCTCGTTCAGCCCGAATTCGACGAGATTTTCGGCAAGGATCATCCGCTCAAAGGGCGCTGGCACGCCGATTTCTTCCGCAACGACCGCCCGATCGTGCTCGAACTGGGGTGCGGCAAGGGCGAGTATACCGTCGCGCTGGCGGCCGACGATCCCGCGCGCAACTACATCGGGGTGGACATCAAGGGCGCGCGCATGTGGCGCGGCGCGAAGACCGCCACCGAGCAGGGGATGGACAACGTGGGATTCCTGCGCACGCGCATCGAGTTCATCACGTCGTTTTTCGCGCCGGGCGAGGTGTCCGAACTGTGGATCACCTTCCCCGATCCGCAGCTCAAAACGCGGCGTGCCAAGAAACGTCTCACCGCACCGCCCTTTCTGGCCTGCTATGCGCAGCTGCTCGCACCGGGCGGCTGGATCAACCTCAAAACCGACTCGCAGCACCTCTACCGCTATACGGGCGAGGTGATCCGCCGCTGCGGACTGCGCTGCGCGGTCTCGAATCCCGACATCTACGGTACGGGATACGCCGACAAGGTGCTTTCGATCAAGACGGCCTACGAACAGATGTTTCTCGATCGCGGCCTACCGATCACCTATACCCGCTTTACGCTGGACGACACCGTGCGCTTCGACTGGTTCGACTGGGAGGAGGACGACAAGCTCAAATGCGAGAAGGACTGCGAGGAGGCGCGCAGGAGGTGAACGCTCCGAAGTGGGCGGGAGGGCTTCGCGCCCGGCGGCTTTCCGTTCGGCGTGGCGCGCAGGGACGGCTTCCCGCCGTGCTCCTGAAACGTTGAACCCGACGAGTTGAACCGAAATTTGAGAAACAGACTGATATTCGGAGCGGCCGTATTGCTGCTGGCTGCCTGCGGCGGGGAGTATACGCCCCGCACGGGCGACCTGCTGTTCCAGCTCACGGCGGCGGAGGGGATGACCGATGCCATCGTGGCGGCGACGGAGCGCGGCGAGGCCGTGACCTTCTCCCATGTGGGAATCGTCGAAGCGACGGCCGGCGGCGCGTTCGTCGTCGAGGCGGTCGATACGAGTGTGCGGCGCACGCCGCTCGGGGAGTTTCTGGCCCGTTCGGCGCGGCGCGGCGGGCGGCCGATAGCAGCCGTCGGACGGGTGCGCGGTGCGGACAGCACGGTGGTGCAGCGTGCGTTGCGACGTGCGCACGAGCGGCTGGGACTTCCCTACGACGACGAGTTTCTGCCCGCCAACGGCAAACTCTATTGCAGCGAGCTGGCGTGGGAGTGCTTCGTGGCGGCCGACGACTCGACGCATCTGCTCCGGAGCCGGCCCATGACCTTCCGCACGGCCGACGGCGAGCTGCCGGCCTATTGGTCGGAGCACTTCGCCGCGCTGGGGATGCCCGTTCCCGAAGGCGTGGCGGGAACCAATCCCAACGACATGGCGCACGATCCGGCCGTCGAGATCGTATGGCGTTACTACGACGAATAGTCGCGCAGCCCCGTAATCCTGAAACTGCCTGCTGAATAAAGGAGACTTTTACTCGTTTGCTGCCCGTGCCGTCGCTTCCGGCGTGCGGCAGAAGTTCGGAAGCGCCGGCAGGCAGCACGGGTCGCTGCGGAACTTCGGAATCCGGCCGTGTTCTTCTGGATCGGCGCATCGGATGTCTCGTTCCTGCTGCCGCTGCTCGACTGGCGGCAGCGCCAGGCGGAGTGCCGACGGAGCGAACGAAGGGGCGTTCCGCACGGGACTCCCCTTCGTTTTACGGTGGCGGGATCGTTATCGGTCGGCGTAGAGCGCCTGCGCCAATGCATCCAGTCCCGCTTCGCCCGGGAGTTCCGGATAGGCCGCTCGCAATGCATGGGCGAATTCGTCGGCCGTCCCGTTTGCGGCCAGCAGGCGTTTCACGCATTCCAGATAGTCGATCTTGAAGCGCACGGCATCGGCCCCGGCCGCTCCGCCGTGTCCGCCGATGAAGAGCTCGGCGCCCGATGCGAGCGCCCGACGGGCCTCGGCGATCTCGGCGTCGACGGCTGCCGGCGAGGAGATTTGCAGGGAATTCGCGTGTGCCTTCGCGGGAGCCCAGTGGGTGTAGCAGACCTTGCCGCCGATGAGGATGCTCGCGGCGGGAAAGTCGGTCGCGGCGCCGCGGTCGAAACGGAACGGAATCCCCGCCCACCGCTGCGTAGTGCCGAAGGCCACTTCGTCCGTCGCTCCCGTCGGCCGATCGACGATCGCGTCGCCGAAGGTCTGCGCGAAGTTCCGCATCATGCCGTCGTAGACCGCATCCTTCGTGAAGGCGGGCATCCCTTCGGGCATGACCGTCGCGTGGTCGCCTGTCCCGCCCACATGGTAATCGGCGATGCGCGCTTCGACGGGCTTGCCGAGCGCGTCGAGGTAGGCGTCGTATTCGGCGACGTTTTCGCGGAACAACGGCTGTTCCAGCGTGACGACCGCCTGCGTTCCCTCGACGATGTAGCTTGCGTCGCCGAGTGCGTCGTTGGTGTGGTAGACATGCAGTCTGAAATTGTCGAAATCGTGTGTTTCGAATGTTCCTTTCGTCTGTGCCATAGCTGTAATCGTTAACAATGTCGATAAAATAGCGAATCTCTTTTTCATCTTGTCCGGATTTATAGGTTTCGAAAAGTTATTCGGTTACTTTTCGAGTGCAAATATAGTCCGAC
>ENA-UEOM01001157-UEOM01001157.1-human-gut-metagenome-genome-assembly--contig:-NODE-1157-length-10297-cov-75.583562_pt1 | contig 10297 bp, 10 predicted proteins | sample MGYA00242993_ERZ507994 | MGnify/ENA primary metagenome ERZ507994 (study PRJEB26167, sample SAMN06115536) | human gut metagenome | host: Homo sapiens | place: China:Neimenggu | collected 2014-11-07... | reverse complement strand
GGGTACACCCCGAACCGAACTTTAATTAGCAAGATTTTCAAAGATCTCTCGTGCTTACAGCGTATAGCTGCTTAGCACATTATTGAATTATTAACGAACTATTGATTCTAATAGTAGCTTTCTTAATGTTGCTATGATTCTAGTCATTGTAAATAAGAAGTTGTATCGAAACGGATGAGAAAAATATGTAGAAGAGTATAAATACAACATTTTTCGTTCCATCTTTTTCTTCTTATTTCTTATTTGAGTATTCCTTGAAGCAGAATCCTGTCTTTCTCTCACATAATAAATTGCCTTTTCGGAAGTCGTCTTAATCTTTTTAATGCGATATGAAATCTTATACATGAAAAAGGCATCTTCACCATGTGTGATTCCTTCTACAAAACGTTCTTCACCGATAGAATTTATGTCTATTAGTTTACAGCAAGAACTGGAGAAAAAACTACGAGAATTCAGAATATTATGTTTCTTGTGCTTTTGGCTATTTTTAAAAGCAATACCAAGAAAATGTTCTTTTTCTTCTTTTTTACGTTCATCTACAGATTTTGCATAAGTTTCTACGATAGCATCGTTTTCTGCTTGTGCCAACATTTCTTCCAAATAGCAAGAACTTATCCAGTCATCATCATCAATAAATGTGATGTATCTCGATTTTACAGCTTCAATTCCAATATTTCTTGCTTGTGATACTCCCTTTGCTTTTGAGTATAGCAAAGTGGAATTGAATGTATATGATTTGAGATGTTCTTCTATTTTTGACCAATATGGTTCTTTTTCTCCATTTAATACAATGATGACTTGAAATTTGTCTTTATCTAAGGATTGCTTTTCTATACTATCCAAACAATCCCATAGATAATCTTTGGGAATATATGTTGGTATAATAACGGTCAAACCATTATTCTCAAGTTCTTTATATTTTTGCATATTCAATTTCAATATTTCCTAATTCTGCTGCAATTTGTGAGTAAGATGAAAAAACACTTCCTATAATTTTTTGTGTTTTGCTTAAACAAAAAAGGTCCACAACCGCAAATTTCATACCTTCTAATGTGTTGCGATCTACATCTTCTCTAATAGTTATTATGGAATCAGGAAATTTTTCCTCCAATATATCCTTTACATGATCATCATCGCTGGCGAGATAAAATTTAGTATTTGCATCTTTCTTCAATTCTGCATTGATAGAATTAATAAAAGCTTCCAGAGGTGATGATTTTATAGACTCAATGTTGTCTGTTCTGCGAATATGGATTCCAATTGTTCTTTTTGTGAAATTTTGAACAACTTTGTCGATTCTTTTCTGTATATCGAGTTGAGGTACAAATATATTCTTTAGCTCATATTCCTTACACATCGGGTAGCAGGATATCAACAAAAGAGTATTCTTATACTGCTTTTTCAATTTCTCGTAAATATCACTATTGCTTCTGTATATGCTATAGTTGAATATACACTGCTCACTTAAAAGATGCAGAAGTAACGCTCTTTTCAGATAGTCCTTTGTACCATCAATTTTGTATATCCATTTCTGGTTTTCTTTCAACGTAATATGTTTATTATTTATTGGTTGAAACAGGTCTTTGAAATCAGCTTTCAAACCGATACTGTTATTCCAATATATGATAGTTTCAGATTGATAGCGCTCCGCAACAGCTATTCCTGTTGCGATGGCTCTCAATCTATTGCATAATCCACCTGTTGGTATAATTTTTACTTCCATAAATTAATCAATAATTGTATTTTTAATTGCGTCTAAATAACCATGACCATACTTGGTGTCTGGTTCCACATAGTTGCCTTCACCCCATTCGTTCCATGAGCGGAGGAAGAGAATCTTTCTCTGCTCTGGCTTGTTCTTGATGAGCTGCAATGCATCTTCTATATGATGCTTGAAGTTTTCTGGGGTAGCATTCACGTAAATACCTTCGTGCTTGCCGGCTCTAGGGGTGCGGTCCCACTGTGGGAAAAGAGTAGGGAACACGTTGTCCCAATTGTCTTCTGGTGAAAAGAAATGCTTCATCACCTTAGGATAATCATACTTCAGTGCCGGCATGAAAGGGAATGCCTTCTGCATGGCTTTTCTTGCTATGCGCCAATACTTACCCTGATACATCATCTCGGCTCTACCTTTTCCCATCGGGTTGATGCCATCGAAACCTAATTCCAGGAATGAGTTGTAGATGTCGGCACTGCTTTCGAGGTTTGGCATCACACGTCTGATGGTGCCATCTTCGTTTCTCTTGACCGTTGTTGTAGAAGCACACATAGCAACGAAGAAGATGCCTTTCAGACCATTCTCTTTTGCCATTTTTCTCCAAAGTTCCATGAAGTGGCGCACATCCTTGAAGTGATATGGATCGAAAATCAGGAACAGTGGCTTGCCATCTACCGTGATGTAACGATGATCCTTGAATGCTTTGATCACATAGTTAAAATGGGCAATGTAATCTTCGTCGCCAGGATACAATTGCTCACAGATCATCTGGTTGCCACCTTTGTTCTTCCATGTATTTGTTTTCCAGTCATGGTTTGCCCATGCCAGGCAGAATGGAAAATCCGGTTTGCCGGAATTGAGAACCTCATCGAATGGACGTTGCAATAAACGCTTGCCGTTACCCATCCAGTAATGCCAGTAGCAGAATCCTTCTACACCAGCTTCACGTGCCAGCTGAGCCTGCTGTTCGCGTGTTTCTGGCAATCGAAGATCATAAAAACCTAAATCGGCTGGAATTCTTGGCTGATAGTGCCCATGAAATACAGGACGGGCTTTGGCTACGTTGGTCCATTCTGTAAATCCAGGTCCCCACACATTGTCATTTTCTGGGATTGGATGAAACTGTGGCAAATAATATGCTATAACTCTTGCTTCCATTTAATATGTTTAATTATTATTATTGTTACTTAATTGGGTATGATCATCATTCCTAGTCCGTAATGTGGAATGCTTACGTAGAGCAGGAGAAGGGAGATGATTATCACAAAACTGATGCCTATCCATTTCTGCTTGAAAGTGTATAATATATATGTGTAAAGCAGGATATTCACGATGCAATACAGCTGGCTGGTTCGCAAAGCCAATACCGGCAAAAAGGCAAACGCCGAATACAGGGATAATCCTATTGCAGATGTCTTGAGCAATATAGGGAAATTACTGCATAGTTTTGTCAGCGTATCCTTAAAGAGAAACAGGTAATAAAACAGCATAATCGACATGATATGCAGCGGATCAAATATATTGATGCCTACTGTCATTTTACCCTTTTCCACTGCTGCCTGGTAGATAGCTAGTTTGTTTCCGATGAATGGAAGTGACGGGTTCATCAGAATGCTACCTCCTGCATAATATACTACATATCCCAGCGGAATGGCGCAAAGAAACAGAATGGTTGTCTTCTTGCAGAATGGCTTGTTGTTGAGAAACAAGACGGGAAGGAGCATTAATGAAGAATAATGTATCAAAGATGCTCCGAGCAAAATAAAGAAGGCTATTTTCTTTTTGTTCTCTGCTATGAGTGGGAGTGTGCAAAGGAAGATTCCTGATACAACTCCCGCTCTTATCTGGGTAAGATCGTGCAGTACATAGTAGAAACTGATATAGCACAGCAATGGAACAAAATAGAATTCGCTCAATTTCCTGAAGGCAAACATCTTTAGTGACACTCCGAACAAAGCATACAGCAAGAACAGAACGTGTACATTGTCAGTAAAGAACCCCAAAATGTAAGATATGAGTAGAAAGGATGGCTCAATCATCTCGTCCGTACCATTCTTGAAATAATTCTGGAATGTATATTCGTAATTTTCTGAATCTGGATCCAAACCGATTTCTCGAAATCCTGCCACTAAAATCAGCACAAGACCTATCAGGAAGAATAATGGCTTCTGATACTTCCTGATATTGTCTTCCAAGTAACAAAGTATAGCAATGATTAGAAACATTGCCGATAAGATGTAACCCATATTGATTTATTTTTTTATTTTTCTATTTACTAAATCTTTGATGAGACTCCGTTCTTTTTTTGAAATTCCAACTGCATATAGTAGGATTGATATGCTTATAGCAGAAACGGCAAACGATAAGAGGAGCTGAAGGATCCTGTTTACGTGCAATGCCTCTATGCAATATACTATCAGCGTGGTTATCGAAATAATCAGAATGCCCGGTAATACCAGTCTCGCCAGATATTTACTGGCGGTTAAATCTGAAATACTTGTTTGCAGCATCAGTAATCGGATGATATGTGCCAGAATGCAAAGTCCAATCATTGTGACGAATACATAGTATGATGGCATGCCTAACTTGAATAAGACCCAACTGACAGGCAGGCATAGTATCGTCATGCTTTCAACATACATGCTGTATTTGCGAATGTTGCCTGTTGCCTGTATAATAGTCGTTATTGGATTATGTAACGCCAGACATATTGTGTAAAACGCATAGAGCCGGGCAAACAAGATCATGGTAGGTGTACATTCTCCTAACCAAAGTGTGAGCAACGTCTCTGCTTCGAAGATGAATGGGATGAGAACCATCGACAGCAAATAGAGTATTGCCTTGCTGCTAGCAAAAAAAAGCTGCTCTAGATATCCATTCTCGTTCGACGAATATGCTTTGATCATCGCAGGTCGGAAAGCAATGACCACACTATTGGTAAGCGTGTTGATGGCATTGTATATCTGATTTGCGATTCCAAAGGCTGCATTGATGATTGGTCCAAAGAACACATTCAGAATAATGGTACTTCCCTGGGTCATGCCTACTCCTGCCAAAGCTCCATAGAATGACCAGCCGGAGAAAGAGAAAAGTTCCTTGTAGAGAGTCTTCTTCTTTACGATGGTATATTTACATTCCGGATACTTTCTTCTAGCAATGATAATGTAAAGCAACATAACCATGAATGCTTCGAGCATTAATGCTGCTCCATAATACACCAAATCGTCTCCACCTGTCATGCCGATGTAATAGGCAATGAGAAGTTTGACGATACAGTCGATAGTAGAAATCAGTGCATAATAGCCCATATTCTCATTGGCAAAGACTGCACCGATGAATGGTATCTGCAGGAGGGTGAATATGAAAGAAAACAGGGAAAACTGAAGAATCCATTGTGCCGCTTCCATACGTTCCACAGGAATGGTGAGTTGTGTAGATATCAACCAGGGACCAACAATCTCAAATAGGACTAACAGAACGAGAGCTATCATCACGACTATGTTGAGGCTCACGGAGAAAATCTCCTTTAATCTGTCTGATTCTCCTTTACCCATTGCGAATGAATAAAAGCGTTGGGTGGATAGGGCAAGTACACTGCTAATGCAGGTGCTTGCTGTCACCACGCCTGCCACGGCATTGAAGATGCCGTAGTCTTCTGTGCCAAGTCCTGCCAATACCCAACGTACCGTATAGAGATTGACGAAGGTGAGAATAAGCATTCTTGCGAATAGCACCAATGTATTGGATGCTATTCGCTTAGAACGGTTTTGTATGTCTTTGCAATTTGCATACATATTTAATCGATTTCTCCAAATATAACTTTTCTAATAGAAAAAAATGTAATAATCATGAAGGTCAAAAAAGTTATTCCAATTACAAACAACATTCTTTTTGGACCTGCGGGTTTTAAAGGTACGGAGGCACTTTGTAGCGTTGTAAAAGCTGGTGTTTGAAGTGTTAATTTTGCACGAGCTTGCTGAACTTGAGTTTGTAATGCAGTATAATTATTATAGAGTAACTGCATTTCATTTTCCAAGTCATTTTCTTTCAATTTATAGGATTCCAATATGATGTCATTGTTGGCATCAGCATAGCTACCATATGTCTGTCTAACCTTTTCATATTTGCTTTTTGCTTCAGAGCAGAGTTTTTGATAGTACTCTAAATCTTTGCGTGCTTTACTTGTACGGTAATCTGTGATGAACTGTTGTAATCTGTTTTGTACTGTATCTGTTAATGTTGCGCAAATAAGTGGATCTTGTGCTTCTACAGAAATAGAAATCACATAGTTTTTTTTATCTACGGTACATGATACATTATCAGCAATGGTCTTGGCTATTTGATCCTGTCTTTTGGTTAGTCTGAAAGGATTTACTTTGCTGCTAGTCCTGTTTGTTGTATCTTTTGTTGCAAACAATAAGTTTATACTATAAAACGCTTTGGTCCACCATGGATATTTTTGTTTGGTAGCAAGGTAATCATAGTAGGTTGTATTGATGCTTCCATCTAATGATTTTACTTTCACATCAAATAGACTTGTAAGGAAATCATTAGATTCAATCAAGTCTGGATACAATTCCGGGAAAATGGCATCTTCGTTAGAAGATGTACCACCTATATCGAAACCGAAAGAAGAAGCAAGTTCCCCCAAGGAACCAGTACTAAAACTGGACAACTCTGGAGCAAGTTTGGCAGTGCTTTTATAATATCTTGGCACGCACATGATAATTAAGCTAGATAAAATGAATGAGACAGGTAAGCCTATAAAATAAGCTTTCCTGTTTTTTATCATTGCTTTTATGATGGCTGTTACATCAATTTGTTTAACTGAATTATTATTATTATCCATTTTCTTCGTTATTCTTTTGTTTACTTACTCATATTAGCAATCGTAGCAATCATGGCGGCGATGCTGCTAACTTATCCCTGCTTCCAACTCTCAACTCCTCTTGTTTTGCTGGAGAAGTTGATGCCAAGCTTGACAACTGTTCGCTTATCCATAGCGAAAGGAGCTGCATAGTTTTTGACTTCTATCTGTTGCAGAGCTTCTTCGGCGCTTCCATCTAATTTGCATTCAATGATGTAGATGTAGTCGGAAGTTTGAATGAGAACGTCCATCCTGCCTTCACTTGTCGGTATTTCTACCTGTGTGTGGAATCCCATAATCTTAAAAATGAGATATAGGGCATTTTGGAAGTAAAGTTCTGCTTCGCCTGCTACCTGATAGCTGTTGTCTGCAAAGAAAGCGGTAAGCCGATTCATAAATTGTTCAACATGTCCTGCTTCAACATCCTTCACAAACTCATCGACCATAAAGGCGGAACGATCACCTGCAGAACAGTATAACGGTAGGAGGAAGTTAAGGAAGCCTTCTTCCACTTCTTTGTTAGGGAAGCCTAGTAGGTATTTCTTAAACCTTTCGTCATAGCCTTTGATAGTGAGATAACCACTCTTGTATATCACAGGTATCGGATTGGTTGACAGCGAATCCACGCTGTTGATTACATCGTCTGATACCCTTTCCTTTGTCATGTCTGGCAAACGATAGTTGTGCATTTTCAGCAAGTCAACTAGAAATGTGGGTGTGCCAGTCTCAAACCAGTAGTCTTTATAGCGAAGTCTTGACAAAGTGTTCAGTACGCTGAATGGGTTATAGATGCCTACTGTATTTTCCTCGAAATGATATCCGTCGTATCTAGCCTTCAGTTTTGCTATTGTGGCTTCTTTTGTATCGCCATTGGCTTCGGCAAGTTCGCTGATACCTTCCTTGAAATTCGTAAGCAGTTCCTTCTCTGTCATTCCGCAGATGCTGATATAGCGGTGGTCCATCGAGATATCCGTCAGGTTGTTGAGGTCGCTGAACACGCTAACCTTGCCAAACTTGGTTACACCTGTGAGGAATGCAAACTTGATATATCGGTCTTGTGTCTTCAATACCGAATAGAATGCTTTCAGCTGTGCACGGTGTTCAGCCTGTAACTCTGGGTCGCGCAAGGCTTGATGAAAGTCTGTTCACTTCCTCCGCATACGACGAATAGGAAGGCCTACCACCCTTACCCATAAGGGCAATATTGGCATCCTCTATTCTTCTTTTGAGCTCGGTTGCTTCCGAAAGAGCTTTTTCTAAAGCACTTGTATTTACTCCAAGCTCTAGGCCTCTCATGCCGGCGCGTTCGCCTCTACCGATTACAAGCGACATCTTAGCATAGAGCCTAGACATTCTTTCAGTATCGGCTTCTATGCGTCTGGCTTCGGCGGCAGATTGTCTCTTCCTTTCATCAGAGGCTTGCTTTTCTGCCTTTCTCTTGGCCTCCTGCAATGCCATGTAGCGCTTTGCATAATCAGACAAAGCTTTAAGTTCCGCATCATTATCCTTGGCGCTCAACTTTGAAGCTGCCGCAAACTCTCTCTCCTGCGCAATGACTTTTCCCTTCTCTCGTCCGTATGCCTGTGTTGCGGCGGCGGCTTTCGTCATTTCTACAGCAACATCGGAAAGAAGGTTCTTCATCTGCGCGGCATCGGTGAGGATAGATTTGTTTCCAGATGCCGCCTGCAATCTGGCAAGTATCTTGTCAAGCTCGGTAATACTTCCACCAAGCATGTTAGTATTGAAACCCTTCAAGGCTCCCTCTGCCATAAGGTCTCGCATCCTAGCGAGCTTTTCGGTTACTCTTGCAATGTCAGCTTCAACCTTTGCTGCTCCACCGGAAAAGGCAGAAAGAGGGTTCTCCTTTTTAAACTGATCAGTAATCTGCTTTACATCACGGAATGTCATTTGAAGAACCTTGGCATAATCCTGCAAAACCTTTGCGCTATCTACGCCGCCACCTCCGCCGCCTTGTGCTTTATTCTGCAATCTGAAAAGCTGATTATTGATATTCTCAAGCATCAGCTCGGCTTCCCTAAGTTTCGAGGTATCAACATTAGGATTCAGTGAGCGTAGCTCTGAAATCTTGCTGCGCTCTATATTGATTCTTTGAAGCATATCGAGATAGGAGAGAGCGTTTTTTACCGCCAACTGCAAATCTTTAGCTTCATCACCTTTGTCGTTTTTCTTGAGTTTGGAAATCCTTCTGTTTATCTCATTGAGAACATCTGCAAACTCTTTGGCTTTTTCTGCCTGCTCCTTAAATCCAGACTTTTTTGTCCCGAATCCCTGGAGGGCACGAAGAAGCGCGTTCGCAGCATCATCACCAGTCTTAAGCTTGTCAATGATTTTCTGCAACTCCTTGGAGGTATTATCCTTGACACCAAGTTGGAACCACAAGTCACCTAAATTTCCACCTGCCATATCCTGAATATTTTTAAATTAGAGTTTATTGTTTAAGTAATCTGCAAGACTTATCTTCTTGCCAACGATGCTTCCCTCATTCTTCTTTTTCTCCATCCACCTGTCGTAGAGGTCATCCATCTCCTTCTTGGTATGCTTCTTCGGACCGCCTTCCTTCTTGGTCTTTGGATAGACGACAAGAGGCTGGTCTGCAACCATTAGGTCAATCTGTGCTGATGAATAGCCCCACCAGTAGTCGTAGGCTGCAATGAAGTACTTGCGCTGAAAGAGGAAACCGAACTTCTCCGCTAGTGAGAAGGCTGCTCCCCAGCTGGTTCTGCTTGGATAGCTTTTGCTTCGCTCCTCGTCATCGTCATCATCACGTCCGTCATCCCGGTCGCTAATATGGTAGCCAGTGAGAATGCGTTCGATGGAATTTTTTTTTTAGAAACATCGAGGACTCTCAGCACCTCGGCCACGTCCACATCCTTGATGTAGTAGAGCCAACGCCAGTAGATCCAATACAGGAATCGAATCTTCCAGATGTTGTTGAGGAGAATGCAGACACAAATCTTGACGTTGCGCTTCCATTCGTTCTTCTCCTTTGACCTGATGTGGGAACACCTGCTCATGGTTCCCTTGCGAAGCCAGCCGATCTTGTGCTTCTTTCCACGGAACACGAACTCGGTAGGCTCGTCGTGCAGCACGCTGTCAAGCAACTCCTGCAAGTCCACTGAAGGCTGCTCTATTTTCTTTTCTTCTGCCATGATTGTATGCTATTAAATGAAGAAGGGCGGCACGGCTGTTGATTAGCCTGCCGCCCAACGGTTTGTTATCCTGAATCTAATTACCTAAAGAAGCCTTTACTTGATTAACCGCCAATGCCTGGTTCACCAGCAGCTGGAGCCTTAGTAAGCCAAGCGATGCTGCGCTTACCTGCACCCTCGATAGAACCTGAGAACTTAAACGCAACTGGCTCAGTACCGGAGTTGTCCCACTGCAATGTAGCGTAGAGAGCGATGTTGGTAATAACCATGAGGTTCTCCTTCTCGTCGTCAACAATAACGATAGTACCCTTGATCTTGAACTTCTTAGGCTCAACAGCGATACCTGTAAAGCCGGTAGTAGCGTCGAGGGTAGCGTCACCTGTACCCTTCAGAGTAACCTTGGTCAGCTCTGTGATAGCATCCTCGCCGAACATAATTGTCAGCAAGTCCTTTGCCTTTGAAGGAACAACGAAAACAGGAGATAAATGCCAAAATCTGGTCATCTATCTCCTGTTTCATTGAAAGCGACGCGTAATTACTATT
>ENA-UEOM01001153-UEOM01001153.1-human-gut-metagenome-genome-assembly--contig:-NODE-1153-length-10315-cov-4.483102_pt1 | contig 10315 bp, 9 predicted proteins | sample MGYA00242993_ERZ507994 | MGnify/ENA primary metagenome ERZ507994 (study PRJEB26167, sample SAMN06115536) | human gut metagenome | host: Homo sapiens | place: China:Neimenggu | collected 2014-11-07... | reverse complement strand
GCTGCAAGCCTTGCTTCTTGTACAGCTCAAGCTCCTAAAGCAAATCTGAAATCAGACATCGACTCACTGTCTTATTCTATCGGTATGGCGCAGACTCAAGGTCTGAAAGGCTATCTGACAGGTCGTTTGAACGTTGATACTGCATATATGGCAGAATTCATCAAAGGTTTGAACGACGGCGTAAGCAAAACCAGCAAAAAAGACATTGCTTACATGGCAGGTATTCAAATCGGTCAGCAAATCAGGGCGAGCGTCAGCTGGCTGTGACGAAGATCGAAAAGATTGCGGACGCGGAGGCTCCGGCTCCCAAGGAAGTCACCGCCGCGCAGATCAACGACGGCTCCGTCCTCGGCAGCCTCGTCAAGATCAAGGGCACGATCACCAGAGTGGAAGAGGCCGAAGGCAAGATCCAGACCATCATGGTCAGGGATGCGGCCGGCAACGAAGCCCGCGTCTTCATCGACGGCTACATCACCAAGGACAAGGAAGTCCAGAACGCCATCGTCGGCTATCAGGTCGAGGCGGTTGGCCTGGCTTCCTATGATAACACCTTCTACCTCGATGGAAAGCAGATCGCCCCGCGTATCCGTATCCGCGACCGCGCTGACGTCGTCTGCACCGCAGGCGAGACTCCGGCCAGAACGTGGAACATCACCTATGTCACCGACGGCGGCACGATTGGCGGCCTCTACCCGGTGACCTACACCGAGGGCACCGTGACCGTTCTGCCGACCAATGTGACCAAGCCCGGCTATACCTTCCTCGGCTGGTTCACCGCCTACATCGGCGGCGTACAGGTCAGGCAGATCGAGGCGACGGAGACCGGCGACAAGACCTTCTATGCACGTTGGCAGAAGACTGTCCTGCCGCCTCCGCCCGTCACCCCCGGCACCCCGGTCACCCCGGCCAGGCCCGCTGCCCCGGTAGGGCTCCCGTTTGCCGATGTGTCCAGCAGCGACTGGTTCTATAACGATGTCCGCTATGTCTACGAGAAGGGCATCATGGACGGCACGGGCGCCGATCGCTTCTCTCCCAACGCACCGCTGACCCGCGCCATGATCGTCACCATCCTCTACCGCATGGCGGGCAGCCCGTCCGTTTCCGGCTCGTCCGACTTTACGGATGTGGCCGCCGGCAAGTGGTTTGCCAAGGCGGTCGCATGGGCGGCAGCGAACGGCATTGTCAACGGCTACGGCGACAGCCTCTTTGGCCCGAACGACCCCGTGACCCGTGAGCAGCTTGCGGCGATCCTGTACCGCTACGCAGTCTACGGCGGCATGACGGCTGTGACGCTCGAGGAAAATCTCGGCAGCTTTGCCGACACGGCGCAGCTCTCCGCCTACGCCATTCAGGCGATGAACTGGGCGGTCGGCCAGGGTCTGATCAACGGCTCCGGCAGCAACCTTGTGCCGAAGGCACAGGCGACCCGCGCACAGGTCGCGGCGATCATCCACCGCTATCTCGAGCGCTGAGTTCCCCAACAGTACAAAGCTGCCCCGCCGGGTCTTCCGGCGGGGCAGTCCCCCATCATTCAAAAACTGCGCATCCTGAAGGAGAATCCATGAAAAACTTACAATGCAAGCTGACGCGCAAGCGCTGGATGGAGATCGGCGTGAGCGCGCTGCTGTTCGTGCTGATCATCGCGTGGGCGCTGGTTCTGGAATACACGGAGCCTGACCGCGAGGCGACTGCCGCGCGCAAGCGGTTTTTCGCCGTTGCGCGCGTCACGGACATTCTGGACGACAACGCGGAGACCCAGGACTGGACCGAGGGCCGCCGCATCGGCCAGCAGTATCTTGAGGTCGAGATCCTGAACGGCCCGTGGAAGGGCGAAACGCTTGAGGCGATCAACTATCTGACCATCTATACCAACGTCGACGCGAAGATCGGCACAAAGATCGTCGTCCGCCTCGATCTGGACGACGAGGGCGCGCCGTATATCATATCCATTCCGAATTATAACCGCGCGCCGGTGCTGCTCGGTTTGCTTGCCATATTTGCCGCGCTGCTCCTGCTGATCGGCCGGAAAAAGGGCTTCACGGCCCTGCTGGGGCTTGTGTATACGCTTGCGTGCGTCTGGTTCATTCAGGTGCCCATGATTCTGCGCGGCGCGCAGCCGGTCGTGGTCACGGTCGTGCTTGTCGCGCTGACGACGGCAGCCTCCCTCCTGTTCCTGAACGGCTTCAGCCGCAAGACGCTCTGCGCCACGCTCGGCTGCATCGGCGGCGTGGCGGTGGCCGGCATTTTCGCCGCCCTGTGCGGGTCGATCTCGCCGCTCAACGGCTTCAACCTGCCGGAGGCGGAGGAACTGGTTTTGCGCGCGTCCGACCGGGGACTGAAGATCAGCGGTCTGTTCGTCAGCGGCATTCTCATCGCCTCGCTCGGCGCGGTCATGGACGTGGCCATGTCCATTTCCTCCGCCTGCTGGGAGCTGCGCGAGCTGAACCCCGACCTGCCGCGCAAGGCCCTGTTCCGCTCCGGCATGAACATCGGCCAGGACGCCATGGGCACCATGGCGAATACGCTCATCCTTGCCTTCGCCGGTTCGAGCCTCAATACGCTCCTGCTGTTCCAGATCTTTGATTATCCCATGATCCAGATCTTCAACGCCGATTCCATCGCCATCGAGATCATTCGCGGCGTGGCCGGCACCATCGGCATTATCCTGACCGTCCCCCTCGTCGCCCTCCTGAGCGCCGAGATCATGGGGCCGAAGAAAAAAGCGTAAGCGGCAAAACAGAAGCGGCATTCCCGGGCCGGGAATGCCGCTTTCTGCGTCAAAACGTCGGATCGTTATCGGTGTGCGTCCGCCTGCACGCAATATGCCTCCTGCATCTTTTGCAGGACGGCTTCCTTTTTCGGGATGGACGGGATGGCGCCGGAAGCTTCGGTGGAGAGGCTTGCTGCGGCTGCCGCGTAGCGGGCCATATAGGCAAGATCGTCCCGCGTCAGCGCCTCCGGCGCTTTCCCAAGCTCCAAAAAGCGCGATACGGCGCTGCCGCCAAAGATATCGCCTGCGCCGGTCGTGTCAATGGGATGCACCTTCGGGCAGCCGCAGGAGAAGTCTGCCTGCTTATTTTTCAGCAGACACCCCTTCGGCCCCAGCGTGACCATGACGAGCTTCGCGCCCAGCGCCAGCACGCGCTCCGCGCCCTCCTCCGGGCTGCAGTCCCAGAGGAACTGCGTCTCCTCATCGCTGATCTTGACGATATCCGCCTGCGAAAGGCCCCAGAGGATCTGTTCCCTTGCCTCCTGCTCTGTTTTCCACAGCGGGGCGCGGTAATTGGGGTCGTAGGTGACGAGCCTGCCGTGCGCGCGGGCATAGGCCGCGGCCTTCTGCGTGGCCGTGCGGGCAGGCTCGTCCGTGCAGCTGAGCGAGCCGAAGTGGAACACGCGGCTTTCTGCCAGCATGGCCGGGTCGATCTCCTCCCAGCGCAGCTGCGTGTCCGCGCCGGGCTTGCGCGCGAAGGCGAACGAACGGTCGCCGTGTGCGTCAAAGGTCACGAACGCAAGCGTCGTGAATGTATCGGGGCTGATCAGAATGCCGCGCGTGTCGATCCCGGCGCGGCGCATCGTGCCGGTCAGCAGATGGCCAAAGGTGTCGTCGCCGACCTTGGCGAGAAACGCGGTCTTCTTTCCATACGCGCTCAGCGCGGCAAGAAAATTGCCGGGCGCGCCGCCGGGGTTGGCGGCAAGAGTGGGGTAGCCGTTTTCGTCCTTCGCGCGTTCCGCAAGATCGACAAGCAGCTCGCCCAGCGCGATCACATCATACATAGGTCTGTCCTCCTGTGTTTTTTGTTATTTTACCATGAAAGCAGCCTGGACTCAACCGCCGCGGGCGAAAAAATGCGCGGCGCGTTCCGCCTTTACATTTGCGTGCGTATGTGGTAAAATTCTCAAAAGTGTGTGAAGCCGAGCTGAAGGAGGATGCGTCCATGCCGATGACAAACGCCGCTGAATATCTAGAGCGCACCGCCGCCCGCGTCCCGGACAAGGTCGCCTTTTCCGACGCCTCCGGCAGTCTGACCTTCGGGCAGCTGCTGCAGGACGCACGGGCACTGGGAACCGTTCTGGCCGGGCTTCCGGGCTGCAAAAACGCGCCCGTGGCCGTGCTCACGGGGCGGACAGTGCAGAGCGTCGCGGCGCTGCAGGGCGTTTTGCAGAGTGGGAATTATTACGTTCCCATCGACGAGCAGATGCCGGAGGCGCGGATGCGCCGCATTCTCGCGCAGGTGCACGCCCGCGCGATCATCTTCCCGGAAGCGTGCCGCCCGCAGGCGGAGCGGCTTACGGACTGCGCGCCGCTCGTTTGTCTGGAGGAGGCGGAGAAAACCGCGCCGGACGATGCGCTCCTGCAGGCCCGGCGCGAGCAGATCATTGATCTGGATCCCGTGTACCTGCTCTTCACCTCCGGCTCGACCGGCACGCCGAAGGGCATCGTCATCTCCCACCGCGCCATTCTGGATTTTACCGACTGGCTGACGGACTTCTGCGGCTATACGGAGCATGAGGTCTTCGGCAATCAGTCGCCGTTTTACTTTGACACCTCCTGCAAGGATCTGTACCAGACGCTGAAGCTCGGCGCGACGTGCGTGATTCTGGAGAAAAAATTCTTCGCGCTGCCGCTGTTTTTGCTGCAGGCGCTCGACCAGCACGGCGTGACCGCCGTGAACTGGGCGACGTCCGCGTTCCATCTGGCGGCAAGCTCCGGCGCGCTTGAAAAGTGCGTCCCGCACGCGCTGCGGAAGATCGTCGTCGGCGGCGAGGCGCTGCAGGCGCGGTACGTGAATATGTGGAAGCGCGCGATCCCGGAGGCGGAGCTTTATAATATGTACGGCCCGACGGAGACGACCGTCGACTGCGCCGCGCTGCACCTGACGCGCACGTACCGCGACGACGAGCCGATCCCCATCGGAAGGGCCTGCCGCAATATGCAGCTGCTGCTGTTAAAGGACGATCTGACCGAGGCGGCCCCCGGCGAGACGGGCGAGCTGTGCGTGCGCGGCTCCGGACTTGCGGCGGGATATTTCGCCGACGCAGAAAAGACCAATTCCGCCTTTATCCAGAACCCGCTCTGCCCCGATTACCGCGACATTCTCTACCGCACGGGCGATATGGCCGTGCAGCGCGAGGACGGAAATTTCTATTTTCTTGCCCGCCGCGACGGGCAGATCAAGCACATGGGCTACCGCATTGAGCTGGGCGAAATTGAAACGGCGCTCTACAGCGTCAAGGGCCTGCGGGAGGCCGTCTGCTTCTACGACGGCCCGCGCGACAGGATCGTCTGCGTCTATGCGGGCGATCTGGACACGAACGCGCTGGCACGGGCGCTGCGGACGGCGCTGCCGAAATATATGCTGCCGAACGTCTATGAAAAGCTGGACGCGCTGCCGCACAACGCGAACGGCAAGCTTGACCGTGCGACGCTGAAGGAACGGTTTTTGCATGCGCAGAGTTGAAAGCTATGCAGCGCTTGCGCCGCTTCTGTCCGCGCAGCTGCGGCGCGGCGTGGTGACCAACTGCTTTTTATCCCCGGCAGACTACCAGCGCGAAATCGATGCCGGGCTTTTTTACGAGGAAGGGGACGGCTTTCTGCTGCTGCTGCGGCAGCGGGCCGGATACCGGCTCCTGAACTTCTATCTGCACCCCGGCGCGAGGCTTTTCCTGCCGGAGACGGCTGTCCCGCTCGTCACGGAGCTGGCCTGCCGGGAAAAGGATCAAGCTGCCATGCGTCGGGCGCAGGACGCACTGTGTGCGCTCGGTTTTGCGGAGTGCTTTCGCCGTCTGCGGCGCACACGGGCGGCGGTTCCGGCTCCAAATAACGCGGAAGCTCCGACGGAGGCTTCTTTTGAGGCTGTGCGGGCGTTTTTACTTGAACAGTTCGACCCGCTGACGGGCTGCATCCCGCCGGACGAGGAACTCCGACAGGCGATCGGCGCCGGACAGGTTCTGTGCCTTTCGGATGCGGACGGCATTTCTGGCTTGCTGCACTACGCGCCCGGGCGGGCGCAGTGCGAGATCCGCCATCTGGCCGTCCGTGCGGACTGCCGGGGGCATGGATACGCCGGGCGGCTGCTGCGGCTGCTGGAGGCGAAGACCGGCGGGCAGAAATGCGCCGTCTGGGCAAGGGTGGGGAACGCCCCTGCCGAGCATTTCTATGAAAAAAATCAGTTTCAGCCGGACGGATGGCAGTCCGTTGTGCTGAGGCTGGGATAGATAAAGGAGTTTTGACACTATGAGAAAGCAGATCATTGAGATCCTGACGGAGATTTGTCCGGGCATTGACTTTGAGAACGAAAAAGCCCTCATCGACGACGGCCTGATCGACTCGCTGGATATCGTCGCGGTCGTGACGGAGCTGATGGAGGCGTTCGACGTGGAGCTTGGCGTGGACGATCTGACGCCGGAGAACTTCAACAGCGTCGAAGCCATCGAAGAGCTCATCGAGAGCCGTCAGAGCTGAGATGTCCTTTGCCTCCCTGCCCTTTGTGGGGCTCGTCACGGCAGGCGTCGTGCTGTATTATCTGGTTCCGAAGCGGGCGCAGTGGGTCGTGCTGCTGCTGGCAAGCATGGTCTTTTACCTGGTTGGCGGCGTCAAAAGCGCCGTCTGGCTCGTGCTGGTCGCGGGACTCACGTGGCTGGCGGGACTGCTGCTTGAAAAGCAGAACGCACGCCCCGCGCCCGATAAGGCTGCGAAGACTGCCGTGCGCCGCGCGAAGAAGCGCATCTGCGCAGCGTGTCTGGTTCTCTGCTTCGGGCTGTTATATCTCATGAAATACTGGAACTTCACGGCCTCCGCGCTGCCGTCCGCCCTCGGGGACAAGCTTCCCCGGTGGGATTTCGTCGTGCCGCTGGGCCTGTCGTATTTCATCTTCCAGAGCGTGGGCTATGTCATCGACGTTTACCGCGGAAAGCTCCCCGCGCAGAAAAATCCCTTAAAATACGGCCTGTTCGTCTCGTTCTTCCCGCAGATGGTGCAGGGGCCGATCAGCCGGTACGACCAGCTTGCCCCGCAGCTTTTAGCAGAGCGCAGTCTGGACTGGCGCGATCTCAAATTCGGCATCCAGCTGTGCCTCTGGGGCTATTTCAAAAAGCTCGTGATCGCCGACCGGGCCGCCGTGCTTGTAAACGCTGTCATCACGGAAAACTGCCCCTACGGCGGCGCGGTCATTGCCAGCGGCATTCTGTTCTACTGCATTCAGCTCTACTGCGATTTTTCCGGCGGCATTGACATCACACGCGGCGTCGCGCGGATGTTCGGCATTGACATGGCCGAGAATTTCCGCCGCCCGATCTTCGCAATGTCCCTGACGGAATACTGGCGGCGCTGGCACATCACGCTCGGCGCGTGGATGCGCGACTATGTGTTTTACCCGCTGTCGCTGTCGAAAGCCTTCGGCAGACTCTCCCGCTGGGCCCGCACGCACATCAGAGGCACGGGCGGCAAGATCTTTGCCACGTCGCTCGCGACGTTCATCGTCTATCTGATCATCGGCATCTGGCACGGAGCGAACTTCCGCTATATTGCCTTCGGCCTGTGGAACGGCGTGCTCATTACGGCCTCGCTTCTTCTGGAACGGACGTTCCTGCGCTGGAAATCGGCGCTGCACATCAACGATAAATCCGCCGCATGGCGCGTGTTCATGACGCTGCGCACGATGCTGCTGGTGTTCATCGGGCGGTATTTCACGCGTTCGCCGCGCCTGAGCTGCGTGTTCCGATTCTTGAAGACGACCGTGCTGCATCCGCAGCCGTCGCAGCTGCTCGACGGGACGCTTTTGTCGTTCGGCCTTGCAAAGACGGATTTTCTTGTGATCGCGCTGGGCCTGGCCGTTTTGCTGACGCTTGAGTGCTTGCAGGAGCGCGGCGTGCAGATCCGGGTCGCGCTGGAAAAGAGACCTGGCTTTGTGCAGTGGCTTGCCGTGACGGCGCTGCTGCTGGCCGTGCTGCTGCTCGGCGTGTTCCGAGCCGGGTTTATCCCGTCGGGCTTTATCTATACGCAGTTCTGAGGCGGTGATCGAATGAGTTCAAAAAAATGGGTGCTGGTCTTTCTCGTGACCGTCCTTGTGCTGGCCGCGCTGCTGGCGGGGCTGAATCTTGCCGTCGACCCCTTCGGCGCGTTCGGGGACAGGCTGCTGTCCTGGTTCTCCTACGACGAGACGAATAACCCGCGCGTGGCAAAGTTCAGCTATCTCGAACAGCACCACGACGAATACGATTCCTATATTCTCGGCTGCTCGTCCACCAGCTCGTTCCCGGTAGACGCGTTCAACGAGGCGTATGACGCAAGCTTTTACAATCTCATCATGTACGGCGCGGATATGCGCGACTGCGAAAAGATCGCGCAATATCTGGTGGAGCATTACGAGGTCAAAACCCTCATTCTGAACGTCTATCTCGACAACGGCCTGACCTACGACGAGGAATCCGACCGGCTGACGAAGAACCTCCACTATAAGGAGGACCCGGACACGTCCGTGCTGTCCTATTACACGCGCTATCTCTTCGCCGACCCGCGCTATGCGCTGGCCAAGCTGAACGCGCTGCGCACGGACACCATTCTGCCGCAGACGTTCGACGTGTTTGACGAGCGGACAGGCTGCTATGACAAGCGTGTGCGCGACGCAGAGCCGATCGGCAGCGAGGAGCGTTATCTCGAAAGCTACCCCGTCTTCGCCGACTATCCGCACCAGACGCTCTCGCTTCCGTACACGGAGCAGTGTATGCAGAGCGTCGCGGCGATCAAGACCCTGTGCGAGGAAGCGGGTGTGAACCTCACCGTCGCGGCCGGGCCGGTATATGCTGAGTATCTGAAAAATTATGAACCGGAAACCGTCGCGCAGTTTTACCGCTCGCTGGCACAGGTCACGCCGTTCTGGGATTTTTCGTCCAGCAGCGTCAGCTGCGAGATGCGCTATTTCTACGACGGCACGCACTTCCGCAACAACGTCGGCGAGATGATCTGCGCCCGCATGACAGGCCGCACAGATCTCTGGATCCCGGACGATTTCGGAACCTATGTGACCGCCGACACCCCGGAGGATTATTTCCTGAACGTCCTGTCCCCGGCGGCGCTTTCGGCCGATGAGATCAACACGCAGGTGCCCATCCTCATGTACCACCATCTGTCCGAGGACGTGACGAACAGCGAAATGGTGTCCCCGGAGCAGTTTGAGGCGCAGATCCGGGCGCTTTCCGAGGCCGGGTATACCGGCGTCTCGTTCGACGAGCTGCAGGCGTATGTCCTGCGCAGCGAGCCGCTTCCCGAGAAGCCGGTCGTCATTACCTTTGACGACGGATACAGGAGCAATTACACGCTGGCCTATCCGATCTTACAGAAATACGGCATGAAGGCGACGATCTTCGCCGTCGGCGTTTCGTTCGGAACGGATCATTACAAGGACACGGACTACGCCATCACGCCGCACTTCGGCGCGGCGGAGGCGGCGGAAATGACCGCGTCCGGCCTCATTTCCATCCAGAGCCACACGTATGATATGCACCAGTGGCCGCCGTACGAGACAGGCTCCGCCGTGCGGGAGAACATTCTCCAGCTTTCCGGCGAAAGCGAAGAGGCCTACGTGCAGGCGCTGACAGAGGACTTTACGCGCAGCCGTGCACTGTTGGAGGACGCAACGGGCCGGCCGGTCGACGTGCTGGCGTATCCGGCGGGGCAGTACTCGACGCTGGCGCAGGTCACGCTCCAGTCTCTCGGCGTGCACGTGACGCTCTCGACCAATCCTGGCGTCAACACCGTCGTCAAGGGCCTGCCGCAGACGCTTTACGCCATGCTCCGCTTCGGCATTACGGAGGATGTCTCGCCGGAGGCGCTGCTGGATATGATCCGGTAAAACAGGAGAAGCAGGCTGTGTTTTATGATACAGCGCTTCCAGCTTGCCTGTAGGGGCGGACGACTCTGTCCGCCCGCACGGAATACAACCGCTGGCTGGAGTTTTGCGGCGAATTCGTACGCGCCTTCCACTTTGACTGTAGGGGCCGATGCCCACATCGGCCCGTGAGGCAGTTACGAATTCGCCGAAGATTTTCGTAAAAACGGTGCGCTCTGCCGGGCCGATGTGGGCATCGGCCCCTACAAACGTGTTGGGAAGCGCATACGGATTCGCCTTGGGTTTCCGGAAAAAGCCACTGCTTCCAGCGAGCCGACAGAGTCGTCGGCTCCTACAGACGCTGTGTACTTGCTTCGCTTTATGAAAATCGGTTTTTGATTTGCAGAGAAGGCCGCCCGCCGGGCAGCCTTCTTTTCCCTTGAAATACATATATTCCTATATAAACATGTGTAAAAAGCAAACCTTCA
>ENA-UEOM01001146-UEOM01001146.1-human-gut-metagenome-genome-assembly--contig:-NODE-1146-length-10349-cov-5.262461_pt1 | contig 10349 bp, 9 predicted proteins | sample MGYA00242993_ERZ507994 | MGnify/ENA primary metagenome ERZ507994 (study PRJEB26167, sample SAMN06115536) | human gut metagenome | host: Homo sapiens | place: China:Neimenggu | collected 2014-11-07... | reverse complement strand
AGTAACCACCGACTAAATAGGTTATGTAAAAATAATATTTAAGTTCAAGAGCAAAGGCTGCCCGCGAGGGTAGCCTTTGTTATTTTGGACACTGACAGGGAGCGCCAGCCTCCCGGGCTGCGTAAATAAGCCTGACAAATGCAAAGCCGCGAATATGGAGCGAGGGCCTCCTGCCTGCCCTGACCCGAGGGTTGTTGACCGTGTTGACTGTTGACCCACATTTTCTAACTTCCAGCCGTACCCCACCCTCTTTCCCCTATTTCCGAAGATAGTACCCTTTATTGGGTCAACAAAGACAGGCAGCAATCTAACACTCAGCGTGTTAGCGTATTGACCCACCGTTGTTGACCCACTGTTGACCGTGTCCGGAATCACCCTTAGGGTCAACAAAAATCCGGTAAAAGGGATTAAAAAACTGTTGACCCATCCATGGAGGGTCAACAGCTTCATTGTAAGGGTCAACAAGTAAGCCGCGATATATGGGACGGGGGCAGGAATGTCCCTGCCTCCGTTCCATAATCAGGCCGGGAGGCCTGCGCAGCATGTCAGGGTCAACGCCTTTATTGGACATGCAAGCTGTCGGGTTCACGTAAAAACCGCAGGGGTTCGGCAAAAATGTGCGCTTTTGTTTCGGCAATCCGGCTTTTTCAATTATCTTTGCTCCCGAATAGCAACTCACACCTCCTCAACGATTACAAACGCCCTACCCCCCATGACACATAACAACCTCCTGACAAAAGCCTGCAACTACATTATACGCGGCTTCGCGGGGCTCCTGCTCGGAGCAATGCTCTGGCTCCCTGCTTCCGCAAAGAATCTCAAACCCTTTATTACCGATTACGAGTGGGGCTATGTCGATGAAAACGGCGTTCTGACCTTTGAGGGCCTCGGCGAAGGCACCTACACCATCACCGAGCTGGTCGCTCCGAACGGCTACAACCTGCTGAAGGATCCGATCACCATCACGATCACCGCAAACGCAACGCTCGAAGGCTGCACCTGGACGGTCAAGAACGGTGAAACGGGCCTGACCGCAGGAGCAGATCACCTCTTCGCATTCGATGTTGAAAACAACTCCGGCACCGAGCTTCCCTCCACCGGCGGCACCGGCACCACGATCTTCTACATTCTCGGCAGTCTGCTGGTCGTCGTCGCGGGCGTCGTGCTCGTCACCAGAAAGCGCATGAACGCTTCTGAGAACTAAGGGACCTCTGAATAAATCTCCGACCGCGGACGACGGATCTTTTCCGCCAATCCTGCGGTTTGAAAAACGAGAAATGCATACAGTATTCCATCGTTTTTCAAACCTTGTCTTGACGAAAAATCTCTCGCCGTCCACAGCCGCTGATTTAATCAGAACTTCCCTAATCCTGTAACCATCCGCTGAATCAAAGTCCGAGGGGGCGGAGCGCATCCGCACTCCGCCCCTCCTACAGCCGCAAGGAGAATCCTGCAAGATGAAACACAAATTATCTACGCTTTTTCTGGTCCTGATCTTGCTTGCAGGCGTGTCCTTGCTTCTGTACCCGACTGTAAGCGACTACTGGAACTCCTTCCACGCCTCGCAGGCCGTCGCCAGCTACTCCGCCGACGTGCAGAGCCTCGATCAGACGCGGTATGACGAGCTGTGGTCGGCGGCCAGAGACTACAACCAGTCTCTGCTGGAACGCGAAAACGGCTATTTCCTGACCGACGAGCAGCGCGCGCAGTATGACAGCCTGCTGGACATCACCGGTACCGGCATCATGGGCTACATCGAGATCCCGACCATCAAGCTCTCGCTTCCGATCTACCACGGGACGGACGATTCTGTCCTCCAGATCGCCGTCGGCCATCTCGACTGGACCTCGCTCCCGACCGGCGGAGAAAGCACCCACTGCGTGCTCTCCGGCCATCGCGGCCTGCCCAGCGCGAAGCTCTTCACCAACCTCGACCAGCTCGTCGAGGGCGATACGTTCGTGATCCGCGTGCTCGACGAGGTGCTGACCTATGAGGTAGACCGCATTCTGATCGTTGAGCCGGACGACGTTTCCGCGCTCCAGATCGAGCCGGGAAAGGATCTCTGTACACTCGTGACCTGCACGCCCTACGGCATCAATTCCCACCGGCTGCTCGTTCGCGGCCACCGCGTGGAAAACCAGTCCGAGGCCATCCGCGTGACCTCCGATGCCATCCAGATCGAGCCGCTGCTCGTTGCTCCGGCCGTGGCGCTGCCCATTCTTCTGATTTTGCTCATTGTTTTGCTTGCCTCCGGCGGCAAAAAGAAACCCAAGGGAGGAAAAGGGAATGCGAACGCATAATTCTCGCATCATACCTGTTTTCTTATGCCTGCTCTGTCTGCTGGCCCTGCTTCCGGCGCCGGTACGGGCCGCCGGACCGATCGCTCCTGCGCAGGAGGTTCGCCTGACGATCCACTATCAGCACGACAGGCGGCCCGTCTCCGGCGTTCCGTTCGACCTGTTCTATGTCGCCTCTGTGGACGCCTACGGCGAATTCACCCTGACCGGCGATTTTGCAGGCTATCCCGTCCGCCTGACGGGGCTGGACAGCGACGGCTGGCGGATGCTGGCCGAGACGCTGGCCGCGTATGCCGCCGCCGACCGTCTGACGCCGCTGGACAGCGGTGTGACGAATGCACAGGGCCTGCTCACCTTCCCGAACCGGCGCAGCTCGATGAAGCCCGGCCTGTATCTGGCCGTCGGGCAGCAATATTCGGACGGTGAATACGTTTACACGACCGAGCCGTTTCTGGCCGCGCTTCCGGTCACGGACGAAGCCAGCAACACATGGGTCTATGACCTGACCGTCTCGCCGAAGCATACGGCGGACGAGGTCACGCCGCCCTCCGACGACACGACGGAGCGGAAGGTGCTCAAGGTCTGGGACGACGGCGGCGACACGTCCTCGCGTCCGCAGGAGGTCACCGTCCAGCTTCTCAAAAACGGTGCCGTCTACGACACCGTGACGCTGAGCGCCCGGAATAACTGGCGCCATACCTGGGACAAGCTCCCGAAGTACGACGCCAGCGGACGGCGCATCGAATGGAGCGTTGTGGAGCGCGACGTTTCCGGCTATACCGTTCTGGTCAGCCGCGAGGGTCCCACCTTCGTCATTACAAACAGCCGCACACCCGGCAAACCGTCGGAGCCGTCCACACCCGGAAAGCCCTCGCTCCCGCAGACGGGCCTGCTCTGGTGGCCGGTGCCGCTGCTGGCGCTCTGCGGGCTGGCGTTCGTGATCGCCGGAGTCAGCTTCGGAAAGAGGAAACACCATGACGAAAACCTGTAAAATTCTTACTGCGATCGGGCTGCTGCTTCTGGCGGCAGCCCTCTGTCTGACCGTCTATAATCTGCGCAGCGACACCGCCGCCCGCCGTTCGGCAGACGCCGTACTGGCGCAGCTCACGCCGGAGCTGGAGGAACGCGTGGCTGCGGCGGAAGCAGGCGCTTCCGCGCCGTCCGCACCGGGCGAAGCTCCCGCCGCAGCAGAGGAGACCTTCCTCCCGGACTATCTTCTGGATCCGGAGATGGAAATGCCGTCGGAGGAGATCGACGGCAGAAGCTATATCGGCGTTCTGTGTCTGCCGTCGCTGGGGCTGGAGCTGCCGGTGCTCGGAGAGTGGAGCGATTCCGGTTCCCGGGCCGCGCCCTGCCGCTACTCCGGCTCCGCTTACCTCGACACCATGGTGATCGCCGGGCACAATTATTCCGGCCACTTTGGCACGCTCAAAAATCTCGCGCCGGGCGACGCGCTCTCCTTCACCGATATCGACGGGAACGTGTTCTCCTATACGGTCGTGGAGCTGGAAACGCTCCCGCCCTATGCCGTCGAGGAAATGACAAGCGGCGACTGGGATCTGACGCTCTTCACCTGCACCGTCGGCGGCCAGTCCCGCCTTGCCGTGCGCTGCGAACGCGCCGAAGCCGCCGCCTGGCCCCAAAATCGCATACAACCGTCGGTTGAATCATGCAGAAAGCGTGCTTTTCAACCGGCGGTTGTCTGTTTTTTCTGCAATTCAACCGATAATCTATTGATTTTTTCGGATTTCGCGGACATAATGGAGCCATAAGTTGCAGGCCCGCAAACGAAAAAATCAAAAGCCATCGATCAGATTATGGAGGAAATATACTATGAACGATTTTGCACAGAGGATCATCACGCTCCGCAAGGAGCTTTCCATGACACAGGAGCAGCTGGCGCAGGAGCTTGGCATCACCGCGCAGGCCGTCAGCAAATGGGAGACCGGCCAGAGCTATCCGGACATCACGCTGCTGCCGAAGCTGGCCGAGGTGTTCCACGTCCGTGTGGACGAACTGCTGGGCGTCGCACAGCAGCAGGACGAGGAAGCGGAGGAGGACGCCTCCGAAGCCTCCGCCAGCGCTCCGCTCGACCTTCCGTGGGACGACGATCCCCATACGATCCACGCCGTGCTCTTTGCCGGACATAGGCTCATCGGCGCGCAGGGCGTCACGGACTGCCCCGAGGCCAGCCGGATCACCTTTGAATATGAAGGCCCCGCGCTGAACATTGATTCCGTCTTTTCCGTCTCCTGCGGCGATATCACCGGCAATGTTCAGGCAGGCGGCAGCGTCAACTGCGACAGTGTCGGCGGCAGCGTTACGGCGGGCGGCAGCGTCAACTGCGACGATGTTTCCGGCGACATCAAAACCAGCGGCAGTGTCACCTGTGACGCGGTCGAAGGCAACGTAGCCTCCGGTGGAAGCGTCAACTGCGACAATGTGACGGGAAGCGTCACGGCCACCGGCAGCGTCACCTGCGGCGACGTGGGCGGAAACGTCACGGCGGGCGGCTCGCTGAGCTGCGAGAAGGTACACGGCGGCGCGTCCTCCGCACCCAACGGCTTCTCCTTCCAGACCGGCAGCGGCAAAAAGCGCGGCAAGTCCGCCAGCTTCCAGTTCGGCGGCGGCTTCGACAGCAAGCAGTTCGAGCGCTCGATGAACGAGCTTGGCCAGAAGCTGGGCCGTCTCGGCAAGGAGCTCGGCGAGCAGTTCAGCAGCGCTTTCGATTCGTCCGCCTCCGGCAAGAACGAGGACGACGGCGGCGAGGACACGTTTGTCTGCGTGACGGACGACGAAAACTGATCTGCGCAGCCACGCCGAGCATTCACCCACCATTCTGCCCCGTTGGAGACATCGTCTCCAGCGGGGTGGCTTTTCTCTTTACCGGAAGCATTGAAAAAATTTCTCACAAATGGTTGAGTCCCGGCGAAAATCGTTGTATACTAGACGCAGAAATGTGCGGATATCCGCAAAATTGGAGGTACATACTATGTTTACGAAACTGCTTGACGCTCTGAAGGCCACGCGCCGCACCATCGTCTTTACCGAAGGACCCGACGCCCGTATTCTGGAAGCCACCGACCGCCTGCTCAAGGAGGATCTGATGGACGTGATCCTGATCGGCAACGCGGACGAGGTCAAGGCTGCTGCGGAAAAGGGCGGCTTCTGCATCTGCAAGGCCACCATCATCGACCCGGCCACCTATGAGGGCATGGACGAGATGGTCGCAAAGATGGTCGAGCTTCGCAAGGGCAAAATGACCGAGGAAGAGTGCCGCGCGGCGCTTGCAAAGGGCAACTACTTCGGCACCATGCTCGTCAAGATGGGCAAGGCCGACGCTCTGCTGGGCGGCGCTACCTATTCCACGGCCGATACCGTCCGTCCGGCACTCCAGCTGGTCAAGACGAAGAAGGGCGCGCATCTGGTCTCCTCCTCCTTCATCCTGTTCCGCAAGGACAAGGACGGCAACGACGAAAAGTACTGCATGGGCGACTGTGCCATCAACATCGACTATCCCGACACCCTCGACAAGACGACCGGCGAGGTCGTGTTCTCCGGCGCACAGAAGCTGGCGGAGGTCGCGGTCGAGTCCGCGCGCACGGCTGCCTTCTTCGGCATCGACCCGAAGGTCGCTCTGCTCTCCTTCTCCACCAAGGGCTCCGGCAAGGGCGGCACGGTGAAGCTGAGCCACGATGCCACCATCGAAGCCCAGAAGCTCGCGCCCGAGCTTGCCATCGACGGCGAAATGCAGTTTGACGCGGCGGTCTCCCCTGTCGTCGGTCAGCTGAAGTTCCCCGGCTCCAAGGTCGCGGGCTACGCCAACACCTTCATCTTCCCGTGCATCGAGGCCGGCAACATCGGCTACAAGATCGCACAGCGCCTCGGCGGCTTCGAGGCCTACGGCCCCATTCTTCAGGGTCTGAACGCCCCCATCAACGACCTCTCACGCGGCTGCAACGCAGACGAGGTCTATAAGATGGCCATCATCACTGCTGGCATGGCATAATAGGTCACTCACGCGACCGTCCGAAAAACTTCGTGGGGATACTGCTTTTGAGCAGCATCCCCACTTTTTCACCGTTTTCTGCGGAAGCTCTGACAAAACGGCCGAACCTGGCGGTTTGGAGCTTCCCTCATGGAGTGTTTTTTATGAAATGGAGCAAATATCTCGGTGACAAGCCGTTCTGGCGCGTCACACTTGCGCTGGCCATCCCGGTCGCGCTGCAAAACGTGCTGACCAGCTCGTTCCAGCTCGTCGATACCATGATGGTCTCGCGTCTGGGCAGCATCGCGCTGTCCTCCGTCGGCATGGCCGCCCAGTGGGGCTGGCTGTGCGCACTGCTCGGCTTCGGGCTTTGCTCGGGCATGAGCGTATTCATCTCGCAGTATTGGGGCATCAAGGACTACAAGGGCATCCGGCGGGTGCTGGGCATGGGCGTCCTGACGAGTCTGGTGCTGACCGTTCTGTTCCTGATCGTGGCGAGGCTTGCGCCCACATGGGTGCTCGGGCTTTTCAACGAGGACCCGGACGTGATCGCCGCAGGCAGCGAGTATCTTTCGATCGTCTGCTTTTCCTACCCCGCCGTCACGCTGACGAATGTGCTCTGCACCGTCCTGCGCAACACGGAGCGCGTGCGTCTGCCGCTCTATGTTTCCATCTTCACGACCATCGCCAACGCCTTTGTGGACTATGGTCTGATCTTCGGCGCGTTCGGCTTCCCGGAGATGGGCATTGCCGGCGCGGCCCTCGCCACTTGCATTTCCTCATGGCTCGGTCCGGTGCTGATCCTGCTGTTCTCGCTTTTCGAGAAAAACCTGCTGATCGGCCCCATCCGTGAGCTGACAGCCTTCGGGCTGAAAAACCTCGGCGCCTTTTACCGCCGGGCTATGCCCGTCGTGTTCAACGAGGGTATGTGGGCGCTCGGTATTCTGATCGTCAACATGATCTATTCCAACATCGGCTATGAATACTACGCCGGTATGACCATTTTCAAGACCTTTGCCGATCTGGCCTTTGCGTTTTACGTTGGCCTCGGAAATTCCTGCGTCATCATGGTCGGCAAATCGATCGGCAGCGGAAAGATCCGGCGCGGTGTGGAGGACGCGCGGCGCTTCTCGGTGCTCATCCCGCTTCTGGGCATGGTCATCGGCGGGCTGGTCATTCTTTTCCGCTATCCCCTCATTTCGATCTTCTCCTCCGGCAGCAATCTTTCGCAGCTGACGCTCGATACGGCGCTGGCCGTAACGGTATTCTGTTCGCTGGAGGTCTGGTTCCGCAACATCTCCTATGTACAGGTCGTCGGTGTGTTCCGCTCCGGCGGCGATACGCTGTGCGGTATGCTTTATGACATGGGCAGCCTCTGGCTGGTCTCCATCCCGCTGACGTATCTGGCCGCAAATGTTCTGAAGCTTCCGTTCGTCGGCGTGGTCATGGTTGCCTACCTCGCGGAGGATATCCCGAAGTCCATCGCCTGCCTTATCCACTTCAAGAGCATGAAGTGGCTCAAGCCCGTCACGGACGAGGGCCGCGAGGGCCTTCGCGCCTATCGGGATTCGGAATAGGCGCTCCGCGCGGGAGGCTCCTCCTATCACAAAAAACTCCCGGAGCACTTCAAACATGTGCTCCGGGAGTTTTTATGCTTCGTTTTACGCTCAGAAGGTCGCTACCTGCTGCGCGGCAGGCTCCGCCGGCTCGACGGTGAGCGCCGTCAGGATCGGGCCGATGCCCTTGTAGAGGCTGTGGTACTTGACCTCCACCGTCGCCGTCACCGTCACCCACGATTTGACCATCAGCCCGGCGCTTCCGACGAATTTGCACGGGATGCCCATGAAGGTGATATCCGCCTCACAGCAGGTCATGACGAATCGTCCCGGCGCGAACATGCCGTTTTTCTCCTTGCGCAGGCGGGCCACCTGCCCCTTGAAGCGCACGGTCTTTCCGGCATATTTCTTCGGCTCCTCCGTGATATCGCGGTAGAAGAGCGCGTAATCCTCGTCGGCGATCTCCACGACCGGCGCGCTGAGATCGAACGGCAGCGGGTCCTCGATCTCGTCGTACTGCGTCGTGCCGTCGGAGAACTCATAGATAATGTCGATCTTGCGGTTGACCGCACGGGCGATCTTATGGAACGGCATGATGTCGGCGCCCGGCGTCATGCGGTTGAACACGACCAGCTCCGCTCCGGCCAGCTTGTCCACGACGAGCTGGCGCATATTCGCGTTGTAGCTCATAAAGGTCTGCGCGTCGGCAAACATGACCTCCTGCGCGATCTGCCACGAATCCGGCGTTTTCAGGTAGAAATCCGCCGCAAGGTGCATTCCGTTCAGCTCCGCCACCACGCGCTCGGCGCGATGCTTTTTGAGCAGCTCCTCAAGCTTTTCCTGACTCAGCTCGTCATAGTCGAGCGTCTCGATATAGACATTCTTGGAGGGATAGGTGGAGAGGTCGTATTCCTCCTCGCCCTCCTCCAGCACCAGCAGCAGCGTCCGTTCCCCGGAGTTGAAGCGAGGATCCTCCAGCGTCTGCTGGATAAAGCGGGTCTTACCGGACTCCAGAAAGCCGGTGAAAACGTACATCGGAACAGCCGTCATGGTTTTTCCTCTCATTCCGCTGTGCCGAACAGCTCGGCAACAGCCTTCTCATTCAGTTTCGAGCCGATCACGCAGATGCGGCCCGTGACCATCGCGCAGCCGTCGCGGACGTCCGGCTCGCCGGGAACATAGTCGAAGTGGATCCACTTTTCGCCCTCGGCATTGGCGACATAGCCCTTCGCACGCAGGACGATGCCGTACTTCTCCGCATCCTCCAGCGCCTTCAGGCAGCCTTCGATCTCCGCCTTGGTGTACTTCTTATGCGTCTCCTCACCCCAGCTGATGAACACCTCGTCGGCATCGTGGCCGTGGTGATGGTGGTGATGATGGTGCTCGTGGCTCTCCTCGTCCTCGTCATGGTGATGGTGGCAGCTGCACTCGGGATCGTCACACTCTTCGTCATCGTCGTGATGGTGATGGTGATGATGCTCGTGCTCATCCTCGTCGTCATCCTCGTCATGGTGATGCCCGCAGCAGCAGTCATGCTCCTCGTCGTCATCGTGGTGATGGTGCTCATGCTCATCCTCGTCATCATCGTCATGATGGTGATGGCAGCTGCACTCCGGGTCATCGCACTCGTCATCGTCCTCGTCGTCATGGTCATGATGGTGGTGATGCGCATCTTCCTCGAGCTTTGCAAGCTCAATGGCGATGGTACTGCGCTGCTCCATGGCCTCCATCAGCTGTTCGCCGGTCAGCTCGTCCCACGGCGTCGTGACAATGACCGCGTCCTTGTTGTGCTCACGGATCATGGCCACACACTGGTCGAGCTTCTCTTCCTTCATGCCGTCGGTACGGCTGAGGATAATGGTGTTGGCGGTCTCGATCTGGTTGTTGTAGAACTCGCCGAAGTTCTTCATATACATTTTGCACTTCGTCGCGTCCGCCACCGTCACAAAATTACCGAGCTGCACGTCGTCGCTCGTGACCTTGCGCACCGCGCCGATCACGTCGGAGAGCTTGCCGACGCCGGACGGCTCGATCAAAATCCGATCCGGATGGTACTCGTCAATGACCTTGTGCAGCGCGCGGCCGAAATCGCCCACCAGCGAGCAGCAGATGCAGCCGGAGTTCATCTCCGTGATCTGGATGCCGGCCTCCTGCAAAAAGCCGCCGTCAATACCGATCTCGCCGAACTCATTCTCGATCAGGACGAGCTTCTGGCCGTGATAGGCCTCCTTGATCATCTTTTTGATCAGAGTCGTTTTGCCCGCGCCGAGAAAGCCGGAATAAATATCAATTTTCGTCATAAAAACACCCTCTATGTGAATTTCTTTCTTTGAATATTATAGCACGTTTGTCAAGCGCTTTGTCCCCCTCACGCGATTTTTCCGGAGGAAGCACCGAAAACAGATTGACAAACCGGATTTTGTATGGTAAAATTATCACCGTCTTTGAGGCAGTGATTCGGAGAGATGTCCGAGCGGTTTAAGGAGCTGGTCTTGAAAACCAGTGACA
>ENA-UEOM01001137-UEOM01001137.1-human-gut-metagenome-genome-assembly--contig:-NODE-1137-length-10424-cov-135.291775_pt1 | contig 10424 bp, 8 predicted proteins | sample MGYA00242993_ERZ507994 | MGnify/ENA primary metagenome ERZ507994 (study PRJEB26167, sample SAMN06115536) | human gut metagenome | host: Homo sapiens | place: China:Neimenggu | collected 2014-11-07... | reverse complement strand
CCAACGGCTTATCATCTTACGGATGGTTTCACGGCTGGCTCCGTCGCCACGCTCACGGCTGGCATCGAAGAGGGTGAACTGCTCAGGGAGCTGGGCGAAGAGCAGGGTGTTACGAGACTTATAGACTGGGATAGCCTCGTTGTTCTGCTGCTGCTTGTCGAGACGCAAGCCAAACATCTCCATCTGCATGGCGAGCACGTAGTCGGCCACAGCCTTGGCAAAACGGATGCAGGCATCGGTCTCCTCTCCGGTCTGCTCCAGGATGTGGAAGATGACGCCACAACGGAAGCCGATGACGGCAGAACGACGACGATACACATCCATCACACGGTCGGCATTCGCCAGGGCAAGCTGTCTCTTCGCTTCGAGCCACAGGCAGAACTCCTCGCACATGCGGGGCAGCTCCATTACGCCGTGACTACGTTCAAGGAGAGTTACCGCCTTGAGGATGTTTGCCTGCTCCTCTTTGGTGTAGCCGTGGTGCTGACTGAGGGGTGCGAAGGAGGTATCGGGCATCTTGGCGAGCATCATTCTTGAAGAAGATCCGTCCTCGATGTTATCATCGGTGAAGAACTTCTGGAAGATGTTCTGGGTGCAGCAGCCGGAGAAGTTGAGCTGGGCGTGGGTTACGCCGCTGGTGGCTGTGATGTAGTCTTGACCCACCTCGCTCTGGTCGAACGCCTTACGGAAGTAGTCGCCGAATACCTTCCATACGCTCTTCATCGAACCGAGCTCCTCGCTGAACATATACATGGTATGGCCGTCGGCACAGAGCTGACGACGCATCAGAGCCGACTTCGAGATAGTATCGCCAATGTGACGGATGCAAGGTTTGGGATCCACTACACCCTTCTTGCCCTTGTGCTGCTGGTACCAGGCTTCGTCTTCACGTGGTTTCTCATCGTCCTTATCCATCTTCTTCGCCCAGATGTTCTCGATGCGGCGGCATACGCCCTTACCCGATGCCTGCTCGCCGATGATGATAGACATGAGTGCCATCGGAGTATCGCTGCCGTCGCAATACTTCGCCTTCAGACGGTCTGCGTAGGTTGCGGCAATAGGGAGGGCTGAGAAGAGGGCAGGCACGCGTGCCTCTGCGGCTACGCCAGAGAGCGAGTCGCGGAGTCCGAGTGGAAGCTGGTCTACTGGGAATTCGTAAAGAGGCTGTGTACTTGCCTTAGCGGCTAAAAGGTTCTCTATGTTTCTTAAATTTTCATTCTCCATAATTATTTAATGTTTAAAAGTTAGCTTGTCGGAATATCCGGTAAACGGGGGCAAAAATACGACTATCTTCTGTAACCGCCAAATTTGAGTGTGTGATAAGGTCCGAAATTCAGCAGCCATTTGGAGCAAATTGTGTTAAAAAATCTAAGTCATAGTTTTGTGGGGCGGAAAACATAGGTTCTTATGTGCTAAATCATAGTTTCTCGGGTGCCAGGTTATAGCTTCTCGGATAACAGGTTTTCGTTTCAATCCGTAACCCCCTTTTTCTTCTTCTTCCTTTCTCATAAAAAAATAACACGGACAAATTGAATTTGTCCGGACAAAATGTCCGGAGCGTCATAACGTATTGTTTTTCTGGTACTTATAAGCCTGCCGGACAACCATCCGGACAAATTCAATTTGTCCGTGTTTTAAAAATATTCCCGTTAAATTCTTTGGTGTCTTACCCGTAATCCATTGACTATTAGTTAATTCGTAATAAAAATGACGATTTTAAACAACTTTGTTTAAAACAACCTTGTTTAATTTGTTTTTTTGCTATCTTTGCAGAAGTTCTGTATCTGCAGCCAATGTAACCCGCCTCAAGAAGTCCTTGATGGTGAAATATCTGATTACGATTCCTGCTCCTAAGCATCTGGAAATGAGTGACCCCATCTTGGCATTGTGGCTCAAGAGAAGAGTGTGGAAGGAAGTATAAAAGGATAAAGCCCCTTCTGTATTCCGGGTATATGAAAACCTGGAATGCGGAAGGGGCTTTTCGGGGATTTACCTTTTCTTATTTAAAGAACCTGTTAAGCTGTTTGATGGCCTGGTCGAACTGCTTGGCTGGCAGGTGGTAGTTCTTCACTGGATTCATGTGGGCATCATAAACATCCAGGGCACCATCGGCAGTCTTCTCCAGAATGGTGTCGTTGTTGATGATGAAGGCATAGTTCAGATTGCTGCCTACTACATGCCACAGTCTAGGCGTCTTATCCATCATCATTCTGCCCATCGAATAATCGGCAGGACCGTTCTTTCATAATAGATAGAATCCTTTCTAGACATTAATCCTTAGATTTTAACAGAGAAAAATACTTATCCAGAACCATCAGCGAGATGATATCCTCACGCTGCTTATCCTTGAATTGCTCTACATATTCGTGAGCGTGGTTGATGATAGCTTGCGCTTCATCAGGATGAGCAGTATAGTAGTCCATCTTTTCCTCAAGATCAGAGAAATCAGGCTTTACTTCTATATAATGATAGTCTGGCTTCAGAGTACCTTCCATAAACCAAGTTTCGTAATATGGCTTAGGCATCACGGCGATGGAATTGGAAGACATAATCCATTTCAGATTGCTTGCTACGTCATTTCCCTCCAGAGCCATCACGTATTTGTACTTCAGATGGTCGTAGATGGAAATCTTGTCGCTCTTCCATTCTGGCTTAATCAAATCTATGGTTCCGATATCGAAGCGAGAATTTCCGAAAAACTTCTCTACGAATTGCACACGAATGTCCTTGCAGGCTTTTTTTCCTCTGAAGATAGCCTGGTCTTTTTTTTCTGCAAACGAAAGCTTATCCTTCACGAAGATGAAATGGCGTACCTTGTCCATCTTGAGCAATACGGAGTTCTGGTTTTCTCCATGAATTGGGCGGCTTTCGCCGGAGAATCACAGGCACGGAACAAATACACATACTATGCATCAAAGGCGAAGAAAGACGGCTACGAGCAGATAGCCGCGATTTTCACCGAGACTGCGGACAACGAAAAGGAGCACGCGAAGATCTGGTTCAAGGAGCTGCACGACGGCGCAGTGCCCTCGACTATAGACAATCTGCGCGATGCGGCGGCAGGCGAAAACTACGAGTGGACCGAGATGTACAAAGAGTTCGCCGAGGTCGCCCGCGAAGAGGGATTCGACCGCATAGCTTCGCTCTTTGAGATGGTCGGCAAGATCGAGAAAGAGCACGAGGAGCGCTATAATACACTGCTCAAAAATCTCGAAGAGGGCATCGTCTTTGAACGCAGCGAAGAGGTCGTATGGGTCTGCCGCAACTGCGGACACATCCATGTCGGCAAATCTGCGCCGAAAGTATGCCCCACCTGCGCCCACCCGCAGTCGTATTTTGAAATCAAGAAGACAAATTATTGATAGTTCAGCGAAGCTCTGTCCGTTATCAAACGGGCAGAGTTTTTTATTTTTTGTCCGTTCAGAGCGGTCGAAATTAATAATACAAAAATTATAGGCTTTATTTGGTTATTTTTTACAAAAAATTTAGATCAAATACTATGGCTGCTTGAATAAAGTAGTCAAAAACCGCTTGAAAAAATCTATAATCGAGTGTATAATTTATTTAATAATACATCTTTTGAGGAAAGTGAGAATCTTAAATGCTTAATGAGAATATCCCGATGTACCTTTTCCATCAGGGTACAAACGCAAAAGCATATGAGTATCTCGGCTCACACCGCGACGAAGAGGATGAGAATTTTACCTATTTTCGCGTATGGGCTCCGCACGCCGTCGCCGTTTTTGTCGCCTGCGACAGAAACAACTGGACGGGAGAGGGCTTTGAGCTCAGCCGCATAAACGAACAGGGTCTCTGGGAGGGACACTTCGAGGGCTTCAAGGAATTTGACGCCTACAAGTATCTCATCATCGCGCAGGACGGCCGCAAGCTGATGAAATGCGACCCCTACGCATTCCACGCCGAGACGCGCCCCGGAACCGCCTCGAAGATATATGAGCTCGGCTCATTCGAGTGGACGGACGGCGCATGGATGAAAAAACGCCGCAGGAAGAATATATATGCCTCCCCGATGAATATATATGAGCTGCACGTCGGTTCGTGGCAGCGATATCCCGACGGGAACACGCTCTCCTACCGCGAGCTCGCGGACAGGCTCGTGCCCTATGTTGTCGACATGGGCTACACGCACGTGGAGCTGCTGCCGATAATGGAGCACCCGTTCGACGGCTCGTGGGGATATCAGGTCACCGGATACTTTGCGCCGACCTCACGCTACGGCACGCCGGACGACTTCATGTATTTTGTTAATAAATGCCACGAAAACGGCATAGGAGTTATATTGGACTGGGTCCCGGCGCATTTTCCGAAAGACGAATTCGGTCTCTACGAATTTGACGGCGAGGCATGCTACGAATACGCCGACCCCAACAAGGGTGAGCACAAGCAGTGGGGCACGCGCGTCTTTGACTACGGCAGGACGGAAGTGCAGAGTTTTCTGATGTCGAGCGCGCTGTTCTGGCTCGAGGTCTACCATGTTGACGGACTGAGAGTCGACGCCGTTGCGTCCATGCTCTATCTCGACTACGGGCGCGAGGACGGCGAATGGAGTCCGAACACCTACGGCGGACGAGAGAATCTCGAAGCCGTGGCATTTATAAAAAAGCTCAACGAGACTATATTCGGAGAGCACGGCGACATTATGATGATAGCCGAGGAGAGCACCTCCTGGCCGATGGTGTCGAAGCCCGTCTATCTCGGCGGTCTCGGCTTCAACTTCAAATGGAACATGGGCTGGATGAACGACTGCCTGCGCTATTTCTCGCTCGACGGTCTGTTCAGGAAGTTCAATCACGACTGCCTGACCTTCTGGTTCGTCTATGCTTTTTCCGCGAATTTCGTGGTGCCTATCTCGCACGACGAGGTGGTTCACGGCAAATGCTCGCTGATAAGCAAGATGCCCGGTACATACGAAGAGAAGTTTGCGGGAGTCCGCTCGTTCCTTGCGTATATGATGGCGCACCCGGGCAAGAAGCTGCTCTTCATGGGTCAGGAGTTCGGTCAGTTCATCGAGTGGAACTACAAGCAGGAGCTCGACTGGCTGCTGCTCGACTACGATATGCACAGAAAGCTCAAGGAGTTTTCGCGCACGCTCAACCGCTTCTATAAGCGCAACCCCGCGATGTGGGAGATCGACTACAGCTGGGAGGGCTTCAGCTGGATATCCAGCGACGACAGCGCAAATTCCGTCATCGCCTTCCGCCGCATGGACAAAAAGGGCGACGAGCTGATAGCCGTCTGCAACTTCACCCCCGTCACACGCGAAAACTACCGCATCGGAGTGCCGGACAAGGGCACTTACCGCATAGTCCTCAACACGGACAGCGTCGAGTTCGGCGGCAGCGGAACAAAGATGCAGAAAACCTACACGTCAAAACCGATCCCGATGCACTCGTTCGGGCAGAGCATTTCGCTCACGCTTCCGGGTCTGTCGGTCGTTTATCTGAAAAAACAAGGCAAGAAAGCTGATAACAAGGAGGAATAAACATGGCCAGAAAAACAGAATGTATCGCTATGCTGCTCGCAGGCGGTCAGGGCAGCAGGCTCGGTATTCTGACCAAGAACATGGCAAAACCCGCCGTTCCCTACGGCGGCAAGTACAGGATAATCGATTTCCCGCTGTCGAACTGCGTCAACTCCGGCATATACACCGTCGGCGTGCTCACGCAGTATCAGCCGCTTGAGCTCAACGACTATATCGGCAACGGTCAGCCGTGGGATCTCGACAGAGAGAACGGCGGCGTGCATATCCTCTCCCCCTATCAGCAGATAGAGGGCACCGAGTGGTACAAGAACACCGCAAACGCCATATATCAGAACATCAACTTCATCGACCGCTATTCGCCCGAATATGTTCTTATTCTCTCCGGCGACCACATCTATAAAATGGACTACTCCAAGATGCTCGCCTATCACAAAGAGAAGAACGCCGACTGCACTATAGCTTCCCTCGAAGTTCCGTGGGAGGAGGCTTCGCGCTTCGGTCTGATGTTCGTCAACGACGACGGCTCGATATCCGAGTTTGAAGAGAAGCCGAAGCATCCGCGCAGCAACAAGGCTTCCATGGGCGTATACATATTCACCTGGAGCAAGCTTCGCCGCTATCTGCTCGAGGACGAGGCGAACCCCGCCTCTGGCAACGACTTCGGCCACGATCTTATACCCGCGATGCACGAAGCGGGCGAGCGCCTTTTCGCCTATCAGTTCGACGGCTACTGGAAGGATGTCGGCACGATAGACAGCCTCTGGGAGGCAAACCTCGACCTGCTCAACCCAAAGGTCGATCTCGACCTGAGCGACCCGTCGTGGAAGATATATTCCCGCACCCCCACCGCCCCGCCGCATTATGTCTCGCCCGACGCAACGGTTCAGAACTCCATGGTGACCGAGGGCTGCGAGATTTCCGGCGATGTTGACTTCTCCGTTATCTTCGCGGATGTCACGATAGAAAAGGGCGCGGTAATAAGAGACTCGATAATCATGCCCGGCACGGTTATAAAGTCCGGCGCGGTGGTTCAATATGCAATTGTCGCGGAGAACGCGGTGATTGAAGAGAACGCCGTTGTCGGTGAGCGTCCCGAGGCTATGGAAGATCTCGACAAATGGGGCGTCGCCGTTATCGGCAAGGGCGTCACGGTCAAAAAGGGCATGAAGATTGAGCCCAAGGCCATGTATGACGGAGAAAAGGAGGACGTTCGCAAATGAGAGCCAACAATGTTCTCGGCATAATCTATGCCAGCACCTATGACCAGTCGCTTCCCGAGCTTACAAATATGCGCACGATGGGCTCTGTCCCGTTCGGCGGAAGATACAGGCTCATAGATTTCCCGCTTTCAAATATGGTCAACTCCGGCATCTCCAAGGTCGGCGTTATAACCAAGAGCAACTACCGCTCGCTCATGGATCACCTCGGCACAGGCAAGCCGTGGGATCTTTCCCGCAAGCGCGAGGGTATGTTCATTCTGCCGCCGTTCAACTCCGCAGAGGACTCCGGCGGACTGTTTGCAAACAGAATTGACGCGCTTATCGGCTGTACGTCGTTCATATCGAGCTCGACCAACGAATATGTTCTGCTCTGCGACTGCAACACCATCTGCAATATAGATATCAACCTGCTCTTCGACGCGCACGAGCAGAGCGGCGCGGACATCACCGCCGCCTACTGCCACGGCACCGTCCCGGCGCTTAACAACACCATGACCTTTGACCTCGACTCCGACGGACGCATAAAAGAAATCGCAATTTCTTCGACAGGCGGCGCGGAGGGCAACTATTCGCTCAATGTGTTCCTGCTCAAAAAGTCACTGCTCGAGAGACTTATCTCCCAGGCGGCGAGCATGCACTACACCGACTTCGAGCGCGATCTCATCCAGGCGAATGTCGGCGCGCTGAAAATCTGCGGCTATAAAGCCGAGGGCTTTGTCGTAACTCTCGACTCCCTCAAGAGCTTCTACGATGCCAACATGGCTCTGCTCGACCTCGGCAACCGCTCCGAGCTGTTCTGCAGAGAGCGCCCGGTCTATACAAAAGTACGCGACGAGGTTCCTGCGATTTACGGACTCGGCGCAGATGTCAAAAACAGCCTCATTGCCGACGGCTGCAAGATAGAGGGCAAGGTTGAAAACAGTATCCTCTTCCGCGGCGTCACCATCGGCAAGGATGCGGTCGTCAAAAACTCCATCGTCATGCAGGGCGCGTATGTCGGCTCCGGCGCGACGCTCAACAGCGTGATAATGGATAAGATATCTATAATCAAACCCGACAAATCACTCTGCGGCACCGACACCTTCCCGGTATATGTCGGCAAGGGCATAGTGGTCTGATCGAAAGGGGACTGAAAAAATGAAAATCTTATATGCTGCAAGCGAAGCTCTTCCCTTCATGGCGAGCGGTGGGCTCGGCGACGTTGCCGGCTCTCTGCCCAAGGCACTGCGCAAGCGCCTTGTCGGCTGCCGTGTTGTTATGCCGCTCTACGGCGGAATAAAGCAGGAACTGCGCGACCAGATGCAGTTCATCACACATATCACCGTCCCAGTCTCGTGGCGCAGGCAGTACTGCGGCATCTTCGAGGCGAAGATAGACGGCGTTATATTCTATTTTATCGACAACGAGTATTATTTCAAGCGCGACGGCATCTATGGTCACTATGACGACGCGGAGCGTTTTGCGTTCTTCTCCCGCGCGATACTTGAGATAATCCCGCACATCGGCTTCAAGCCCGACATCATCCATACGAATGACTGGCAGACGGCTCTCGTCCCTGTCTACTACTCGACGATGTACGCAAACCGCGAGGGCTATGAGGGCATAAAGAACATATTCACCATCCACAACATCCAGTATCAGGGCGTCTACGGCAAAGAGATACTCGGCGACGTGTTCGGTCTCGGCGAACAGCATGAGCAGCTGCTCGATTTCGGCGGCACGCTCAACCTGATGAAGGGTGCTATCGAATGCGCCGATGTCGTGACCACGGTCAGCCCGACCTACGCAGAGGAGATACTCGACCCCTGGTTCAGCCACGGACTCGATCCGATTCTGCGCGAGCGCCAGTATAAGCTCCACGGCATCCTCAACGGCATAGATACGGATATATATAACCCCGAGACCGACAAGGCGATTGCAAAGAACTTCTCCGCAAAAGACCCCGCGGGCAAAAAAGAGGACAAGGGAGACCTCCAGCGCGAGTTCTCCCTGCCCGTGCGCGACGATGTGCCAATAATCGGCATGGTATCGCGCCTTGTGTCGCACAAGGGTCTCGACCTCGTCAAAGCCGTCCTCGACGAGCTGCTGAGCACGACTGATGTTCAGCTCGTTGTGCTCGGCACAGGCGACTGGGAATATGAGAACTTCTTCCGCGAGATCGAAGCGCGTTACCCGGGAAAAGTCGGGCTGCGCATAGCCTTCATCCCCGACCTCGCGCGCAAGATATATGCCGGATGCGACATGTTCCTCATGCCATCGAAGAGCGAGCCGTGCGGTCTTTCGCAGATGCTCGCGCTCAGATACGGCACTCTCCCGATAGTCCGCGAAACCGGCGGACTCAAGGACAGCATCACCGACTCCGGCGACGGCGAGGGCAACGGCTTCACTTTCAAGAGCTACAATGCCCACGATATGCTCGACGCGATTCGCAGGTCGCTCGGCGCGTATTCGGACAAGAAATACTGGGCTTCGCTCGTTGAACGCGCGCTCGAATGCGACAACAGCTGGGGACGCTCGGCGAGAGAATATATGCGTCTATACAGAGAGACCATAGGCAAGTAACAAAAATTCAAGCGGAGGACCGCAGTGACCGCCGAAGCGACGGCACACCGTCGGTCCTCATTTTTTTACGGTGAAAAGATATGGTTATAAAATCAAACATGATTGACCGCCAGCTGCGCCCGATCGGCGAGGCTATCCGCTTCGTCTGGCCGAGCTTCAGCGAGCGGAAGTTCAAATTCTGCAACTTCATTCTGAAAAACTTCGGGCGCGGCGCGGACGTTACGCCGTGGAAGATAAGGTGCGAGCAGATAAAGATTCCCCGCGCGGACGGGAGTGAGCTTCGGCTATGCGTATATTCACCGAGAAAGCGCGAGGGCGAAATGCCCGGGCTGCTGTGGATTCACGGCGGCGGCTACGCCATGGGCATACCCGAGCAGGATCACGGCTTCGTGCGCTCGTTTGTCGGCGCAACAGGCTGCGTCATGGTCGTGCCGGACTACAAAAAATCGCTCTATGCCCCCTTTCCCGCCGCACTCGAGGACTGCTATCTCGCCCTGCTCTGGCTCAAGGAGAACGGCGAAAAATACGGCATGAGACGGGACAAGATATTCGTCGGCGGCAACAGCGCGGGCGGCGGGATGACCGCGGCGCTCACGCTCTACGCCCGCGACAAAGGTGAAGTGAATATTGCATTCCAGATGCCGCTCTATCCGATGCTCGACGACCGCCCGACCGAGACTTCAAAAAACAACGACGCGCCCGTCTGGAACACGAAGTCGAACATCGCCGCGTGGGAGCTCTATTTGGGCGGCGACTACGGCACGGACAGAGTCTCGAAATACGCCGCGCCCGCGCGCGAGACGGACTTTTCCGATCTGCCGCCGACGCTCACGTTCATTGGCAGCATAGACCCGTTTCTCGCAGAGACGCAGAGTTATGTCGATTCGCTCCGGGCGGCGGGTGTTCCCGTTGAGTTCAGGATATTCGAGGGCGGATTCCACAGCTTCGATATATATTATTTTGCAAACATCGCCAAGGAGGCGAACAAATTCATACGCGACGGCTTCAAATTCGCAGCGGAGAACTACTCCGCGCCACAGCCGGAGGATATATAAAGAATGACAGCGGCTTGTGCCGCTGTCATTTTTTGCTTATATTAATTGTCTATCCTTGTTATTTTCCTGAACATCTCCCGCCCT
>ENA-UEOM01001132-UEOM01001132.1-human-gut-metagenome-genome-assembly--contig:-NODE-1132-length-10441-cov-5.891548_pt1 | contig 10441 bp, 12 predicted proteins | sample MGYA00242993_ERZ507994 | MGnify/ENA primary metagenome ERZ507994 (study PRJEB26167, sample SAMN06115536) | human gut metagenome | host: Homo sapiens | place: China:Neimenggu | collected 2014-11-07... | reverse complement strand
AAGATTTCGTCGGCAAAAATAAGAATACTTTTTGAAAAGCAGATGAAGAAAAGTTAAATAAATAGCATAAAAAAAAGACAATCGTTTGCACAATTTGCAAGCGATTGCCTTCTATTTTCTGACTTAATAATATTATATTATTAGCGCTACGCCCTAGCGCATTCAGGTTCTTTCTTTGCTATTCCGGAATACTACTGACAGACATAGTTACAGAACAGTCCTCAGAAGCGCTTGAGCGAGATCTGGCATAGTTTAGCGGAAGTTTCAAATGAAGGATATATGTTCTATTCCTTTCAAACCTAAAAGGATGACTAACATCTAACAGATTTTTCTTTACCTTTACCGTTTGCTGGGAAGTTCCCCGCTGTACCGTATAAGTAATCTGCAGATAAAATGGGTCATCATCCCATTTTTCATCATTATCATTATCTTTACCTTTACCCTTTTGCTGAGGAATCACACAGAGATAAGAATTGGGATCACTTTCTATTTTTGTACATGTATGGTCTAACAAAGAAGCAGTTAACTTTAAGTCGCCTCCCTCTTCTGTGTCGGGAGGAGTCCAAGTATAAACCACTCTAGTACTTTTATCTTTGACAACAGACCACCCTTCGAACACAGAAACGTTAAGTTTTGTAAGATCCAGGTAGCCCTTGACATCAAAAGCCCCTTCGTCTTCAGAGACACCATACAGTTTCACCTCCTTAACTTTAATCACAGCACCATTTTCCTCTAATTGCTGATTGGTTGTGATATCGAATGTCAAACGAGCCAAAGCATGCCAAAAATCAAATTTCACTTTACTGGCAGAAGACGGAGTTGTTGGTACATTTATATTTTCTTTGCACCCCAACACCAAATCTACAGGATTATCAGATGAATTAAACTCCATATAAGTTGGATTAACTTTGTTTTCCCCAGGGGGATTAACCAGTTTTACTCCTTCAATATAAGGAGCATAGGCATAGAAATCCACAGAACCATTATCTGGCCAATATTGGGTATTTGTATATCCCCAACTATTTCCATTCCAGGTTACGTGTTCATTATCCATCATATCTGAAATTGACCCATCGGCATGGGTATGTCTTGCAAAGACACTAAATCCGGACGTTCCCTTGATAGAAGCAAGATTGGTTTCTCCAGCACGTGTTGACGCATTCGTACCAAGATAAGCATCAAAGTTGATTTCAGAAGATGAAGGTGAAGTTTCTTCCACGCCTTCGCCAGCACAACCAGATAATACCAGCTGTGCTATCAAAACATAAAAGGCTAAACGAAGAAACTTCATCTTATTATATCTATATTTTTACCCGATACGATTAATTCCAATAGACATCTTTCTCCTCGGTATTTTTCCAACCAGTAACATCTGCATCGAATTCGATAGGAGTCAGGCCAAGAGTCAAGTTGATTGAATAAGCCGTACCCTGCTCGAAGTTCTTTTCAAGTTGCTTATAAACCTTATATGTAAATGGGTTTGTTACATCACTATAGCTTATAGTGTACTCTACGATAACATAAAGTTTATTTTCATTTCCAACTTCGAAATTCTGTGGAATTACAAACAAATAATCTGTACTTTTATAAGTTTCAGCAGATGTAGATGTAAAAGTTACCGGCTGAGTTCCAGCAGTTTCAGCAGAGAACCAATTAAAATCTTGGTTACCAGAAGGTGAACTCCATTTACCTGTAGCCAAATCTATGGTACCATTTGTGTAGAAAGCTCCTGTTGATTCTGTAGTAGATCCTGTTGTTGGATCAGATCCTGCCAATGTAACATTCTTCAATGTAATAGTTGCAACAGAAGAACATTTTTCACTTAACTTTACAGTATAACCTCAAGGCATATACAAAGCGTGTCAAAGCAGCATGCGATAAGTGCAAAACGACACTTGCGGGAGGGCATACGGAAGTAACGGACGGCGTTAAGAGGTTTTGTATAAGTGTAGCAGCAACAGGTATTGCAGGCACTACACCGGTCAATATACATAACGTTAAGCCCGGAATGGATATAATTGTTACAAAATGGATTGCGCTTGAAGAGGCTGCAATGATTGTAAGTAATGAAGACAACATGGCAAAGTTATGTGAACACTTTTCTAATGAATATATGAGTGTAACCGGACAATATGCTGACTGGCTTACAGTTCGTGATGAGGCCGCAGTCGCGATGAAGCATGGTGTAGCAGCCATGCACGATATATCGGAAGGCGGTATATTTACTGCACTCTGGGATTTTGCCGAAGGAAGCGGATGCGGATTTGAAGTCGATTTGAAACGTATTCCGTTAAGACAGGAGACAGTGGAAATTGCAGAATTTTTCCACCTTAATCCCTATACCATGAAGTCATCAGGAAGTATAATAATCGCCTGTGATAATGGAACTGATATGGTGAATGCCCTTAATGAAGAGGGAATTCCGGCAGTTATAATAGGCAGAACAACTGATAACAATGGTAAGATACTTCGCAACGAAGATGAAATCAGATATTTAGATAAGATGTAATACAGGCACAGCCTGGCAGAAAGGATGGATTACAATATGCGTGAAGCAATTTTAGCAGTTCTTGAAAAAAACAGCAGAATAGATTTGGCGGATCTTGCCGCTTTACTTGGAGTTACGGAAGCAGAGGTAGCTAATGAAATTTCAGAAATGGAAAAGGAGAGAGTTATCTGCGGTTATCATACGCTTATCAACTGGGATAAGACCAACAATGAAAAAGTAACGGCACTTATTGAAGTTAAGGTAACTCCACAGAGAGGTCTCGGTTTTGATTCAATTGCCGAGAGAATATATAATTACAGCGAAGTGCACGCACTTTACCTTATGTCCGGAGGATTTGACTTTACGGTAATCATTGAAGGAAAGACAATGAAGCAGGTTGCTACATTCGTATCAAGCAAATTAGCTCCGCTTGAAGCAGTTTTAAGCACTTCAACACATTTTGTATTAAAGAAATATAAAGACCACGGAACAGTCCTTGATGCTCCCGTGTCTGATGAAAGGATGCTTGTTACACCATGAGAAACCCATTATCTGACAAAATAACGACAATTAAGCCTTCTGGTATTCGTAAGTTTTTTGATCTGGTAAGTGAAATGAAGGATGCCATATCTTTGGGTGTGGGCGAACCTGATTTTGATACACCATGGAGAATACGTGAAGAAGGAATATATACCCTTGAAAAAGGCAAGACATATTACACAAGTAATTCAGGCCTTATGGACCTGAGAATTGAGATAAGCAGATATCTCGAAAGAAGATTCGGACTTAATTACGATGCGGAAAAAGAAATTATTGTTACCGTAGGGGGAAGCGAAGGAATAGACCTTGCTTTCAGGGCAATGCTTAATCCGGGAGATGAAGTTATCATTCCTGAGCCATGCTATGTTTCTTATGTGCCATGTGTAACGCTTGCAGATGGTGTTCCTGTTACGGTTAACCTTAAAGAAGAAAATGATTTTAAGCTTACCAAGGAGCAGTTACTTAGTGCCATAACACCTAGGACCAAGATTCTTGTACTTGCGTTCCCTAACAATCCTACAGGTGCAGTTATGACAAAAGAGGAACTTGAGGAAATCGCCGCGGTTGTAAAGGAAAAGGATATCTTTGTTGTATCCGATGAGATTTATGCCGAACTTTCATACGGCAATACAAGACATTGTTCAATCGCATCCATTGATGGAATGAAAGAACGCACTATAGTAATTAATGGTTTTTCCAAAGCCCATGCAATGACAGGCTGGAGACTGGGATATGCCTGTGGACCTGAAGTAATAATCAAACAGATGCTTAAGATACATCAGTTTGCTATTATGTGTGCACCAACCAACAGTCAGTATGCTGCTGTAGAAGCATTGAGAGAATGTGACGATGCAGTTGAAGAAATGAGAAATGAGTATGACAGACGAAGAAGATTCATGCTTAGCAAACTCCGTGGTATGGGACTTAAAGTTTTTGAACCATACGGGGCATTTTATATTTTCCCAAATATAGCAGAGTTTGGACTTACGTCGGATGAGTTTGCAACAAGATTTCTTACGGAAGAAAAGGTTGCGGTTGTCCCGGGAACAGCTTTCGGTGACTGCGGTGAAGGATTTTTAAGAATGTCCTACGCCAGCTCATTAAGCAATTTAAAGACAGCAATGGAAAGACTTGAAAAATTTATTGACAGATTAAGAAACAAATAGCAGGAGAAAATCTACATGGCAGAGCAAATGAAAATAGAATATATTAATCCTTTTCTTGTAGCGGGAACAAGTGTACTTTCTGATATGTGCGGACTTAAACTGACGGCCGGAAAACCATATGTAAAAACAACATCTTTTGATTCGGACTATATTGTAATTAGTCTTGGAGTAACAGGTCAGATTGCAGGTCAGGTTCTTCTGGCATTTCATAACGATGTGGCATGTGACATTGCTTCTAAGATGTGTATGATGCCTATAACAGCACTTGATGAACTTTCACTCAGTGCACTTAGCGAGTTAGGAAATATGATTCTTGGAAATGCAGCAACAGTATTATCAACAAAGGGTATTTTTATTGATATAACACCACCTTCAATAATACAGGGAACATTTCATATCGGAAGTTCGTTTGCCCAGAATATATGCGTACCACTTATTTATGATAACGATAAAATGATCGAGTTTGATATTTCATTGAAAGAAGGAAAATAAGATGTTAAATATAGTCCTTCATGAACCTGAAGTATGCTGCCATCTTCTGCTGAAATCTCATAATCATATTCTTCCCCTGTGGATGCAACTGTAAAATCAACCTCATAAACGCTTCTTCCGTCATCGTGATCCTTGCTTACTTTCAGCCTTGTGATTTCGTCTTCTGTTACACCTGCATCTGAAAATGCTGCTGTTTTCGCTGCATCTTTTCCGATATCCTTTCCATCATTTCCTGCACATCCTGTAAACATACTCATTGCCATCACACATACTGCTGCCGCTGCAAAATATCTTTTCTTCATCATATTTTAATTCCTCTCTTTCTATCAACTGCATTTCTACACTGTTATTCTTTGTTTGTAAGAATAATATATTCCATGAAGATTAAAATAAGATTAGAATTTTAACTCAAATGTAAAGCAGCTGCCTTTTCCGAGCTCACTCTCCACCCGGACATTCCCTCCATGTGCCTGTGCGATCCATTTTACCATGGAAAGTCCAAGGCCGGAGTGCGAACCTTCTTCCTTTCCAGTCCGTGAGGCATCCACCCGGTAAAACCGCTCCCATATATGCACCTGATCATCTCTGCTGATTCCGATTCCGTCATCTTCTACCGTTCCCTGTACCCCTGACGGAATCTGATGAAGTGTCACTTTAATATTCCCACCTTCTTTTCCGTAAGAAACTGCATTCGAAATCAGATTATCCAACATACGGATATAAAAGGATTCATCCAGATAGCCTGTGATGTCTGGTTCTATCTCTGTATGAACCTCAATTTTACGCCTCTGCGCCAGCATCTTTTGTTCTTCCACAATTATTTCTGTCAATTCACTAATATTGATCTCTTCTTTATTTAACTGCTGCCGCCCCTGATCTGCCCGTGACAATAACAGAAGCTGAGAGATCATCTGAGACATTTCTCCTGCTTTTTTCCGGATCAGAAGAATTTCTTTCCTCTGCTCTTCTGACAAATCTGTGCGATTCAGAGATGCCTCGCACTGTGCCAGAATCACACTGACCGGTGTTCGCAGCTCATGGGAAACGTCCGATGTAAACTGCCGTTCCCTGAGAAACGCCTGTTCCAGACTTTCCAGCATACCGTCAAATGTTCCTGCCAGCTGATAAAATTCGTCTTTCCCGGTATCCTGACTGACTCCGATCCTGCGGCTTAAATCTCCGTCTTTTTGAATCTCCTGTACGGTCTCTGTCATCTGCCGTACCGGAAGAAGCGTTCGCCTGATCAAACGATACCCGATCAGCGCCGTTAAAATCACAGTCAAAGGCAGTAAAATCACCGCAAATCGGACTGCGATCAAAAACTCCTTCTGTGTCTCTGTAACAGAAACTACACCCCGGATATAGAATTCCTGACCATTTTCCATTTCATACTGCACATCATACACATACCACTGCTCTGTTCCACTTTTCACCGTCTGAATCTTTCCATCCTCGAATTGCGGAGCCTGTTCCAGTCCCGGCGGAACCTTTCCATATAAGAAGTTTCCACCTGTATCATAAAGCGCCAGATATACATTGTTATCCAGTGAATAAAAATCCGAATCAATTTCGAATTCCCCGTCTTCCAGCTCGATTTCATCTGCACTTTCCTGCACACGTTCTCTTAAGTGCATCTGTGCAGACGTCAGGATTTCATTTCCGCTCAGAGAAAAAAGGACTGCAAGGCAGAGACAGGTCACCAGTACCATAAAAAAGGAATACATCGCTGTCAATTTTAATTTCAAAGAAAATCGTTTCATGGTTCCGCCCTCATAACATATCCGGCACCCCGCACAGTATGGATCAGCTTCGTCTGTGACCCTTCGTCAATCTTCTTACGCAGATAACGGATATATACATCAATTACATTCGAGCTGCCTGCATAATCATAATTCCACAAATGCTGCTCCAGACGGTCTCTGGAGAGCACAATTCCCGTATTCTGGATTAGATAGCGCAGCAGCGCAAACTCCTTTCCGGAAAGCTTGATCTCATGCCCTGCACGCAGCACCTGATGGGTATCCAGATGTACTTCCAGATCATCCAGTTTGCAGACTGTCTGCGGCGCCTCCTTTGGTTTGCGCAGAAGCACCCGGATGCGCGCTAAAAGTTCTTCAAACGCGAACGGTTTCACCAGATAATCATTCGCTCCCGCATCCAGCCCGCGGACACGATCCTCCACACTGTCCTTCGCCGTCAAAAGCAAGACCGGAGTCTGACTCCCCTTTTGTCTCATCGTCTTTAAGACACTCAGACCGTCCAGAACCGGCATCATAATATCAAGGACCACCGCATCATATGGCGCCCCTTCCAGATAATCTAACGCCTCCTGTCCGTCAAAACAGGAGTCCACACTGTAATGCTCTGCTTTCAATCTGGTGCTCAGCAGACGGTTCAGGTCTTTTTCATCTTCTGCTACTAAAATCCGCATTGTTCTCACCTTCTTCTTTCTCTGAAAATCGTTTTACCTATTCCTTATGGTAACAGAATCACCGGCTCTTTTCAACGCCGCAGCCTCGTGCTAAAATAGACATTAGTTATGAATGTAGGAGGAAACAAAATATGTCAAATAAAATTACAACAGATTTACTGGAATTTATAGAGAACAGTCCCAGCTGCTTTCATGCAGTGCAGACTACGAAAGAGATTCTGACAAAACATGGATTTACAGAGCTGTCAGAAGATCAGACATGGAATTTAACACCTGGTAATGATTATTTTGTTACAAGAAACGGATCTTCTATCATTGCGTTCTCCATTCCGGAATCTGTAGTTCTTCAAAATGGATTCCGTATCATTGCAAGCCACAGTGATTCGCCTTCCTTTAAGATCAAAGAAAATCCGGAGATGGCCGTAGAGGATCATTACATCAAATTAAACGTAGAACGCTATGGCGGTATGCTCTGTGCCCCATGGTTTGATCGTCCGCTTTCTGTTGCCGGACGGGTGATCGTAAAAGAAAACGGTACCTACTGTGCGAAACTGATCAACGCAGACCGGGATCTCCTTCTGATCCCGAATCTTGCCATTCATATGAACCGGGATGCCAACAGCGGATACGCTTATAATGCACAGAAAGACTTGCTTCCATTATACGGGGATATTTCTGCAAAAGATACGTTCTTAGATACGATTTCAAAGTATGCCGGTGTCGAAAAAGAGGAAATTTTGAGTCACGACCTCTTCCTCTACAATCGTCAGAAGGGAACTCTCTGGGGAGCAAACGAGGAATTTCTCTCTGCTACACGTCTGGATGATCTCCAGTGTGCCTGTGCTTCTCTTTACGGACTGCTTGGCGCAGACCGCAAACAGGCGGTTTCCGTTCACTGCGTTCTGGATAACGAAGAAGTCGGAAGTACAACAAAACAGGGTGCTGCATCTACGTTCCTTAGAGATACGCTGTTCCGTATCTGTACGGTATTCGGCATGGATACACAGGATTACTTTATCGCACTGTCCAAGAGTTTTATGATCTCTGCGGACAATGCCCATGCAGTTCATCCAAACCATACAGATAAAGCGGATCCTGTCAACCGCCCGTATTTAAATGAAGGAATCGTCATCAAATATAACGCCAACCAGAAATACTGCACAGACGGCATTTCTGCCGCTATGTTCAAGGATATCTGCAAGCAGGTAGACGTTCCGTATCAGACATTTACCAACCGTTCCGACATGGCAGGCGGCTCCACACTGGGCAATATTTCCAACACGCAGGTCGCACTTAATACCGTAGATATCGGACTTCCTCAACTGGCAATGCATTCTCCATATGAAACTGCCGGAGTCAAGGATACCGAATATCTGCTCAAAGCTGCAAAAGCATTTTTTGCATAGATCACTGACCCAATCCAGGCTGCTGAAAAAGTACGCCTGGATTTTCTTGTTCTTCCTCGCTTTTTTCTGTTTTGTCCGCTTTCAAAAACAAGAAAAAGCCTGCCAGAAACATCACAGAAAGCGCTCCTACTCCCAGATTTACACTGCCTGTAATCTGGCTCACTGCAGACACCAGAATGGTTCCCATAAAAGAAGCTCCTTTTCCGCAAATATCATAAATTCCGAAGTATTCTCCGGATTTTTCTGCCGGAATGATCTTCGCATAGTAGGAACGGGACATGGACTGAACTGCTCCCTGAAAACATCCCACACAGACTGCCAGGATCCAGAACTGATACTGCCTGTGAAGTCCGATCCCATACAGAGCGATCAGAAAATACGCAGAAATACATACCAGAATCAGTCTCGATGCACTTACTTTTCTGGAAATCTTTCCAAACAACAGAGCCGCCGGAAACGCAACAATTTGTGTCAAAAGGAGTGCAAGCAAAAGACCTGTGGTATCCAGCCCCAAAGCAGTACCATATGCAGTTGCCATGTCAATGATCGTATATACCCCATCAATATAGAAGAAAAATGCTGCCAGAAAAAACAGCACTTTTTTGTCTTTTCTTAATTCAGAAACGATCTGTCCCAATCTTTGCGCACCGGACTGTCCTGCGTGTACTGTCGGTTTCCGACTGTGTGTCTGACGGTATGATTTCAGAAGCGGAACCGTCAGTGCAATCCACCAGACCGCTACCAGAAAAAACGAAATCCCCATCGCTGTCTGCATCGAAATTCCCACTTTATCATAAAACAATACCAGCAACAGACTGCAAATAAACGGAACACAGCTTCCGATATACCCCCAGGCATATCCCTGCGCAGAGACTTCATCCATCCGTTCTTCCGATGTAATATCGGTAAGCATCGAATCGTAGATCACAAGACTTAAAGAATACGCTGATTTTGCAAATACAAACAACAACAAAAACCAAATCCAGGACTGCATAAATCCAAGAAATACACAGCCAAATGCTCCCGCTAACAGTGCGATCATGAAGATTTTCTTTTTTCTTCCCGCTACATCAGAGACCGTTCCAAGGAGCGGCCCCAACACAGCTACGATTACGGTTGCCGCTGAGGTTGCATATCCCCAGTACGCCAGATAATTCACTTCTGAAATTCCGGCATCACCCGCCAGATAATTAAAATAAATCGGTATGATCGTAGAGATCAGAAGCGCAAATGCTGAATTCCCGATATCATAAAGAATCCATTTTTTCTCTATTGGCTTTAGTTTAAACTTCATTGCTCAAATCCTCCTGTCATGAGTCTGACGGAATAAAATTCCAATCGTTTTTTCCTGAGCAAGTTTAGCATAAACAATTTCTGGTTATGATCAAGTTTGCTTTAAAAGTTTGTAAAATTTATTTTTAAGGTAGCTTTGGTTTCTGCTGTTAGGTTTATCCGCTGTCATCCGGAAGAAACAATCCATCCTGAAGAAACTTATAATCTATCTGCATAACGGTTTCAGAATTTCCAGGCAAAGCCTCCTGATCCCGTCCATCTATCACCGGCATTCCTGCCTCTAATCTTCCGTCCTGCCGGTATTGTACTTTATATCTTTCAAAATCCAATGCTTTCATTTGCGCAATAAATGGAATACGTTTCATCTGGCTGTCCAGATAATCTACTTCTGCATTGGGATCATACTGGGTTTTTGTGATACGCTTGCTGGTTTGCTTTGATTTCCTACTACCACTCCAGGGGGTATTTTTACTGTGACACAACAAAAAACCTCAGAAACATAAGTTTCTGAGGTTTCCCAAGAGGCGCAGACCGGATTTGAACCGGTGAATCAGGGTGTTGCAGACCCACGCCTTACCGCTTGGCTACTGCGCCACAAATGAAATTGTGAATACATGATGCTTCT
>ENA-UEOM01001128-UEOM01001128.1-human-gut-metagenome-genome-assembly--contig:-NODE-1128-length-10460-cov-4.002504_pt1 | contig 10460 bp, 7 predicted proteins | sample MGYA00242993_ERZ507994 | MGnify/ENA primary metagenome ERZ507994 (study PRJEB26167, sample SAMN06115536) | human gut metagenome | host: Homo sapiens | place: China:Neimenggu | collected 2014-11-07... | reverse complement strand
TTTTTGCTACGCCGTGTTTTCAATATTGGTGAGGAACTTAACAATATTGAAAGTTGGATTTATCTGCGTGTGACATTTTCAATATTGGTGATTAAAGTTTTATTTCCAAATTAAAGGGCGTGATATCTGTAATTAACACCACCGATATGAACGACGTTTCCAGTTTACTGCATTTGTAGGATTACTGGCGAGCAGAGAAAATCTGGTCGGTGTCATGCCTTTTAACCTCGGGACTTTAATCAATTATCAGGCCTTACTGGTGGGTAATCTGATCGGTGTCCCGCTGTGCTACTTCATCATTCGGGTAGTGCGAAATCCATTTTATTTACGTAGCTATTATTCGCAATTAAAACAGCAGGTTGATGCCAAAGTCACCAAAAAAGAGTTCGCGCTCTGGCTACTGGCATTAGGTGCTTTACTGCTGCTGTTATGCATGCCGTTAAATGAAAAAAGCACAATTTTTAGCACCAATTATACCTTGTCATTATTGCTGCCCCTGATGATGTGGGGAGCGATGCGCTATGGTTATAAGCTGATTTCGCTGCTCTGGGCGGTCGTGTTGATGATCAGCATCCACAGCTATCAAAATTACATTCCCATTTATCCTGGCTATACCACGCAGCTGACCATAACCTCCTCCAGTTATCTGGTATTCTCTTTTATTGTCAATTATATGGCTGTACTGGCAACCCGTCAGAGAGCGGTAGTCAGACGCATTCAGCGGCTTGCGTATGTGGACCCGGTGGTTCATCTGCCAAATGTTCGCGCCCTGAATCGCGCGTTGCGTGATGCCCCCTGGTCTGCGCTTTGTTATTTACGCATCCCTGGCATGGAAATGCTGGTTAAGAACTATGGCATCATGCTGCGGATTCAATACAAGCAAAAACTTTCTCACTGGCTGTCACCCTTGCTGGAACCGGGTGAAGATGTTTATCAGCTTTCGGGTAACGATCTCGCGCTGCGACTGAATACAGAATCGCACCAGGAGCGCATTACCGCACTGGATAGCCATCTCAAGCAATTTCGTTTCTTTTGGGATGGCATGCCGATGCAACCGCAGATTGGCGTCAGTTACTGCTATGTGCGCTCGCCAGTGAATCATATCTACCTGCTGCTGGGAGAGCTAAATACGGTCGCCGAACTTTCCATCGTGACCAACGCCCCGGAAAATATGCAGCGTCGCGGGGCAATGTATTTGCAACGCGAATTGAAAGATAAAGTCGCGATGATGAATCGACTACAGCAGGCGCTGGAACACAACCATTTTTTCCTGATGGCCCAGCCGATTACCGGTATGCGTGGTGATGTTTACCATGAAATTCTTCTGCGCATGAAAGGTGAGAATGATGAACTGATCAGCCCCGATAGCTTCTTGCCGGTCGCGCACGAATTTGGTTTATCGTCGAGTATCGACATGTGGGTCATTGAGCATACGCTGCAATTTATGGCTGAAAACAGAGCGAAGATGCCCGCTCACCGTTTTGCTATTAATCTGTCTCCAACCTCGGTATGTCAGGCTCGTTTTCCTGTTGAAGTCAGTCAGTTGCTGGCTAAATATCAGATTGAAGCGTGGCAACTTATTTTTGAAGTCACCGAAAGTAATGCTCTGACCAATGTTAAGCAGGCGCAAATCACCTTGCAGCATCTTCAGGAATTAGGCTGCCAGATTGCGATTGATGATTTCGGCACCGGCTACGCCAGCTATGCGCGGCTTAAAAATGTGAATGCCGATCTGCTTAAAATTGACGGCAGTTTTATCCGCAATATTGTGTCAAATAGTCTGGATTATCAGATAGTGGCATCGATTTGCCACCTGGCGCGAATGAAGAAAATGCTGGTAGTGGCAGAGTACGTTGAAAACGAAGAGATCCGCGAGGCGGTGCTCTCTTTGGGGATCGATTATATGCAGGGTTATCTTATTGGTAAGCCGCAGCCGTTAATTGATACGCTGAATGAAATCGAACCCATTCGCGAAAGTGCCTGAATAATGCGGGCCGACATTTCTCGTCGGCCAGCAAAGTATTAAGCGGCGATTTCTGGTGTACTTTCTTCTTCAATTTTCAACCGCCAGCCAGCCACGCCTTCCCAGTATTCTTGCTCCTTTTCCAGATCAAGCAGTACCAGCGCATTCTGACTAAACCAGTCATGCGGGAAACGCAGTGTCCAGTGACTGTCATCAGTAATCAGCGTCAATGTTGGCGGTGTGGTGGTTGCCTGACGTTGATTGTTGAGTAATACGCCAAGGCGCAATAGCTGTATCAGTGGCAGGAACTGTTTCTTCTTAAACAAGGTAAAGCGCGGCAGATCGTCGAGCTTAATCGCTTTACGGTGATAGCGCACCAGTGTCGCCATCATCAGCTGCTGTTCCTGATTAAAACCCGGCAAGTCACTGTTTTGCAGAATATAAGCGGAGTGGCGATGCAAACCGCTGTGGTTGATATTCAACCCGACCTCATGCAGCATGGCGGCCCATCGCAGTAGCGCCTCCAGTTGCGGATGCGCCAGCTTCGGTTGCTGTTCCCGCCACTGTTCGTACATTTGCATAGTGGTATCCAGCACCCGTCGGGCCTGTTCGCTGTCGATGTGATACTGGTTGGCGAGGCTGCTGGCGGTGCGACTACGCACATCCTGATGACGGAAACGTCCTTCCATTTCATACAGTACGCCTTCGCGTAACGCCCCGTCAGAAAGGCGCAGTTCACGGATGGCTAAAGCATCAAACACACCGCATAAAATCGCCAGTCCCGGAACGAAGACTGTTTTCCGCTCTTCGGAAAGACCCGGTAAACTCAGCGATGCGAAATTACGGTGACGTAAAACTTCTTTTACCAGTTTTTCCAGACGTTCCGGGGTAATTATCCCGTCTTTCTCGCCCATTTCCATTAACACTTCATGGGCGGCTTTTATGGTACCGGAAGCGCCCATTGCCACGTTCCAGCCCTGAATACGGAATTGCCAGGTTAAAGTTTCCAGTTTTTGTGCTGCCGCCATGCGAGCGCGCTGAAAATTCTCTTTATTGATGACCCCGCCAGGAAAATAAAGCTGGGCAAAGCTGACACAACCCATCCGGCGGCTTTCAACGAGAATAGGTTCGAAATTTTCACCAATCACCAGTTCCGTAGATCCGCCGCCAATATCAATAACCAGTTTGCGACCTTTTTCCGGTTGGGTATGTTCCACGCCCATAAAAATCAGACGGGCTTCTTCATTACCGGAAATAATTTCAATCGGGTAGGGAATGACCTTTTCCGCGCGTTTCAGAAAGTCAGTGGCGTTCAGCGCCTGACGCAGCGTATGGGTACCAACTATACAGACGCTGGCAGGAGAAAACCCTTGTAGCCGTTCGGCAAACAGCGACAGACAGTTTAAACCGCGCGTCATTGCCTCTTCACTCAACATATTATCTGGCCCCAGGCCGTCCGCCAGATGCACCCGCTGTTTCAGGCGGCCAATAATCTGCATGGCACCATCTACCACACGGGCTATGACCATGTGAAAACTGTTTGAACCAAGATCGACCGCAGCAAACTCCTGCGGACGAGGGGATTTATCGTGTATTGGCATAGGGTTATTCAGGTTGTTCGAGTGATTTGATGTAGTCATAAATCGCCAACTGCGCCCGTACTTTGCGGCGATTGCCGCGGGGAACGTAGCGATTACTGAGTTCTTTATCGATATAACGTGCTTTGACCGTATCGCTGAACAATATGTCGATGATGTCCAGTACCCGCTGCTTCAGGCGCGGATCGAGCAGCGGCGTCGCCACTTCAATACGATAATCAATATTGCGCGTCATCCAGTCGGCGGAAGAAAGGTAGACCTTTTTATCGCCGCCATTTTCAAAAATATAAACCCGGTCATGTTCAAGGTAACGGTCAACAATACTGATGGCACGAATGTTGTCGCTAATGCCTTCCAGATTGGGGATCAGCGAACACATTCCGCGAACCAGCAGATTAACCGGTACGCCGGAGCTGGAGGCCGCATACAGACGATCAACCAGGCCTTTATCGACAAGGTTATTTAGCTTCAGGGTGATACCACTGGGCAGCCCTTGCTGCGCGTTGGCGATCTCGCGGTCCACCATTTCATACAATAGGCGGCGGGAGTTTTGCGGCGATACCATTAAATAATCAAATGTCACCGGACGGTATGGGTTTTCAATAAAGTTAAATACCCGCCGTACTTCGTTGGTGATGCGCGCATCGGCGGTCAGCAACGAATAGTCAGTATAAAGACGCGCGGTTTTTTCGTTAAAGTTCCCGGTCCCGATGTGTGCATAACGCACCACTTCACCGTTTTCTTTACGTGAAATCAGGAACAGTTTGGCGTGAATTTTCAGCCCCGGCGCAGAGAAGATAACGTGCACGCCTGCTTCGGTCAGGCGCTTCGCCCAGTGAATGTTGGCTTCTTCGTCGAAACGCGCCTGTAACTCAACCACCACGGTGACTTTCTTACCGTTATGTGCGGCGTGGATCATCGAGTCGATGATGCGTGAATCTTTCGCCACGCGGTAAATGTTAATTTTAATCGCCAGTACGCTCGGGTCGAACGAAGCCTGACGCAGCAGTTCCAGCACATGCTCAAAGGTGTGATAAGGATAATAGAGCAACACATCGCGTTCGCGAATGGCATCAAAACCATTGCGGAACTGGGCTTTATCAAACCAAATATGGCGTAAACGCGGCAGTGGTTTGTTCACCAGATTGGCTTTGCCGACATTGGGGAAATTAATAAAGTCTTTAAAATTATGATAACGACCGCCGGGGACGATGGAGTCGTAGCGGGAAATAGTCAGTTTTTCGCGTAACACTTCAACCAGCGCCTTGGGCATATCGCGCTGATAAACAAAACGCACCGGCTCAGCAGTTAAACGCTGCTTGAGACTGGAAGACATCAACTCCATCAGGCTGGCTTCCATCTCATGCACTAAATCGTATTCGGCATCGCGGGTCATCTTCATTGAATAGGCATTCAGCGCGTCATAATCAAAGAAGCCTTTGAAAATATCATCAAGGCAGTAACGCAGAATGTTATCCAGAAGAATCATCGGCTTGCGTCGACGCGGTGCTTCTGGCGGTAAATTCACAAAGCGCGGCACTTTATCTGATGGGATCTCCAGCAGCGCGTAACGGATGGTATCGCCACGGATAATTTCCACCGCCAGATAGGTGTAATCATCTTTCAGGAACTGCACTAAGTCAGTGTCAGGATTGATTAAAATCGGCGTAATGTGCTGACGCAGATACTGCTTAAAATAATGACGCAGCCAGTTTTGTTGATTGACGGAGAGCTGGCGTTCATTAATCAGGAAGATCTGGTTGCGCGCCATCTCCAGCAATAGCTCGTTGTAGAGGCCGTCGAATTCCTGATCGGCTTTCAGCACCCGGGACTGAATTTTGCCCAGTAAATGGCGGGAATGAGAGTTGGAGCCTTGTTCTTCGCTAATAATGATGCGTCGCTTCAGTTCAGCGAAGCGGACTTTATAGAACTCATCAAGGTTATTGGAATAGATCCCCAGGAAACGCATCCTTTCAATCAGCGGGTTAGATTTGTCCGCCGCTTCCTGAAGCACGCGTTCATTGAACGATAACCAACTGAGCTCTTTTTCGATGTATAGCTTTTCCTGACCCATTACCACTTTTACTCCGTTTTATTCACGGGACACTGCCTGGATATTATGGCGAGCAATATTGGCAGATGTCCAACTATGCCAGAAAAGGGGGAAAAAAACTGCTGGAGCTTGCGATTTACAGGTGAATTGAAAAACGCCAGCGGCAGAGCTGGCGCTTTAACTACGGGGGCATTACTCGTCGGCAGCGTAGCCCTGCGGCGGCAGACGTTGACCATCCAGCCACGCGGCGTTTTCGTGCATTTTTAGACGACCATCGGCAAACCAGCTAATCACCAGTGGATAAATAGCGTGTTCCTGGGTTTGCACGCGGGCGGTGATGTCATCTTCCGTATCACCAGCAAATACCGGGACTTTCGCCTGTAAAATAACCGGGCCACCGTCCAGTTCATCGGTGACGAAATGCACCGATGTACCGTGCTCTTCATCGCCATTTTCCAGCGCCTGACGATGGGTGTGTAATCCGGGATATTTCGGCAGCAGAGAAGGGTGAATGTTCAGCAAACTAGTACAATTTCGATTGTAAAGGAAAAATTCCACTTAAAGTGAAAATCTCAATACACCCCTTACTATACCAATAAATATTCAAGAATGAAGTGTAAATAATAAATTACATTTGGCCGCGACTACGTTGCACTTCCAGCCACCATTTCTCCAGCTCCGCAGCAAAGGCCTGGCGGTCACGTTGTGAAAGACTATCTGGTCCGCCGGTCTGGATCCCACTGGCACGTAAGGTATCCATAAAATCGCGCATCGTCAGGCGCTCACGAATGGTCGCTGGCGTGTAACGTTCGCCGCGCGGATTAATCGCCGCAGCGCCTTTCTCGATGGCTTCAGCAGCCAAAGGTATATCTGCGGTGATCACCAAATCGCCCGCTTCACACTGCCGGACAATTTCGTTATCGGCAACGTCGAAACCTGCCGCGACGCGCAGCGTACGAATAAATCGCGATGGCGGCACGCGTAAACTCTGGTTTGCTACCAGTACCAGCGGCATCTGCATACGTTCCGCCGCGCGATACAAAATCTCTTTAATTACATTGGGACACGCGTCGGCATCCACCCAAATTGTCATAAAGTCATCCTTTGTTGGGTAATCCTCTATTGTGTCGCGCTTTTGCCTTCCGGCATAGTTCTGTTTATGCTTCTGCCAGCGATTATCAAAACAATGAATTTCACGGCAGGAGTGAGGCAATGGAAAAGAAAATCGGTTTTATTGGCTGCGGCAATATGGGAAAAGCCATTCTCGGCGGTCTGATTGCCAGCGGTCAGGTGCTTCCAGGGCAAATCTGGGTATATACCCCCTCCCCGGATAAAGTCGCCGCCCTGCATGACCAGTTCGGCATCAACGCCGCAGAATCGGCGCAAGAAGTGGCGCAAATCGCCGACATCATTTTTGCTGCCGTTAAACCTGGCATCATGATTAAAGTGCTTAGCGAAATCACCTCCAGCCTGAATAAAGACTCTCTGGTCGTTTCTATTGCTGCAGGTGTCACGCTCGACCAACTTGCCCGCGCGCTGGGCCATGACCGGAAAATTATCCGCGCCATGCCGAACACTCCCGCGCTGGTTAATGCCGGGATGACATCCGTAACGCCAAACGCGCTGGTAACCCCAGAAGATACCGCTGATGTGCTGAATATTTTCCGCTGCTTTGGCGAAGCGGAAGTGATTGCTGAGCCGATGATCCACCCGGTGGTCGGTGTGAGCGGTTCTTCGCCAGCCTACGTATTTATGTTTATCGAAGCGATGGCCGACGCCGCCGTGCTGGGCGGGATGCCACGCGCCCAGGCGTATAAATTTGCCGCTCAGGCAGTAATGGGTTCCGCAAAAATGGTGCTGGAAACGGGAGAACATCCGGGGGCACTGAAAGATATGGTCTGCTCACCGGGAGGCACCACCATTGAAGCGGTACGCGTACTGGAAGAGAAAGGCTTCCGTGCCGCAGTGATCGAAGCGATGACGAAGTGTATGGAAAAATCAGAAAAACTCAGCAAATCCTGATGACTTTCGCCGGACGTCAGGCCGCCACTTCGGTGCGGTTACGTCCGGCTTTCTTTGCTTTGTAAAGCGCCAAATCTGCCGATTTCAACCACTCACGATAGTGACTCATTTGTGGGTTCAGCGGCGCAACCCCCACACTAATCCGTAAAGTTACCTGTGGCGTATTCGGCAAACGTAATGTATTTAGCCCTTCATGCACTCGTAACATGGCGGTAATAGCGCTCTCAGCTGGCGTACCGGACATGATTACTGCAAACTCATCGCCGCCAAACCGACCAATCACATCGCTACCGCGCAGGGTAATTTGTAACTGTCGGGTAAGCGCCACTATCGCTTCATCGCCCACATCATGGCCCCAGGTATCGTTGATGCTCTTGAAATGGTCGATATCGATAATCAGTAACGTTGCATCGCGATTATGCCGCCGACAGTTATCAAATTCATTGCGTAACATAGTTTCCCAATGACGTCGGTTATACACGCCCGTCATGCCGTCGCGGGTACTCATGACCTGCAACCTGCGTTTATGTTCCGCCAGTTTGGTTGCCGTCTGGTAGCTGACCCAGCCAAACAGCAGAGGATAAATGACAATAATGGGAAGGGAGAGCCACCATTCCAGCGGCGCACTATTGAACGACACGGTAATGCCCGTCAGCTCGAGGGTGACAAGGCAGGAAACCACCATCAACACCAGACCCGCGACAAACAGACGGGGGCCGCCTGCCCCCATCAAATTCAGACACATAATCATCAACATCGCGGTGGAAGGCAGCACGTTTACGCCCATTACGCCTACCCACATTCCCGCTAATACTGCATCGGTTTTTAAGTTGTAAATTTCCCGGCTAAGCGGATCGACGGCCCTGCTCGCTATCTGCCAGGCTAAATGCGGCCAGACGAACGCCCAGCCGACCAACACCAGCCACCACCAGCCCGGCGGCGGGTGCGAAACCAGCGTTGAAGCAATCGGTAAGAACATGCCAGCCAGGCCAACCGCACGGGGTAGTCTGACGCGACGGGCGAAGCGCAGCCCGGACCGCTGATGTTCGTTTTGAGGAGTTAAAGGAGGTTCCTCCCCATGCGCCGCCGCTTTTTTGAAAAAGTTTTCATCATTCATTATTTTTGGGAACATTCAGAAACAATTTTCCCAAATTATAGAGACGGGGCTAAAGGCAGAAGTATGAAATTTCGGGTGAGCCACTTTCGTAGCTCACCCGTTAGCACTATCAGGTATCAGGCGGCTTTCTTGAGGCAGGCACTCATAAACTTATTACGATCATCACCTTTCAGAGATTGTTGCGTTGCTTGATTATTACATTCGCGCATCTTTTGCTGCTGTGGCGTCAAACTTTTTTCACCAGGCGCAGACTTGCTGTTCTTCAGGCAATCACTCATGTAGGTCTTACGAGCATCCCCTTTCAACGCCTGCGCCGTCGCCTGCTGATTACAGGAGGTCATACGCTGTTGTTGCGGGGTTAAGGTTCTCTCGGCAGCGCCGACGGTGGTTAAAAAAACCAGTCCGAAAAGCAAGGTAACCAGTAATGTTATTTTCATAGCACCATCCCTCTTCATGTTTTAACCATGAGCGTTTGCGCCCGTGATCTGCCATTAAGTCTGGTTGCTAACAGCAAAAAAACCACCCGACAGCGAAAATTCACCGCCGGGCGCGGTTTTATTTCAGCCCCAGGGCGGCTTTCATGGTGTAGAAGAGATCGGTCTGGTCGGTCAGTCCAACGACATTGGCGGCATGTGGGCCATACGCCGCAATACGCAGCTGACTACCGGTATGTTCTTGTGAATCCTCTTCGGAGTTCCCGTAACTCATCACCATCACTGCGCCATCTTTGGTATTTAGCGCCTGGGTGAGGCCCGGCGCTTTGGTGTCCGGCGCAACAATCTGGCTGGCGTGGGCGTGATCAGCGGTGACTATGACCAGCGTGTTGCCATCCTTTTTAGCGAATTCCAGCGCCCGTTGTACGGCTTCGTCGAGATCGACCGTCTCGCCAATTTGCCCACAAGGATTCGCAGCGTGATCCTGTTTATCGATTGATGCACCTTCAACTTGCAGGAAAAAGCCTTTCTCATTTTTACTCAACAATTCAATGGCTTTATCAGTCATCTGCGCCAGGGTCGGTACGCTGTCATTACGTTGCGGATTAGGCGTACAGGTAACTGCGGGCTTGTCGATATTGCCGTGGTACGTTGCTTTCGGTCCTTGCCAGCGCACTGGCATATTGCCGTCAGCAAACAGTCCTAGCAGGGGTTTTTGCTGGTTCGCTTCCGTCACCGCATTCAGTGAGGCAGCATCGCTCACCAACTGATAACCACGCGCCTGTGCCTGTTCACGCAGCGTTTTTCCCTGCCATTCACCGGCGGTTGCCGTTTCAGCAAAGGTTTTTGCGCCGCCGCCAAGCGTAACATCGGCACGAGCGTTAAGCAGCTGTTCGGTAATCGATCCTCTCCCGCCTTTTTCTAGCGCGTTACCCGGACATTTTTCACTGGTCGCGCTCGGACCGTAGCATTTGCGCGAGGTCACATGTGCCACCAGCGCAGCGGGCGTGGCATCCTGCAACTCTGCGGTAGAAACGTTACCGGTCGCCAGACCTGCGGCTTTTGCCATTTCCAGAATCGTTGGGTGATCTTTTTCGTGAATATCGACGCCCAGCGCGCCGTTATAGGTTTTGACACCGGTTGACCAGGCGGTTGCTGATGCAGCCGAGTCGGTGACGTAGTCCGGTTTGCCGGTTTTTTTATTCAGCGCATAGTGAGTGTATTGCCCGGTAAGCGGTAAGGCATCGATTCTTTGAAAAAAGCCGCCTGCACC
>ENA-UEOM01001124-UEOM01001124.1-human-gut-metagenome-genome-assembly--contig:-NODE-1124-length-10508-cov-4.984182_pt1 | contig 10508 bp, 8 predicted proteins | sample MGYA00242993_ERZ507994 | MGnify/ENA primary metagenome ERZ507994 (study PRJEB26167, sample SAMN06115536) | human gut metagenome | host: Homo sapiens | place: China:Neimenggu | collected 2014-11-07... | reverse complement strand
CAGTTTTAAAAGGGTTTTTTCTCCTGTATTTCGACATATCACGATATATTATGTCTGTTTATTTTTTATTTATTAACTTTTTTGTAACATTTTATCAAATAAAATATTCTTTTTTCAAAAATCCTATTGACAAACTTTCAAAACTGTATTATAGTCTAAACATAGCAACGATTACTATTATTGTTTTGAAAGGAGAACTCACTTGGCTACTTTGAAATATAGCAGACAGCGAGAGTCCATCAAGAACTATCTGGCATCGACCACTGAGCATCCAACTGCTGATACGGTCTATATGCATGTCAAAGAGGAGTTTCCGAATATCAGTCTTGGAACTGTTTACCGGAATTTAAATCTGCTGACTGATCTCGGTGAGGCAGTCAAGATTACAACTCCTGACGGCGGGGACAGATTTGACGGTGATGTGAGACCTCACAACCACTTTTTCTGCACTTGCTGCAAAAGGGTTCTGGATATCAACATGGATATGCAAAATGTCACAGAGCTAAATGAAATTGCTGCTAAAGATTTTGATGGAATCATTGATTTCTGCACGATGACTTTTTATGGAAAATGCGGAAACTGCATCAAAAAATCTTAAATTTGTCCATAATATGGAAAGTTTTCTGATTCCGTATTATAATATTAACCAAAGGCCGACTCATTCCGGTCAAATTCAATTAAGAAAAGGAGATTTGAACTATGAAAAAATTTGTTTGTACAGTATGTGGTTATGTTCACGAGGGAGACGCTGCACCGGCTGAATGTCCAGTCTGTCATGCACCAGCTGATAAATTCAAAGAGCAGACAGGAGAAAGATCTTGGGCTGCAGAGCACGTTGTAGGTGTTGCTCAGGGCGTAAGCGAAGACATCCTTGCTGACTTAAGAGCAAACTTTGAAGGAGAATGTACAGAAGTTGGTATGTACCTTGCTATGGCAAGAGTTGCTCACAGAGAAGGATATCCGGAAATCGGATTATACTGGGAAAAAGCTGCCTGGGAAGAAGCAGAGCACGCTTCTAAATTCGCTGAATTGTTAGGTGAAGTTGTTACAGACAGCACAAAGAAAAACCTGGAGATGAGAGTTGATGCTGAGAACGGAGCTACAGCTGGTAAATTCGATCTTGCAAAACGTGCAAAAGCTGCCAACCTGGATGCAATCCACGATACAGTACACGAGATGGCAAGAGACGAAGCTCGTCACGGAAAAGCTTTCGAAGGTCTGTTAAAGAGATACTTTGGCTAAGATTTTCCTATCTTAATATAGAACCTTTAAAGAGGCCTGGTCTTGATCAGTGCCTCTTTTTCTTTTCTGGACAGCTGTTTGATGGCATATTCTCTTTTCATTGCCTCTTCTCTTGTCTGAAATTCTTCATAGTAGACCAGTTCCACCGGTCTTCTGGCTTTTGTATACTTGGCTCCCTTCCCGGCATTGTGGCTTGTAATCCGCTTTTTCAGATCATTGGTCCATCCGGTATACAGAGAATCATCTTTGCATTTTAAGATATATGTATAGTTCATTTTGTCACCTCTTATCAATGTCCTCTATTTTACTCCTCTTTTGTGCTCCAAATCAAGCATCGTTATGGAAAATAAAAAGGGATACGAAACATTTTATTTTTCGCACCCCCTGACTGTTATTCCATATATACTGCCGGATCTTTCGCTTCTCCGTCTTTTGTCACCTCGAAATAAAGATTTGGACCTTCTACGCTATAGTATTTTGTCGGTTCACTTAAATATCCTACAGTCTGTCCCTGTGCCACAAAATCCCCAATTGCAAGCGGCACATCTTTGAGCTGCCCGTAAACTGCACTGTAACCGTTTCCCATATCCAGTGTGACTGTCACTCCTGTCTGTGCAGTTTCTTCAATGTTGGTTACGATTCCGTCTGCAGAAGCTCCTATCATTTCTCCGGCTTCTCCTGCGATAATCATTGCAGGATTATACTTGTACTGTTCCAGTGTCTGAAAAAATACCGTCTTATCCATGCTGTATCCAAGAATCACACTTCCACTTGCCGGCCATGCAAGTGTACTGTTTTCATCAAAATAAACTTGTTTTGCCGGTGCTGCTGTCTCTGTCTGTGTCTCTGCGCTTTCATTCGTACCTGTCTCTGATCCATTTTCTGCGGATGTATCTTCTTCGGCCTGCGGCAGAACAATATCATTGGTATTGGTTGTTCTGGTCTCTTCTGTAACGGTGTTGTTTTTTGCAAGCTGGCTTCCCGTTGCTCTTCGGTGATAGCTGTTGTATACAACGGCTCCCACGACAGATACTACAACGACGAAACAGATCACAATCGCAACTGACATTCCTTTACTTTTTAAGGAAGGCTTTTCATTGTTATTCATATTCATCACCTCTGGCTATATTTTTGCCAGAAGCACTGCTGTTTATTCTGGTTTTTCCAAAATTTCTTCGGAGTTTGTGATCGTTGTTCCCTCAAAGAAGAATTCCAGAATCTCTTTATAATTTTGACCGTTTTTCGCCAGTTCATTTGCCGTCCACTGGCTCATCCCAAGTCCGTGCCCTTTTCCCATTGTGGTGATTTTGAGTCCTCCTGATTCTTCCTGTATGGAAAATGCACTGGATGCAAGAGATAACGCATCTCGAAATTCATCTCCGCTGCAGACCGTGTTTCCAATCCGAAATTTGGAAACATATCCTGCAGAATCTTTTTCCTGGATTTCAAAATCTTCGAATTTCAGCGCTTTTTTGGCTTCTGCTTCTCCCTCTGCCGCTTCCAGGAACGACCGGCACTTTTTCTTGATCTCATCATACGAAAACTGATACACATGCATCTCGTCTTCCGCCTTCACATCCTCCAGACATTCTCTTGTCGCAAGATACGGATATGTATCCCCGCCGATCACTTCTTTTCCGCTTCTTGTCTTTCCGTTACTGGATTGATGATACGGAACCCAGGCATAAGAATCCTGATAAAAAAGCACTTGTGTCTCTGTTTCATCCAGCACCTCTCTTAATTTCTTATAATAATTCTCAAAATTTTCAGCTCCCCATTTTTTCTTCAATTCTTCCGGTGTCAGATATGCCTCTTTGAACACAACATCCTGTGCAGCCTGCTGATACAGCATGGTACGAAGTACTACTGCCTGTGCCTTCAGTGCCTCTTTTTCATAGGATGCTGGCATTGTTTTCCCTAAAATTCCCATCATGTATTCTGTCCACGGAACCGTCCTGACAGTCTTCTCACCGTCCTGATCTTCTGTTTCTGCCTGAACACAAGGTTCCTGCGACATTCCCAGTACATCGATTCCGTTTACAAAAACTGTGACTACATAGGGAAGCAATAACAGGATTGTCAAAAACGCTCCCGCTGATTTTAGTTTTTGATGTTTTATCTTCATAAAAAACCTCCATGATGCAGTATATGCACCATGGAGGTCTGATATCCTTTTATTCTTCTGCAGATGGTTTGTCATCTGTTTTCGGTTCTTCTTTTGTCCCGCCATACGTATAGCTGGAAGTCATCTGCTCATGCTCCGGTCTTGGCGGTTCTTCCACCCTGCGGTATTCTCCCGGGATGATCTCTTCGTCTACTTTCTTAAACTCTCCGTCTACCGGATCCGCTGTATTCTGATCTTCTGCAGGCGTTTCCTCCTGCTTCGGCGCAGGAGCAGCCGGTATCTCTTCCGATGTCTGCCGCGGCATCTCAGGTGCCGGCGCGATCGGCGGAGGTGTTGTCATAAACGGTGTTCCCAGATCCGGTTCTTTTCCCGGATTATACGGACGATTCCGCATCACAAACAGACAAATGGATTCATACAGCGGAAGTAATACTCCCAGAACCGCATGTGCAACTGCCATTCCCGGTGTTGTAAATTTCTCATAAATCTGACGGTTTACAAGAATTCGAAGCACACTGTAGACTGCATTGTACACTGTAAAAAATACAATGACGATAACTGTCACGATAATGATTCCTGTCACTGCGCCAAAGCTAAAGCCGCCGTAAGATGAGAAAACCACACCAAATCCAAGCACTACCCATATGACCACATACAGGATACCGGTAACGATGGAAGAAATAAATGGCAGTACGATCAGCCAGATTCCCGGATTCTTGATCTGTTTATTTTTCAGATGTACCGTTCCGCCAAGCTCTCCCTGAAGGTACGTTCTGGCAAATGGTACAAACGCCAGCCATGGATAATCCATTCCTTCTCTTTTTGCCATGTTGTACATTCCGATTCCGCGGAAAATATAGTTTACGACCGCAACGGTCAGTCCAACCAGTAATATGATCAGATAAAACATCAAAATTCCTGTCAGAATACTGCCTCCCACCTCATGAGTGGACGGAGTATTATAGTAACTAAAATCCTCATATGGCAATTCACTGTAAAATTCCATAGGCTTCCTCCTATTCTTCGACCGGCTTTACAAACACCTTCTTCAGTTTCCAGATATCATCCACATACTCTTCAATCGTTCTGTCAGAGGTGAATTTTCCACTGCTGGCAGTGTTCATCATCGCCATTTGGGACCATCTGTCCTTATCTTTATATGCTTCTTCTACTTTCTTCTGTGCATCTGAATAGGAACGGAAATCCTTCAGAATAAAGTATGTGTCCGGTCTGTCTGTACACTGTGTGTTCAGAAGTGAGTTATACAGATCTTTGTACATCTCGTGGTTTCCGTTTGCATAGGTTCCATCCATCAGCTGATCTACCACACGCTTGATCTCCCAGTCATTGAAGTAAATCTCTGTCGGATTGTATCTGCCATGATTTTCATAGTTGATAACTTCTTCTGAACTGAGTCCGAAGATAAATGCATTTTCAATGCCGACTTCATCCACAATCTCTACGTTGGCTCCGTCCATCGTACCCAATGTCGGCGCACCGTTGAGCATGAATTTCATATTTCCGGTACCGGAAGCTTCTTTGGAAGCTGTAGAAATCTGCTCACTGACATCTGCTGCCGCAAATAAAAGCTCTGCGTTGGATACACGGTAATCTTCGATAAATACAACTTTTAATTTGCCATTGATGCTTCTGTCATTATTGACTACATCTGCTACGGAGTTGATCAGTTTGATCGTCTCTTTTGCACGTTTATATCCGGCCGCTGCTTTTGCTCCGAAAATAAAGGTTCTCGGATAGAAGCTCACCTCCGGATGTTCTTTGATCTGATTGTACAGATACATTACATGCATGATATTTAACAACTGACGTTTGTACTCATGAAGACGTTTTACCTGTACATCAAAAATGGAATTCGGATCTACTTCAATTCCGTTGTGTTTTTTGATATACGCTGCCAAACGGACTTTGTTGCGGTATTTGATCTCCATGAACTCTTTTCTCGCCTGCTCATCATCTACATAGGCTTTCAGCTTTCCGATCTGGGCAAGATCAGTGATCCAGCCGTCTCCGATCTTATCCGTGATCCAGTCTGCAAGCAGCTGATTTCCGTGAAGCAAAAATCTTCTCTGCGTGATTCCATTCGTCTTGTTATTAAATTTCTCCGGCATCATCTCATAGAAGTCTTTTAACTCTTGGTGTTTGAGGATCTCCGTATGGAGCTTTGCAACACCATTGACAGAATATCCTGCAATGATCGCCATATGTGCCATTCTTACCTGACCATCATAGAGAATTGCCATCTTGCGTACCTTCTCTTCATTCCCAGGATATTTTGCACGCACCTCAATCAGGAATCTTCTGTCAATCTCCTGTACGATCTGATAAATACGCGGAAGCAGTCTGGAGAACAGATCAATCGGCCATTTTTCCAAAGCTTCTGACATAATCGTATGGTTCGTATATGCACAGGTCTTTGTTGTCACATCCCATGCTTCCTCCCATGTGAGCCCTTCCTGATCGATGAGAAGACGCATCAGCTCCGGCACTGCCACGGTCGGGTGGGTATCATTCATCTGAATCGCTACCTTTTCGTAGAGTTTACGCACATCACTGTGTTTCTTTTTATACTTTTCAAGCATTGTCTGCAAGCTTGCGGAAATAAAGAAATACTGCTGTTTCAGACGAAGCTCTTTTCCTGCATAGTGATTGTCATTCGGATACAATACATCTACGATCAGTTTTGCAAGATTCTCCTGCTCTACGGATTTGTGATAATCTCCTCTGTCAAATGCGTCCAGCTGGAAATCTGTGATCGCCTTTGCATCCCACACACGCAGTGTATTGACTACGTGATTACCGTATCCCACGATCGGCATATCATATGGGATTGCAAGTACGGATTCATAATTTTCCTGTACAAAGATATCTTTTCCTGTCTCCGGATCTTTGTCAAAATGTACATTTCCTCCGAAGCGCACTTCTTTTGCATATTCCTCGCGGCGCAGCTCAAACGGATTTCCTTCTTTGAGCCAGTTATCAGGTGTCTCCACCTGATAACCATTTTCTATTTTCTGCTTAAACATTCCATAGCGGTAACGGATTCCACATCCGTATGCCGGATAATTCAAAGTGGACAATGAATCCAGAAAACATGCTGCAAGTCTTCCGAGTCCTCCGTTTCCAAGTGCTGCGTCCGGCTCTTCATCCTCAACAACGTTCAGATCGATGTCCATCTCTTCCAGTGCTTCTTTGACCTCTTTGTATGCTGTCATATTGATCAGGTTATTGCCAAGCGCACGTCCCATCAGAAACTCCATGGACATATAGTAGACGGTCTTTGCATCTGCTTCATCATAAGCCTTCTGCGTAGCGATCCAGTCATCCATAATAATATCTTTTACGGCATAGGAAACTGCCTGAAATATCTGCTGTGGAGATGCTTCAGCAATATTTTTCCGATACAGAGTCCTTACATTTTCCCTGACTGCCTCTTTAAATGTTTCCTTTTCAAAACGTTTGCTGTACATGTCGACTATCTCCCTTCTTTTTCGACTCCCATGAAAACAGCTTCTCCATTAATCTTCCATTCTTTTACGAATCCGGCCGGCTCTGCTTTTTCTGCAGAAACTGCCAGAACCTCAGAACAGATCTGTGTACCGTTCGCTGCGAAGACTGCCTCTGCCTTTTCGCTTCCTTTGTAGGTCACTTTGATCTTATCCATCACTTCAAATCCGGCTTCTTTTCTCATTGTCTGGATCTTACTGATGATCTCTCTTACAAATCCTTCCTCCAGAAGCTCTTCTGTCAGATTTGTATCCAGAACAACTGTGATTCCATTGTCATTTTCAGAAACATATCCTTCAATCTGTGCAGTATCGATTAACAAATCTTCTTTGAACAGTGTTACTTCCTGTCCGTTAATATCCAGTTTCAGAGAACCTGTTTCGTTAATCTCATCCATTGCTGCATTGCCATCGAGCTGGTCTAACGCAGCTTTGATTCCACCCAACATTTTACCATATTTTGGTCCGACTGTCTTTAACTGTGGTTTAAAACTATAAGAAGTAAAGTCTCTTACATCATCTGTAAATTTTACATTTTTTACATTCAACTCATCTGCCACGATCTCCTGATAAAATTCCGGCAGATCGAATCCTGCTTTCACGAACATCTGTCCGATCGGCTGACGGTTTTTGATGTTGGATGCGTTACGGCATGCACGGCCCATGACAACCAGTTTTAATACATTGTCCATATCTGCTTCCAGTTTTTCATCGATCAGTTCGTTCTGAACCTCCGGATAATCACAAAGGTGGATACTTTCCGGAGCGGATGCATCAACACTCTTCACCAGGTTCTGGTAGATTTCTTCTGTCATGAACGGGATCATCGGCGCAGCAACTTTCGATACTGTCACAAGCGCAGTGTACAATGTCATGTACGCATTGATCTTATCCTGTTCCATTCCTTTTGCCCAGAAACGCTCACGGCTTCTTCTGACATACCAGTTACTCATGTCATCCACGAAATCCTGCAGTGCTCTTGCACTTTCCGGAATTCTGTAGTTTGCCAGATGCTCATCCACTGTTTTTGTCAGTGTATTCAGTTTGGACAGAAGCCATTTATCCATGACTCCTAATTTATCATATTCCAGTGTATATTTTGTTGCGTCAAATCCATCAATATTTGCATACAGTACGAAGAATGCGTATGTGTTCCACAGAGTTCCCATGAATTTACGCTGTCCTTCTACAACTGCTTTTCCGTGGAAACGGTTTGGAAGCCATGGTGCACTGTTGCTGTAGAAGTACCAGCGGATCGCATCTGCTCCGTATGTCTCCAGTGCGTCAAATGGATCGACCGCGTTTCCTTTGGACTTACTCATCTTCTGTCCGTTCTCATCCTGCACATGTCCAAGAACGATAACATTCTTATATGGTGCCTTGTTAAACAGCAATGTTGAAATTGCAAGCAGAGAATAGAACCATCCTCTTGTCTGGTCTACCGCCTCGGAGATAAAGTCTGCCGGGAACTGCTGTTTGAACAAATCTTCGTTCTCAAACGGATAGTGGTGCTGTGCAAACGGCATGGAACCACTGTCAAACCAGCAGTCAATCACTTCCGGTACACGGTGCATCTGTTTTCCACACTCTGGACAAGTAATCGTCACATCGTCGATATATGGACGGTGCAGTTCGATATCATCCGGACAGTTATCAGACATCTCTTTTAATTCTGCAATGCTTCCAATAGAGTGCATATGTCCGCATTCACACTCCCAGATATTCAGCGGTGTTCCCCAGTAACGGTTACGGCTGATTCCCCAGTCCTGAACATTCTCAAGCCAGTCTCCGAAACGTCCTTTTCCAATACTTTCCGGAATCCAGTTGATCGTGTTGTTATTTGCGATCAGGTCATCTTTTACAGCCGTCATTTTGATGAACCAGGACTCACGTGCGTAGTAGATCAGCGGAGTATCACATCTCCAGCAGTGCGGATAGCTGTGCTCAAATTTCGGAGCGTCAAAGAGAAGTCCTCTCTCATCCAGATCTTTGAGTACCATCGGATCGGCTTTCTTCACGAATACTCCTGCAAACGGAGTTTCTGCATCCATATCACCTTTTTCATCAACAAGCTGTACAAACGGGAGCTCGTAATTTCTTCCGACATTCGCATCGTCCTCACCAAATGCAGGCGCAATGTGAACCACTCCGGTACCGTCTGTCAGTGTAACGTAATTATCACATGTCACATAAAATGCTTTTTTGTGCTGTTTCTCTGCACTGTCAGCTGCACACTGGTACAATGGCTCATACTCTTTGTATTCCAGATCTTTTCCTACATATGTCTCCAGAACCTCATAAGCCGGTGTTCCTTCTTCTGCAAACTTTCCAAGAACCGTATCAAGAAGCGCCTCTGCCATGTAATATACATAACCGTCTGCTGCTTTTACTTTTACATAAGTCTCACTTGGATTTACACAAAGCGCCAGGTTTGACGGCAGTGTCCAAGGAGTTGTTGTCCATGCCAGAATGTATGCGTCTTCGTCTTTTACCTTAAATCTTACGATTGCGGAACGCTCTTTCACATCCTTGTATCCCTGTGCCACTTCCTGTGCAGACAACGGAGTTCCGCAGCGAGGGCAGTAAGGTACAATCTTAAATCCTTTGTAGAGGAGCTTTTTGTCCCAGATCTGTTTCAATGCCCACCACTCGGATTCGATAAAATTATTGTCGTATGTTACATAAGGATGCTCCATATCTGCCCAGAATCCAACCGTGCTGGAGAAATCCTCCCACATTCCTTTGTATTTCCATACGCTCTCTTTACATTTGTCGATAAACGGCTCCAATCCGTATCCTTCAATCTGATCTTTTCCGTCCAGACCAAGCAGCTTTTCTACTTCCAGCTCTACCGGCAGACCATGGGTATCCCATCCTGCTTTACGAGGAACCTTATATCCCTTCATTGTGCGGTATCTCGGGATCATATCTTTGATAACACGTGTCAGAACGTGACCGATATGCGGTTTTCCGTTTGCTGTCGGAGGTCCGTCGTAAAAGGTGTATTCCGGACATCCTTCTTTTTCCTCCATACTTTTCTGGAAGATATCATGCTCTTTCCAGAATGCTTCAACTTCTTTTTCACGTCCTACGAAATTCATATCCGTGGAAACTTTCTTGTACATAGCGCTTTTCCTTTCTACTTTTCTTTTATTTTTCTGAGTTACTGTTTATGCTGTACAGGAACTGATGCTGCCTTCGTTTCTATAGTAAAAAAACTTTCGTCCTGTAATAGGACGAAAGTTTAAAAATCTTACGTTAACCACCTGTTACAACATACTTAGATATCATATTCTGATATCCGTTATATGCGTTCCTTTAACGGCGGAACCCCGTCAGCCTTTACTTCTCGCGGTTCAAGGACTGCAGCTCGAAAGTGATCTTCGGAAAAATCCTACTGATACCGGCCTTCCACCACCACCGGCTCGCTGAAACGTTCAGAAAGATCCTACTCTCTTTGTCATCGCTTTTTGATATTAAAATACAAAATTATTATAAGAAGAAACCAGAGAATAGTCAAGGGATTTCCTGCTACTCTTTTACTTATCCATTACCCATCTCAGCACCTTGCCTCGGCCGTCATCATCAAAGTCGGTATCAATATCCGGAAGGTTCAC
>ENA-UEOM01001122-UEOM01001122.1-human-gut-metagenome-genome-assembly--contig:-NODE-1122-length-10533-cov-2.462701_pt1 | contig 10533 bp, 11 predicted proteins | sample MGYA00242993_ERZ507994 | MGnify/ENA primary metagenome ERZ507994 (study PRJEB26167, sample SAMN06115536) | human gut metagenome | host: Homo sapiens | place: China:Neimenggu | collected 2014-11-07... | reverse complement strand
GGTCATCTCCGACCACTCGTCCGGCGATGTGGTGGGCCTGTTCGACAAGGTGGTCATCTATATCCCGGACGACGATGAGGAGCAGACGATCCGCCTCGTGACAACGCTGCGGCAAAACGCGCTCGAGGGCCTCATCAGCAAGGAGTCCCCCGTCGGCAAGGCCGTCATGGGCCACCGCGCGGGCGAGACCGTGCACGTGCAGGTCAACGAGAACGTCGGCTACGACATCGTCATCCGCTCCGTGGAAAAGGGGCAGGACGACGACTCGCTGCCCATCAGCGCGTACTGAGCGCGACCATATGTGAAAAACCGGCTGCGGAAAGTCCGCAGCCGGTTTTTTCTGCCCGCTCACAGCAGGTATTCATAGAGACCGTAGTCCGTGCAGCCGGTGTCGGCGTAAAACATCCGCACCGTGCCGCGGCGCTCGAACCACTGCCCGGCGTAGAGCCGCTCGGCCGGGACGTTGCCGCCGAGCACGTCGAGCCGCAGCGCCGCCGTCAACCGCGCGCTGGCAGAGGCGGCCGGAGAGCGGATGCAGGCGCGCTACACCCCGCAGGAGATGCTGGCGCTGCTCGCATCCTGCGGCTTTGCCGTCCGGGAGGCGTGGGACGCGGATGCGATGACGCGGCGATTTTTCACCGCGCACAACCGCGGAAATCCGGACCTCCCCATGGCCGCGCCGGCAGGCGTGCAGTACCTGCTCGCCGTGCGGGAGTGAACCCCCTCAATCCAGATAGCCAAACAGGCCGCGCACGGACACGTCGCCGCCGGTGACGGTCTCGCGCGTGCCGTCCGGCCAGCGGACGACAAGCGCGAAGTCGTCGTCCACCGCCTCGGCAAAGCCGATGCGGACATCCTCCTCGCCGCGTACGACGCGCACCGGCCGCCCGACCGTGACACAGCGCGCGCGGTAATCGTCGAGATACGCGCGCGGGTCGCGCTGCCAGTCGAGATACATTTGGTCGAGCGCGCGCACCATCTCGGCCGCCAGACGCGCGCGGGAAATTTCCAGCCCGGTCTCGGACCGGACCGAGCCCGCGATGGCGCGCAGCTCCGGCGGGAAATCCTCCGGCCGCTGGCGGACGTTCACGCCGATGCCGGCCACGATGGAATCGACCGTGCCGGTCTCGGCCTCGACGGTCAGCTCCGTGAGGATGCCGCAGAGCTTTTTCGTGCCGAGGACAAGGTCGTTCGTCCACTTGATGCCCGGCTGCACGCCGCACGCCTCCAGCGCGCGGCAGACAGCCACCGCGACGTGCGCCGTCACGGTCATGGCTGCCGTCGCCGCGCACGCCGGGCGCAGGAGCATCGACAGGTAGACCCCCTGCCCCGCATCCGAGCGAAACGACCGCCCAGCGCGGCCGCGCCCCGCCGTCTGCCGGTCGGCAATGGCGCACAGGCCGTCCGGCGCGCCGGCCATGGCCTCCGCCTTCAGGTAGCTATTGGTGGAGTCGATCTGCGCAAAGCACCGCACCGTCGCCCGCCGCGCCTCCGGCAGGTAGGGCAGCACATCACCGGCCGTGAGCGTATCCGGCCGCGCGCGCAGGCAGTAGCCCCGGTTCGTGACCGCGTCGATGTCATACCCGTCGGCGCGCAGTGCGCGCACCGCCTGGCTGACCGCCGCGCGCGACACGCCCAGCTTTTCGCGCATTTCCTCGCCGGAGAGGTACCCCTCCGCCTCCGTGAGCAGGAGCAAAACATCGTCCCGCAGCATGAGATCACACTCCTTTGGATCTTTCTCTGGTGTCAGTTTAGCCGATGGCAGCGAAATTGTAAAGCATTTTTCAAAACCGGTTGACAATTTGGTGCGCGTGTGCTATCGTCCAATTGTTAAGTTATTTTTCACTTTGCTTTACAATCGGAGGGAGCCTCATGAAATTTTCGACCAGAGACCTGTGCTTCTGCGCGATCGGCGCGGCGCTCATCGCCGTGTGCGCGTGGATCAGCATCCCGGCGGACGTGCCGTTCACGCTGCAGACGTTTGCGATCTTCACCGTGTGCGGCCTGCTCGGCGGCAAGCGCGGCACGGTGAGCGTGCTGGTGTATCTGCTGCTGGGCGCGGTGGGCGCGCCGGTGTTCGCGGGCTTTCGCGGCGGGTTCGCGTCCCTGCTCGGCACGACGGGCGGCTACCTCGTCGGCTTTGTGCTGCTGACGCTCATCATCACCTTCGCGCAGGCGCACTGGGGGCAGGGCCAGTGGGTGTTCGTGCTCTCGGCGGCCGTGGGGCTGCTCGTGTGCTACGCGTTCGGCACGGCGTGGTTTCTCGTCGTCTACACCCGCACGGGCGCCATCACGCTCGGCGTGGTGCTGGCCAAGTGCGTGCTGCCGTTTCTGCTGCCGGACGCGGTCAAGCTCGCGCTCGCGACGCTGCTGCGTGCGCGGCTGTACCGGCGCATCCCCGCGTGACAAAGCGCCTGTACGGCGAAAAACACCGGCCGAAACGGCCGGTGTTTTTCTGTTCTGTTCTGTTTTCGGAAGGCTCAGTTCCAGTAGTCCGTGCCGGTGATGCCGATGTCGGCGGCGTGGAACTCGGGGTTCTTGCCCTCCTTGCGCTGGCGCATGTAGTCCTTGAGCACGGCCAGGCCCTTGTTGCTGAGGATGAGGATGACCGGGATGTTGATGATGACCATCGTGCCCTGGAGCATGTCGGCCGTATCCCACGCGAGGCCGGCGCTGACGATGGCGCCAACGAACACGAGCGCCGTCGCAGCCAGACGGAACACCGTCATGCCCGCCTTGCTCGGGTCGCGCCGAAGGATATACTTCAGGCAGCCCTCGCAGTAATAGTAGTTGCCGATGAGCGTCGTGAACGCGAACAGGCTCATGGACACGGCGATGAAGATCGGGCCAAAATTGCCCAGCGCCTGCTGCATGGACGCCTGCACATAGGCCGCGCCGGCCGCTTCCTTGGTCGGCACGACGCCGGAGCACAGGCACATGAACGCCGTGGCCGAGCAGATGAGCAGCGTGTCGATGAACACGGACAGCATCTGCACGAGGCCCTGCTTGGCCGGGTGCGAGACGTCGGCCGTGGCGGCCGCGTTCGGCGCCGAGCCCATGCCGGCCTCATTGGAGTACAGGCCGCGCTTGATGCCCCACATGATGCACGAACCGGCAAAGCCGCTGAACGCCGCCTTGAAATTGAACGCATCGCGGAAGATGTTGGCGATGACGCTCGGGAAGATCTTGATGTTCATGAAAATGACGACGAGCGACACGAGGATGTACAGCACGCCCATGACCGGCACGAGCACGCCCGTGATATTCGTCAGGCGCTTGCCGCCGCCGAGCACGCACGCGGCGAACAGCACCGCCAGGATCGCGCCGATGATGTACGGCGTGCGGCCCTTGGCGTAGAAGCCAAAGCCGGCGAAGGCGTCCTGCAGATTGTAGGACGCGAGCATGTTGTAGCCGACCACATAGGTCAGGATGAGCACGACGGCGAAAATGACGCCGAGCCAGCGCTGGTGCAGCGCCTGCTCCATATAATACGACGGGCCGCCGACGCAGCCGCCCTTGCCGTCTTTTTTCTTATAGACCTGCGCGAGCGCGGACTCGATAAAGGCGCTCGCCCCGCCGAGCAGCGCCACGACCCACATCCAGAACACGGCGCCGAAGCCGCCGAGGCAGATGGCCGTGGACACGCCGACGATATTACCGGTGCCGACGCGCGACGCCGTGGACACCATGAGCGCGCCGAACGAGGAAATGCTGCCCTTCTCCTTCGGCTTTTCCGCGACGACGTGGATGGACTCGCCAAACAGGCGGAACTGGATCAGGCCGGTGCGGATCGTGAAATACAGGCCCGCGACGATCAGAAACAGCGGCACGATGTACGGCTGATATAAAAAGCCGCCGATCGCATTGACCACACTGTCAATTTTGTCAATCATGATTTGTCTCCTCTGCAATTTTTCATTTTCCCCGCGGCAAAGCAGCCGCGCAAGGGATAGTATACAAAAGATTTGCCAAAAATGCAACCATGATTCAGCAATGTGACAATAACCCTGAAAATAACAAAGATTACTCCATTGCGCCGGGCCTTGCACGGACAGATATTTCGGCGTAAGATAGGGATACTTTCCACGCAGAGACAAGGAGCGAAACACACATGTTCACAGGCTTTTCCGATGCAACGATCGACTTTCTCTGGGAGCTGCGCTTTCACAACGAGCGCCCGTGGTTTCTGGAGCACAAGCAGGTATTTCTCGACACGCTCGACCGGCCCATGAAGGCGCTGGCCGCGGACGTGGCGGCGGCGCTCGAGCAGGCGCACCCCGACCGGAAGTGGTATCTGCACGTGGCGCGCATCTACCGCGACGCGCCGCGGCTGCACGGCAATGCGCCGTATAAGGAGAACCTCTGGTTCACACTGCGGTGCGACAGCAGCCGCGGGCCGGAGATCCCGGCGTTTTATTTCGAGATCACGCCGCACAACTACAGCTACGGCATGGGCTTTTACTGGGCGAAGGCGAACACGATGGCGTGCTTCCGCCGCGCGATCGACGCCGATCCCCTGCCGCTGACGGCGCTGGCCGAGCGCCTGAACGCGCAGGATACCTTCGTGCTCACCGGGCAGGACTACGCCCGCGCGAAGGGCGACCCCGGCGCGCTGCTGCGCCCGTGGTACAATAAGCGCGTGCTCGACCTCTCGTGCGTGCGCGAACACGACGACCTGCTCTTCTCCCCCGCGCTGACGGAGGAACTTGTGCGCGGGTTCGGTTTCCTGCTGCCGTACTATGACTATCTCGAGGCTGTGACGCGGCGGGAGGATGCGTGATGCGCTGCTTTGACGGCCACTGCGACACGCTCGCGCGCTGCATGACCACCGGCGAGGGGCTGCGGCAAAACGGCGGCCACGTCGATCTTGCGCGCTGCGCGGCCCTCGGGCAGCACGCGCAGATCTTCGCCGTGTTTGCCGACAGCAGCAAAACAAGCGCCCCGCTCTACACCGTCGCGCAGCGGCAGCACGCGCTGCTGGAGCGGGAATGCGCGCGCAATGCCGATCTCGTGCGCCGCTGCCGCACGGCGCGGGACGTGCGCGCCGCCTGGGCCGCCGGGAAAACGGCCGCGCTGCTCGGCATCGAGGGCGCGGAGCTACTGGAGTGCGACCCGCGGCGGCTGGACGACGCGGCGGCGTGGGAGTGCGTATACGTGACGCTGACATGGAACTACGCAAACGCCCTCGCAGGCTCGCACTGCGACGCGCAGGCGCAGGGGCTCACGGCGCAGGGGCGCGACTTTGTGCGCGCGCTGTATGCGCATCGGATGCTGCCGGACGTGTCGCACCTGTCGGAGGCGGCGGCGTGGGACGTGGTGCGCCTCGGGCTCGGCCCGGTGATCGCCTCGCACGCGAACAGCCGCGCCGTCTGTGCACACACGCGCAATCTCTCGGACGACCTCTTTTGCGCCATCCGCGACAGCGGCGGCGTGGTCGGCCTGAACCTCTACACGGACTTTCTCGGCGGCGAGGGCATGGACGCCGTCGTGCGCCATGTCGAGCACCTGCTCGACCTCGGCGGCGACAGGACGCTCGCGCTCGGCGGCGACCTCGACGGGTGCGATACGCTCGGCGGCGGCATCACCGGCGTGCAGGACTACCCAAAGCTCTATGCGGCCATCAAAGCCTGCGGCTATGACGCCGCGCTGCTGCAGGCGCTCTTTTCCGACAACTGGCTGCGCGTGCTGCCGAAATAATGAAAACGTACAATGCCCCGCCGCAGAAATCTGCGGCGGGGCATTTTCTCTATCAGGATATCTTACTCGAGCGGTTTGAAATCGGACTTCGGGTGGTGGCACAGCGGGCAGACGAAGTCGTCCGGCATATCCGCGCCCTCGTACACGTAGCCGCAGACGGTGCAGACGAAGCCGACGCGCTTTTCCGCGGGCTTGGCCTCGTGCTTGACGAAGTCGGACGCCGGGTGCTTGCACAGCGGGCAGATGAAATCGGCCGGGAGCGTCTCGCCCTCGTACACGTAGCCACACACGGAGCAGACCCAGGTTGCCTGCTCGGCGGGCGCCAGCTTCGGCGGCGCGGGCTTGATGTGGCTGCGGTAGTAGTCATAGGTCACGGTCTCGTCGTTGCTGAAGAGCTTGGACTCCGTGATCTCGGCGATGAAGAGCCGGTGGCTGCCCTGGTCGTAGCTCTCGACGACGCGGCAGGAGAACATGGCGTTCGTATAGCGGTTGATGTAATACAGGCCGTTGTCGCTGCGGGCGCAGTCCGTAAAGTCCGCGAACTTGTCCACATCCGCGCCGGACTGGAAGCCGAAGTGCTGGAAGAAGGCAAACGGCACTTCCTTGGTCAGCAGCGAGAGGTTGAACACGCCGGTGCGCTCGATCATGCCGCAGGTGTAGTTGGCCTTGATGACCGAGATGGAGATGCGCTCGGGCTTGTTGGCCATCTGGATGGCGGTGTTGATGACGCAGGCGTTGTCCTTGTCCCCTTCGCGGGCGGAGAGCGCGAACAGGCCGTACTGGAACTTGAAGAGCGCGGCGGGGTTCTGCTTGCCCTCGTTCACGATCGGGCGCGGCTTCGGCATGGAGGCCACGAGCGCGTCCGCGATCTCGGCGAGCGCGGCGAGCTGGTCGTCCTTGAGCGAAGATTTGATGGTGAGCGTCTCGTTGAGGATGTTCACGTTCTTGAGCTTGGAGAGGATGCCGCGCATGAGCTTGCCGGCCGTCGGCGCCCAGGAGCCGTTTTCGATCAGGGCAATGGTGCGGTTCTGGAGGTTGTGCGCAGCGATGTCGAGCAGCGCCGTCTCCATGTTGCAGAAGATGCCGGCGTTGTACGTCGTGGACGCGAACACGAGGTGGCTGCAGCGGAAGGCCTCGGCCACGACATAGCTCGGGTGCGTGACGGAGACGTCGTACATGGCGATGTTGCGCACGCCGCGCGCGGCGAGCATGGTGGCGAGCACCTGCGCCGCGTTTTCCGTGTGGCCGTAGACGGAGGAGTAGGCGATGAGCACGCTGCCCTCCTGCTCGGGCGTGTAGGAGCTCCACTTGCTGTACTTATCGACGAACCAGCCGATGTTCTTGCGCCAGACCGGGCCGTGCAGCGGGCAGATCATGCGGATGTCGAGCGTGGCGGCCTTCTTGAGCAGCGCCTGCACCTGCGTGCCGTACTTGCCGACGATGTTCGTATAGTAGCGGCGGGCATCGGGCAGCCAGTCGTGCTCGAAGTCGTACTCATCGGCATAGAGATTGCCATTGAGCGCGCCGAAGGTGCCGAAGGCGTCGGCGGAAAAGAGCGTGCCGGTCGTGACATCAAAGCTGACCATGACCTCCGGCCAATGGACCATCGGCGCCATGACATAGGCAAACGTGTGCTTGCCGAAGCAGTATGTATCGCCCTCGGCCATGAGGATGGCGCGGGCGTCAATGTCAAAGGTGAAGTAGTTGCGGATCATGTCGCGGATCTTCGCGTTGCAGATGATCTTCGCCTCGGGATAGCGGCGCACGGTCTCCTCGAGCGTCTTGGCGTGGTCGGGCTCCATGTGGTGCACGACGATGTAGTCCAGCGGGCGGCCGCCGAGGACATGGGCGAGATTTTCAAAGAACTGTCCGGCGACGGACTGGTCCACCGTGTCGAGCAGGACGGTCTTTTCGTCGAGCAGGACATAGGCGTTGTACGACACGCCGCGCGGGATGGGGTACACGCTCTCAAACAGGGCCAGACGGCGGTCGGACGCGCCGACCCAATACAGATCCTCGGTCATTTTCACAGTGCAGTGCATACTTGTCTCCTCCTTCTTATCCACAATTCCCCCGGTCTCAGCCGAGGAGTTTGAGCAGTTCTTCCTTCGGCGTTACGCCGACCTTCACGGCCGCGGCCTGACCGCCGCGGAACACCATCAGCGTCGGGATGCTCATGATGCGGTACTCGCCCGCGAGCTCCGGCTGCTCGTCCACGTTGACCTTGCCGAACTTGTATTCCGGGTGCTCGGCGTCAAGCTCCTCAATCACGGGGGCCATCATGCGGCAGGGGCCGCACCACGTCGCCCAGAAATCCACAAGCACGGGCTTATCGGACTGCAGGACCTCCTGCGCAAAGTTCTCTTTCGTAAGTGTCAACATAGGGATCTTCCTTTCCGAATCGGTATCTTGGATTTGTTGATTGGATTTTAACAGATTTTACACCCGCGTTCTGTGGCAAAGTCACATTCCGGCGAGTTTCCGCAGTTTTTCGGCGTCCGTGACCGTGACCGTGCCGCGGCCAAGCGAGACGATGCCGTCGTCGGCAAAGTGGCGCAGCATGCGCGTGACGGTCTCGCGCACGGCGCCGGTGTCGCGCGCGATCTGCTCGTGCGTGGCGCGCACGGGCGCGCGGGCGTGGTCGGATTCGTCCCAGAGATACTGCGCAAGGCGCTTGTCAAAGCTCGTGAACAGCAGCTGCTGCATCGCCCACATGACATCGGAAAAGCGCTCAGTCGCAAGGCGGTACATGCAGCACTCGACATGGATGTTCTCCGCCGCAAGCTGCTGGAACACGAGCGCGCCGCGGTCATACTGCACCAGGCGCGCGCCGCGCCGCGCAAGCTCGCGCTGCGGCTCGGTCAGGTTCGGCCAGAACGGCAGCTGCTCGAGCGCCGCGGCCAATCGTTCGTTCATATCCGTTCCCCCATCGCCGCCGGACACACGGCGGCGCTCTTTTTTGACCAGCATAGCACAAAACCGCCGCCGATGGAATCCCCACGGCGGCAATTTTTGGCGAGATTTTTTCCGCATCCCGCCCGACAGCACGTTGACAAACCGGCCACCGAACGGTACGATAGCAGCAGAAAACACGCAGCAAGGGAGGGACGCGCGATGCGGGCGCTGTGTTACGCGCAGACAAACATCGGCTCCGGCCGGGACAACAACGAGGATAACTACTACTGCAACGGCACGTTCAAGCGCGACCCCGCCATCCCCGTGGCCGAGGCGGCCGCCGAGCAGGAGAGCCGGCGGCTGATCTACGGCGTGTTCGACGGCATGGGCGGCGAGGCAAACGGCGAGCAGGCGGCACTTTTGTGCGCGCAGACACTGCACCGATGCAGCAGCGACGAGCCGTTTGACGCGCTCGATTTCTTCCGGCGCGCAAACGTCGCCGTGTGCGACATGATCGCGGCCAGCGGCCAGATCAGCGGCTCGACCGCTGCGACCGTGCATCTGACCGGCAACCACGCCTACTGCTGCAACGTCGGCGACAGCCGCATCTACCTGCAGCGCGGCGGCGCGCTGCAGCGCATCTCGCGCGACCACACCAAGTATCAGGAGCAGCTCGACGCCGGCGCTGCCCCCGACGCAGCCGACAATCCGGACAAACACGTGCTCACGCAGTATCTGGGCATGCTCGGCGCGCGCCAGCGGCTCATGCCGTATTTCGCGGCCAGCGTGCCGCTCGCCGTGGGCGACCGGCTGCTGCTGTGCACCGACGGGCTGACCGGCAAGCTCAGCGACAGCCAGCTGCAGACAGCGCTCGGCGCCGACCTGCCGCTGCCGGAGCTGGGGCAGGCGCTCATGGCGCAGGCGCTCGCGGCCGGGCCAGGCGACAACATCACGCTCGTGCTCATCGAGATCACGGCGCTCGACGCGGAGACGGCCGTGCCCCTGCCCCAGCCGCCGGCCGAGGAACTGTCGCAGACGCGGCGGTTTGAAGTGCCGGCCGCGCGGATCGCCGAGCAGGAGACCCAGCGCAAAAAGCACGCGCACGCGCGCCGGCGCGAGATCATCCTGACCGTGGCCGTCGTGCTGGCCGTGCTCGCCGCCGTGATCGCGGCGCTGTGGCTCGCGGTCGGCAGCATCCCGCGCAAGCACCCTGCCCCGGCGTCCACGCCGGTGCAGACCGCGGCCCCCACGCCGACGCCCGCGAGCGCCGTGCCGACGCCGCTGTGCCACGCGCACTGCCGGACACTGATACCGATCGAGGCGCGGTGGCTCATGCGCCGTTTCTGCCGGCTGACGTTGGCGATACCGATGATCTCGCCATCCGCTTTTGCCGCGTACATCACGTCGTACTGCCGCTTGTTCAGGCCGTAGGTAATCGCGACCTTGCCCAAGCCGTCGCCGCCCGCCGTGCCCGCCATCGCGGTGTAGCCCAGAATTGTGGTGATGCAAATCGCGAAGCCGTTGACCAGCGACGGCATGGCTTCGGGAATCAGCACCTTCCGCACAATTTGGAAGGTCGTCGAACCCATCGCCTGCGCGGCTTCCACCACGCCGTTGTCCACTTCCAGCAGGCTGCCTTCAACCATGCGTGCCACATACGGGAACGCGCTGACCGTCAGCGGGATGATGATGGACACCGTGCCTGTGCCGCGGCCGAGAATCGCGCGCGTTGCGGGGAAGAGCATCACCATCAGGATGATGAAGGGAATGGACCGGCCGATGTTGACGATCCAGCCCAGGATCTGGTTAACGGCTTTGTTGGGGCGGATGCCGTGGGGCTGGGTGACGGTGAGGGCCACGCCCAGAGGCAATCCCAGCAGATAGGCGAACAGGGTGGAGATCAGCACCATCACCAGCGTATCCCGGGTGCCGGTGAGCAGG
>ENA-UEOM01001121-UEOM01001121.1-human-gut-metagenome-genome-assembly--contig:-NODE-1121-length-10533-cov-5.354629_pt1 | contig 10533 bp, 10 predicted proteins | sample MGYA00242993_ERZ507994 | MGnify/ENA primary metagenome ERZ507994 (study PRJEB26167, sample SAMN06115536) | human gut metagenome | host: Homo sapiens | place: China:Neimenggu | collected 2014-11-07... | reverse complement strand
ATAAACAAAAAGAAATCCTATGAATATTCAAAAATTGAAATATAAATTCCATAGCGGAAAAAACAGCAAACCCTGGTCACCCTGTTTGAGATCCACGCGCAATGGAATGTTACGGGCATCACGATTAGGGATAGTCGATGCACTGGCAACGTGGGCGCTATCTGGCAAGGTGGTTCGACTGGAGAATGGATCGTTGGTCAGTAGTTCCCGATGGTTATTATCCCGGGAGGCATCGCTAAGCAGTGTCGCCAGTTTGTCGCTCAGATAAGGGCGCAAGGCGGTGATGTCGTTGCTGCGGTGCAAAATGCGGTAGTCATAAAATTGCTGGGCCACGTTATCCGGGCCTCCTTCAACGCAAGGACCACTGCGTGTGCCGTTATCTTTATAAGCTGGAGTGACTGTGGTGCAGGCACTGAGGAGCAGTGCGCAGGGGATAAGCATTGTCAATTTGCTGTAGCGCATAATGATTTCCTTATAAGCGATCGCTCTGAAAGCGTTCTACGATAATAATGATATCCTTTCAATAATAGCGTATCAGTCTGATAATGCTTTTGAGATCGAAGGCTTAGCAAACAAGGAGATCGATCATGCAATTTTCTACAACCCCAACTCTGGAAGGCCAGACCATCGTTGAATATTGCGGTGTGGTGACCGGCGAAGCGATTTTAGGTGCCAATATTTTCCGTGATTTCTTTGCCGGTATCCGCGATATCGTTGGCGGACGTTCCGGTGCGTATGAAAAAGAACTGCGTAAAGCACGGGAGATCGCCTTTGAGGAATTAGGCTCCCAGGCGCGGGCGCTGGGGGCCGATGCCGTCGTCGGTATTGATATCGACTACGAAACGGTCGGGCAAAACGGCAGTATGCTGATGGTTAGCGTCAGCGGTACGGCGGTGAAAACGCGTCGATGAGAAGAGTCTTCTGGCTGGTCGCTGCCGCTCTGTTATTGGCAGGGTGTGCAGGCGAAAAAGGCATTGTCGAGAAAGAGGGATATCAGCTTGATACCCGACGCCAGGCGCAGGCGGCGTATCCGCGCATTAAAGTGCTGGTGATCCACTACACCGCAGATGATTTTGATAGCTCGCTGGCGACACTGACCGATAAGCAGGTCAGCTCGCATTATCTGGTCCCTGCGGTACCACCGCGATACAACGGTAAACCGCGCATCTGGCAACTGGTGCCGGAACAAGAACTGGCCTGGCATGCGGGGATTAGCGCCTGGCGCGGGGCAACGCGCCTTAACGACACCTCTATTGGCATTGAGCTGGAAAACCGTGGCTGGCAAAAATCGGCCGGAGTGAAATATTTTGCCCCGTTTGAACCGGCACAGATTCAGGCGCTTATTCCACTGGCGAAAGATATTATTGCCCGTTATCACATCAAGCCGGAAAACGTAGTGGCACATGCGGATATCGCACCGCAGCGCAAAGACGATCCGGGGCCATTATTTCCCTGGCAGCAACTGGCGCAGCAGGGGATTGGTGCCTGGCCGGATGCGCAGCGGGTTAACTTTTACCTTGCCGGGCGCGCGCCGCACACACCGGTAGATACCGCGTCATTGCTGGAGCTTTTGGCGCGCTACGGTTATGACGTTAAACCTGATATGACACCGCGCGAGCAGCGGCGCGTGATTATGGCATTCCAGATGCATTTCCGCCCGACGTTATATAACGGCGAAGCGGATGCAGAAACTCAGGCGATTGCCGAAGCATTGCTGGAGAAATACGGGCAGGATTAGCGCGGCAGTTTTCCGTGGTCGCGTAGCCAGGCGGCAGTTTTCTCGATACCTTCATCCAGGGTGATGACCGGCTGATAACCTAACTCTTCCTGCGCACGCGTAATATCCAGCGTAAAGTCAAAATTCAACTTGGAGACGCCGTAGTGGGTCAGCGGCGGCTCTTTTGCTGACTTGCGGCCTAAACGCTCCATGCTGCGGGCGATCATATCCAGCATCGGGTAGGGGACGGAACGAATACGACAGTCAATATTCAACTCGTCGATCAGCTTCTGCACGATGCTGCGCAGTGTGCGATGCTCGCCGTTGGTGATGTTGTACACACGCCCGGAAGGTAGCTTATCGCAGGCTTCCTGGCTTGCCAGCCACATTGCGTGCACGGCATTTTCATAGTAGGTCATATCGACCAGCGCACTGCCGCCATGCGGTAACAGAATACTGCCGTAGTGGTGCATCATATGCGCCAGACGGGGAATAAAGACTTTATCGTGCGGTCCGAACAGACTTTGTGGGCGCAGAATAGTAAAGCGCGTTTGTGGATTCGCCTGCGAAAGCATATTGATCACTTCTTCGCTGGCTGCTTTGCTGCGGGCAAACTCGTTGGCGAAGCGGTGAGGGCGAAAATCTTCTTTAATATCGCGATGGTGGTGATAATCGAAGTACAGGGAGGGGGAAGAGATATGAATAAAGTTACGCACACCCCAGGCGACAGCCCATTCACCCAGGCGGCGAGTGGCGCGAACGTTAGCCAGATCGAAAGCCTGTTGTGTCCCCCAGGGTGAGGTAAAGCTGGAGCAGTGCCACAGCGTATCAATGCCCGCGAGCATCACTTTAGCTTGTGATGAAACCAGCTCGGTCAGATCCGCCGGAACAAACTCTGCGCCCATTTTTTCCAGCAATTTGCCCATTGCCTCGTTGCGACCGGTCGCTCGCACGCTGATGCCTTTCTGGCATAAAAACTCTACCGCGTTTCGACCTAAGCCGCTGGTGGCGCCGGTAACCAGTACCTTCATATCAATCCACTGTTGTTGAGAAAATAACGTGCGCATTCTTCCGTGATTTCCCCCATGATGCAATGGGAAACATGAAAGAATAACGCAGGTTTTGTCGATTAATCTGTGCTTTGTTCTGCCAGTCTGGCGATTTGTTTTGCCATTCCGCGAAAAATAAACAGATGCGCGGGGATCATCAATAACCAGTAAAACAGCCCCGGCATACCGTGCGGATGCCAGAAAGCGCGGACATCGATAGTACGATAGTCGCCTTTATCTTCCAGGCTAAAACACAGTCGTCCCAGCCCCGGCGCTTTCATGCCAAATAACAACGTAAGTTGTTTTTCCGGTTCAACGACAATCACTTTCCAGCTATCCACCGCATCGCCAGTCTGTAAATATTCGCGCTCCGGGCGGCCTTTCGCCAGCTTATGACCGATCGCGCGGTCCATCAACGCCCGTGTCTGCCACAAAATATTGCCAAAGAAATAACGCTCTTTACCGCCGATTTGGTTCACCACCTGCCATAAAGCCGCAAGGCTGGCGGACGTTTTAACGGTAAACCCCGCCTGTTTGGCGAAATAACCGTACTCCGGTCGCCAGCGGGCAAAGGCCTGAGCGTCGTAGCCCCAGTCGCTGGAGTTGACCAGTTTTTCTTCCTCTTTCAACGTGCTACGTACCGCGTCATCGAAAGCGATCAGCCGTTGTGGGATGAGTGCACGTAGCGCGGTATCATCCGCCAGCAGATCGTGTTTCAGCCCCTGAATCAACGCCCTGGCGGTGGTGGGCGGTACGGAAGTAATCACATTGAGAAACCACACCGAAATCCAGCGGGTGGGGAGGGGGATGGGGATCAACCAGCGGCGCTTACCGCTCACCGCCATAAAATGTTCAAACTGTTGCTGATAACTGAGCACCTCTGGTCCGGCGGCTTCGAAGATGCGGTGTTCGCTGGCCGGATGATCTAACAACGCCACCAGATAGTGCAGCAAGTTTTCCAGCGCGATGGGCGTGGTGCGTGAACGTACCCAGCGTGGCGGCGTTAACACTGGCAGGTTGTAGACCATATCGCGCATGACTTCGAACGCCGCTGAACCTGCGCCAACGATAATTCCGGCCCGAAGTTCGGTCACAGGTACATTCGCTTCACGAAGAATGTCCGCCGTAGCCTGACGAGCACGCAGATGATCCGACTGCTCATGTGGCGGGGCCTGCAACGAACTGAGAAAGATTAATTGCTTAACTGGTACTTCACGTAGCGCATCGCGGACGTTGAGAGCCACCTGGCGCTCCTGAGCGATAAAATCGCCGCCTTCGCCCATGCTGTGCACCAGAAAATAGACGGTATCGATATCCTGCAACAGGGCCGGAAGGTTATCCGGCCAGCTGAGATCGACTTTATGGCAACTGACGTTTGCCAGTTGCAGCTTTGCAAGCCTGTCGACATGACGTGCCGCCGCCAGGATCTGATGCCCTTGCTGGCTGAGTGTGCGCACCAGATGCTGACCAATGTAGCCACTGGCACCGAGAACTAAAATGCGTTGCGGCACGTCTCTCTCCTTAACGCGCCAGGAATGCGCGCCAGTGGGCGGCGACTTCCGCCAGTTGTTCGCGCGAGACGTCAAGATGCGTCACCAGGCGGACAATCGGCGAGGCGTTAATCAGCACGTTTCTCGCTTTCATGTATTCGCCTAACGCGGCAGCATTTTCTTCCCCGACGCGAACAAACAGCATATTAGTGTCCTGACGCATCACATCCGCGCCTGCTTCACGCAGTTGCTCCGCCATCCAGGCGGCGTTGTCGTGATCTTCCTGCAACCGTGCGACGTTATTTTTCAGGGCATACATCCCGGCGGCAGCCAGAATCCCGGACTGACGCATCCCGCCACCGGCCATTTTCCGCCAGCGGATGGCACGTTTAATGTAATCACGATTACCGACGAGTAATGAACCGACTGGCGTCCCAAGACCTTTCGACAGGCAAATGGTGAACGAATCACAATATTGCGTGATCTCTTTCAGTTCGCAGCCGTAAGCCACCACGGCATTAAAGATGCGCGCACCGTCAACATGCAGCGCCAGATTGCGCTCGCGGGTAAATTCCCATGCTTCTTTCAGGTATTCACGCGGCAGCACTTTGCCGTTGTGGGTGTTTTCCAGACTGAGTAATTTGGTGCGGGCGAAATGGATATCGTCGGGTTTGATTTTCATCGCCACTTTATCCAGCGGTAGCGTGCCGTCGGCAGCCGCGTCGATGGGTTGCGGCTGAATACTGCCCAGCACCGCTGCGCCACCGGCTTCAAACAGATAGTTATGCGCGGCCTGACCGACAATATACTCTTCGCCACGTTCGCAGTGACTGAGCAGAGCGACCAGGTTGGCCTGAGTGCCGGTAGGCAGAAAAATGGCGGCTTCTTTACCGGAAAGCTCTGCTGCATAGTCCTGCAGAGCATTAACGGTAGGGTCGTCTCCGTAAACGTCGTCCCCAACCGGGGCGGCCATCATCGCTTCGAGCATGGCGCGGCTCGGTCGGGTAACGGTATCACTGCGTAAATCAATCATGGCATGTCCTTATTATGACGGGAAATGCCACCCTTTTTACCTTAGCCAGTTCGTTTTCGCCAGTTCGATCACTTCATCGCCGCGTCCGCTGATGATTGCGCGCAGCATATACAGGCTGAAACCTTTGGCCTGTTCGAGTTTGATCTGCGGTGGAATGGCTAACTCTTCTTTGGCGACCACCACATCCACCAGCACCGGACCGTCGATGGAGAAGGCGCGTTGCAGGGCTTCATCAACTTCAGACGCTTTTTCTACACGGATACCCGTAATGCCGCACGCTTCGGCAATGCGGGCAAAGTTTGTGTCGTGTAGTTCGGTGCCGTCAGTCAAATAGCCACCAGCTTTCATCTCCATCGCCACAAAGCCCAGCACGCTGTTGTTAAAGACGACAATTTTCACTGGCAGTTTCATCTGCACTACTGAGAGGAAATCGCCCATCAACATGCTAAAACCGCCATCGCCGCACATGGCGACCACCTGACGTTCTGGCTCTGTCGCCTGCGCACCCAGCGCCTGCGGCATGGCGTTAGCCATCGAACCGTGGTTAAACGAACCTAACAGGCGACGCTTGCCGTTCATTTTTAGATAACGCGCTGCCCATACTGTTGGCGTGCCGACGTCACAGGTAAAGATTGCGTCATCGGCGGCAAAATGACTAATTTGCTGCGCCAGATATTGCGGGTGAATGGCTTTCTCGCTCGGTTTAGCTAAATCGTCCAGCCCTTTGCGGGCATCGCGGTAATCTTCCAGCGCTTTATCCAGAAATTTGCGATCGGCTTTTTCTTCCACCAGTGGCAGCAATGCACGCAGGGTTGATTTGATATCGCCGACCAGCGCCATATCTACCTTGCTATGCGCGCCGATGCTGGCTGGATTGATATCAATCTGAATGATTTTGGCATCGGTCGGGTAGAAGGCGCGGTAGGGAAATTGCGTGCCGAGCAGCACTAACGTATCGGCATTCATCATAGTGTGAAAACCTGACGAGAAGCCGATTAACCCGGTCATTCCAACATCATACGGATTATCGTATTCGACATGTTCTTTACCGCGCAGGGCATGAACAATAGGCGCTTTAATTTTCCCGGCAAACTCAACTAACTCTTTATGCGCCCCCGCGCAGCCGCTGCCACACATCAGGGCGATATTGCTGGAATAACGCAGCAGTTGCGCCAGTTTGCGTAACTCTTCTTCTTCCGGCGTCACGACTGGTTGTGGCGCATGATACCAGTGCATGGTTACCCCTTCTGGCGCAGGTTTTAACGCCACGTCGCCTGGTAACACGACAACCGAAACGCCACGGTTAAGCACCGCTTTGCGCATGGCAATCGCCAGTACTTGTGGGATCTGCTCCGGGCTGGAAACCAGCTCGCAATAGTGACTACATTCGCGGAATAGCTCTTGTGGGTGGGTTTCCTGGAAATAGCCGCTGCCAATTTCGCTGGAGGGAATATGAGCGGCAATCGCCAGTACCGGAACGTGATTGCGGTGGCAATCGAACAGGCCGTTGATTAAGTGCAGGTTGCCGGGGCCGCACGATCCGGCGCAGACCGCCAGTTCTCCGCTAAGTTGTGCTTCAGCGCCAGCGGCAAAGGCCGCCACTTCTTCGTGGCGGGTGGACATCCACTCGATGGTGCCCATGCGATTAAGACTGTCACTAAGACCGTTCAGAGAGTCGCCTGTGACTCCCCAGATGCGTTTCACCCCTGCCGATTCGAGTGTTTTGGCGATATAAGCTGCAACCGTTTGTTTCATGGTTCTCCATCTCCTGAATGTGATAACGGTAACAAGTTTAGTTCATCTGACGGAGGGGGAAGGGATGGGAGAGAAAGGAGGCACTAACGGTTAAATAGCCCGATGAAAGGAATATCATCGGGCATAAGGCGATTATGCGAGAACCAAATCCCCCTGCGGATGGCAGGAGCAGGCCAGTACGTAACCTTCAGCGATTTCGGCGTCGGTCAGCGTCATTGTGCTGCTCACCGTATATTCACCGGAAACCACTTTTGTCTTACAGCAGCCGCAAACACCCGCACGGCAGGCAGCGACAACCGGAACGTTATTGCTTTCCAGCGCCTCCAGTAGCGTGGTGCCAACCGGGGCGTAAAATTCTCGTGCCGGTTGCAGTTTGGTGAATTTCAGACCGCTGGTCGCCGCTTCTGCTACTGGGGTGAAGAATTTCTCTTTAAAGAAACGCGTCACGCCGAGCGCTTTCACTTCCTGCTCTACCCAATCCATATACGGAGCCGGGCCGCAGGTCATCACGGTACGTGAAGCTAAGTCAGGTACACCTGCCAGCAGTTCGCGAGTGAGACGACCAGCGATAAAGCCTTCGGTAACGTTATTTTCTGCCACCAGCGTTACCGGATAGTTACGCCACTCATCGGCGAAAATAACATCCTGCGGCGTACGCACGTTGTAGATCACCCGCACATCGGCCTGTGGACGGTTCTTCGCAAGCCAGCGACGCATCGACATAATCGGCGTGACGCCGCAGCCTGCCGCCAGCAACAGGAATTTATCTTCTGCTTTATCGTCGCAGGTAAATTCCCCCATCGCGTCCGAAAGCCAGAGATAATCACCGCGTTTTACATCGCGCGTCAGCCACTGGGAGCCGACACCGTCATCAATCCGCCGCACGGTCAGGGTGATATATTCACTCACGCCTGGCGTGGAGGAAATGGTGTAAGCACGCAGCGTTTCCGCTGAGTTTCGCACGCTGACCAGTGCATATTGCCCGGCGCGATATGGGTAGTAATCGTGGCAAATCAGGGAAATCGTCCACACATCCGGCGTTTCTTGCGTAATGTGATGAACCTGCATCCGCCACGGGCATTGATTCGTTGGCATCGTCATCGACAAACTCCTTACGCGCTCAACAGTTGCTTCATGTCTTCTTCAACAGTGGTGATAGAACGCAGGCCGAATTTCTCGTTCAGCACCGCCAGCAGGTCTGGTGTCAGGAAACCAGGTGCAGTCGGGCCGGTGACGATATTTTTCACGCCCAGAGAAAGCAGCGTCAGCAGAATGACGATCGCTTTCTGTTCAAACCAGGAGAGCACCAGCGACAGCGGCAGATCGTTGACACCGCAGCCCAGTTTCTCTGCCAGAGTGACAGCCAGAATAATCGCTGAGTAAGCATCGTTACATTGACCTGCATCTACCAGACGCGGCAGACCTTCGATATCGCCAAACTCAAGTTTGTTAAAGCGATATTTACCACAGGCGAGGGTCAGGATCAGGCAGTCATCCGGCACGCTGGTGGCGAAATCGGTGAAGTAGTAGCGCTCGCCGCGTGCGCCGTCACAGCCACCAAGCAGGAAGATATGACGCAGTTTTTCACGGCTCACCAGATCAATCAGCGTATCAGCAGCGCCAAGCAGCGTCTGGCGACCAAAACCCACGGTGATAAGGTGCGGAATTTCGCTGTACGGGAAGCCTGCCATCTGTTGCGCCTGGGTGATAACCGCAGAGAAATCATCACCGTCCAGATGACGCACGCCAGGCCAGCCAACAATGCTGCGGGTCCAGATACGATCGTCATAAGCGCCTACGGTTGGGTCGATGATGCAGTTCGAGGTCATCACGATGGGGCCAGGGAAACGAGCGAACTCCACTTGCTGATTCTGCCAGCCGCTGCCGTAGTTACCGACCAGATGCTTGAATTTACGCAGCTCCGGGTAGCCATGCGCAGGCAGCATTTCGCCGTGGGTGTAGACATTAACGCCCGTGCCTTCGGTCTGTTCCAGCAGGTTGTAGAGATCTTTGAGATCGTGACCGGAAATCAGAATGCATTTACCCGCCGTCGCTTTGACGTTGACCTGGGTTGGCGTCGGGTGACCGTATTTACCGGTTTCGCCTGCATCCAGAATGCTCATCACTTTGAAGTTCATCTGGCCGATTTCCATTGAACACTCAAGAAGCGCGTTCATATCGGCAGGCCAGGTCCCCAGCCACGCCATGATTTTATGGTACTGGGCATAAATATCGTTGTCGTATTGACCGAGAACATGCGCGTGTTCCATATAGGCCGCCGCACCTTTCAGGCCATACAGGCACAGCAGACGCAGGCCGAGAATGTTTTCGCCAATCGCCGCTTTATCTTTGTTAGGGGTAAATTCTGCTGCCTGACGTTGCAGCTCGCCGAGATCGTCGCTCACCAGTTGCAGGTCAGCCATCGGGTTATCGACGCGCGCGTTGGCATCTACAGCCAGGCATTGCGCTTTCAGCGCCTCGCGCAGGGCAATCGCTTCACGAGCGTAGCCGACAATACGCGGAGAATCGAAGTTAACGTTGGTCAGGGTTGAGAAAAAGGCACGTGGCGCGAAGCTGTCAACATCGTGGTTGATGATGCCGTATTCACGCGCTTTTACCGCCCAGGCAGAAAGCCCTTGCAGCGCCGCGATGAGTAAATCCTGAAGGTCAGAAGTTTCCGCCGTTTTACCACACATCCCCTGCGCGTATGAGCAGCCGTTTCCTGCCGGAGTACGGATAGTTTGTTCACATTGCACACAAAACATGATCACACCTTTTAAAGTTATATTTAATATACATGTTTAAGGTTAAGACGCTTAACGCGGGGATAAAAGGGATTTTTCATGCAACTTTAAGGGAGATTGATTTAGCGCAATTTTGGCGGCAGGGATCTACCGCCAGAGAGGTATTACGCAGAGAAAAAGGCGATGAGGATCGGCACTAACAGGCTAAGAATAAAACCGTGAACAATTGCCGCCGGGACCATATCCAGCCCGCCAGTACGTTGAAGAACGGGCAGGGTGAAATCCATTGATGTGGCACCGCATAAGCCCAGTGCAGTAGAGCGGCTGCGGCGAATCAGCCCAGGGATCAACATAATAGCAATCAGTTCACGGGCCAGATCATTAAAAAACGCCGCGCTCCCGATTACCGGGCCAAAAGATTCGGTCAATAAAATACCGGAAAGAGAATACCAGCCGAAACCGGAGGCCATTGCCAGCGCGGTATTGATGGGGAGATCAAGAATAAAGGCGTTAATTAAACCACCAATTAATGAACTGGCAACCACCACCACGGCGACAATCATTCCCCGGCGATTAAGGACAATCTGCTTTAAGGTCATGCCATTATTGCGCAACTGAATACCGACGAGGAAAAGTAGCAGAATTAACGTGTATTCGCTGGCTTCGGTCGCGGGCAGTCAGCGTGGTGGCATTTCCTTCCAAATCTACCGTATTCTGCTCCATCAGCAGAGTAGCCACCGGCTTG
>ENA-UEOM01001119-UEOM01001119.1-human-gut-metagenome-genome-assembly--contig:-NODE-1119-length-10545-cov-3.799771_pt1 | contig 10545 bp, 8 predicted proteins | sample MGYA00242993_ERZ507994 | MGnify/ENA primary metagenome ERZ507994 (study PRJEB26167, sample SAMN06115536) | human gut metagenome | host: Homo sapiens | place: China:Neimenggu | collected 2014-11-07... | reverse complement strand
GGACGTTGCTGACCACCAGCCCGGAAAATTTCAAAGGCGGTGGGATCTGGAATGTGATTGTCGGGATCAACGACGCGCTGAAGGCAATCGCGTATGCGCTTCTGGTTCTGTTCTTTGTGATTGGCGTCATGAAAACCTGCGGCAGCTTTACGGAGCTGAAACGCCCGGAGGTGGCATTCAAATGCTTCATCCGTTTTGTACTGGCACAGGCGGCGGTCACCTACGGCATGGAGCTGATGACGGCGCTGTTCTCGATTGCGCAGGGCACGATCCAGACGATCATGGGCGCGTCCGGTCTTTCGGCAATGGAAGCATCCACGCTGCCCGCCGAGATCGCAACGACGATTGAAGATGTCGGACTGTTGGAGAGCATTCCGCTCTGGGCAGTGACGCTGCTCGGTTCGCTGTTCATCTGGGTGCTGTCGCTCGTCATGATTCTGACCGTCTACGGCCGCTTTTTTAAGCTCTATATGGCGACGGCGATTGCGCCGATCCCGCTGTCGAGCTTCGCAGGACAGCCCTCCAGCAGCATCGGCATGGCGTTCATCAAGAGCTACGCCGCCATCTGCTTGGAGGGCTGTGTCATTTTGCTGGCCTGTATTATTTTCTCACAATTCGCGTCCAGCCCGCCCGTCGTAACGGAAGGACTTGCCCCGGCAACGGTCGTCTGGAACTACATTGGCGAACTGGTGTTCAATATGCTGGTGCTCGTCGGCTCCATCAAAATGTCCGACCGTATCATCCGGGAACTGATGGGACTTGGTTAAAGCATGCGCCGAACTTTCCGCACCAGCGACACGGCCCACGAAATCAGTCCCAGGACAATGAGCGCATACCAGATCCCATTCGCCAGTGCATAGTGGCTGTAATACCAGCCGGAAAACAGCGTCGGCACGATCAGCGCATACAAAAGCGGCAGACCGAGGTGCAGCAGCGACGCGGCATGAAATAATGCGGACAGAAGCAAGCAGCCAGCCCCAAATACGATCATCAACATGGCACGACCTCCTTTAGAAAGTTTGTGCCATGTTAGCTTGGAACAAGGAAAAGTTCAAGGGTCATTCCCAAAAATACAGAAAAATTGGAGGGATTCATCATCGAAGTTAAAATCAACAAAGAGATCCAGCGGTATCAGGAGAGCATCCTGTTCGGCTTATCCCTGCGGCAGATGGTGTTTGCGCTGCTCGCCATCGGCGTGGCGGTTGGCGCATATTTTGGCTTGAAACCGCTCATCGGTGCGGCGGAGGTCGGCTGGGTGTGCATGCTGGCAGCGTTCCCGTTTGCCATGTGCGGCTTTTTTACCTACAACGGCATGCCCGCCGAGCGCTTCCTGCTGGCGGTCATCCGCTCGGAGATCCTCTGCCCGCGCGCACTTTCGTATCATCCGCAGAATCTGTACGCGGAGCTTTTATTGGACAGCAATACAATGCGGGAGGTGCTGACGCTTGATTAAAACGCTCAACAACACCATCAAGCAGGACCGAACGGTATATAAAATCCCACGCAGCGTGCAGGATGTCATTCCCATCCAGCGGATCTTTGCGGATGGGATTTTTCAGTTCGGCACGAAATATTCCAGAACGCTGCGCTTTTCGGACATCAACTATGCCATCGCGTCCAAAGAGGACAAGACCGCCATGTTCCTTGGCTACAGCGAACTGCTGAACGCATTGGACAGCGGCTCGACCACCAAGCTCACGATCTGCAACAAGCAGGTCAACCGGCAGGCGTTTGAAGATACCGTTCTGCTCCCGCAGCGCGGAGATTCGCTCGACGGATTCGTGAACGAGTTCAACGGGATGCTGGAAGGCAAAATCTCCGGCAGCTCCGCCAGCGTGGAGCAGGAGCGGTTTATCACGGTTTCCGTTCACAAGAAAAACGTGGACGAAGCGCGCACGTTCTTCTCCCGCGTGACAGGCGAGATCACGTCCAAGCTCTCGCGGCTCAATTCGTCCTCCAACGAGTTAGATGCTGCCGAGCGGTTGGATGTGCTGCGCGGCTTTTTCCGCCCAGATGAATCATCATTGCCGTTCGACCTGCAATCTGCCATGAGGCGTGGACACAACCTCAAGGATACGATCTGCCCAGATAGCTTGGAGTTCCATCGGGATTATTTCAAGATGGGAAGTCAATATGGCCGTGTGCTGTTCCTTAAAGACTACGCCAGCTACATCAAAGACAGCATGATTCTGGAGCTGACCGATCTCAACCGGCGCATGATGCTCTCCATTGACATGATCCCCGTGCCGACCGACGAAGCGGTGCGCAAAGCTGCGCTTTCGGAAACAGGATGGCTTGGTCGCCGCGCTGCTGATCGGTCTACGGCGCATTGGAGCTTGTCATTGAGGCCCTTGACATCAGCGCGAGTGGCGGCGATGGCCTGTACGTTCTCACCAGTGAGATGCCGCTTTGTCGTTTTTAAGCTGCTCCATTCACGAGCGGCTGTTTTCCTGGGTGATCACGGGCTGGAGGGCGGCGCGGAGCTCGTCGGCGGTATCGGCGGTGCAAAGTCCGCCGCGCACCATCATATTCAGTACCGATTGAAGCGCCGTTTTCGGATCGCACCAGACATCCGGTTCATAGCCCTTAAAATCGACGTTTTCCGCTTTGAAATTATACTGCAATCCGGTGCCAAAGCATGCCCAAATTCCACTGTTTGGGAGGCAATAACCATAAGCATTTCCGCAAAGCTGATACCCGGAGGAGTTGCTGCCAACGACCAACACATTGTCCAGCGTCCGTATGTAGTTCAGCGCGCTTTCTCCCGCCGAGCCGCACAGATCATCCATCAGGACGATGACCGGCACGTCGTTTTTCTGCCAGACCCCGCGGAAACCTCCGTTTATAAACGTTCCGTTTCTGCCATTCGTCGGGCATGTATCGGCAGCCTTGCCAAGCGCGCTGATTCGAGTGGCAAAACAGCACTTTTCCTGAACCCGACTGCCGGCAAATGTCGAGGTCCACTCTCGGGAAGGACCATCACTTCCGCCGCCGTTTGTTCGCAGATCGTAGATCACAAGCTTCGCATTCCGCGCCTGCGCAGCGGAAGCAAGGTAATCCGAGAAATTCCATTTTTCGCGCTTAAAGCTCCGTATGGAGACGTAATAAATCCCGTTTTCCTCCAATGCGTGGAAGTCCAGCCCGGGTTGGGGATCACAAAACGCTGTATTTTCGATCCAGCGGATCGGCTCCGTCTTACTTTCCGCGCCGCAGGTAAGACGTACCGTGCAGTCTGTTTTTTCTGTGGCCGGGCAGAACAGCACCGGCGCGTAGCAGAGCGTGCCGTCCGCTGTCAGCGACGGGAGCATCCGCACACGCGCGTCTGAGAAGCTGTCAAATTCCCAGCGCTTTCCGCCCGCATATTTGTAGTAGACTTCCCCGTCGAGCTGGTAGGACTGCCCCTCGCAGTAGAAATACTCATACCGGATCGCGCGTTCATTGTAGTAACCATACACGGAAAAATGCGCGTCCCGCACGAAGGAAAGCGATTTGGAAAGCTGCTCGCCGAACGCTTCTCCGGTAACGGAGCCATTTCCCTCCAGCCAGGTCAGGACCTGCTGCTCCGCGGTGTCAAACGCGTCCTGACCGAAATAATAATACGCGCCATAGGCACTGTGCAGCGCACGGAAAAGCAGATCGACATCCGCCTTTGCAGCTGCCTCCGAGAGAACCGGCGTCAAATGGTATGCCGGGGTAAGAAGCGTTTTGATCTCATCCTGCGTCAGCAGATCCACGCTTGCTGGGTCCTCCTGCCAGTATTCCTTCGGAAGAGAGAGCGAACCCTCATTCTGCTCCTTGTGTACCTGGGAAGCCTGCTGCAAAAGCGAGGTAAAATTTAGACGTGCAGGTTCGGTGCCGGTGATCTGCTCCTGCAGGGTCACGCTCTGTCCGTTGGGGCAAAGCAGCAATGCATTGTAGGAGATCACCGCCGCGTCGCCGCGCAGAAAGCGCGTCGTTTGTGCGCCGTACTGCCCATCGGTCAGACCGATGCGGTCAGAAAGCTCCCAGGCGGCGTTCCACAAGAAATCTTTTCCGCTCTCATAGCCGAGCGCGCGCAGCACAAACGTCAGATACTGCACCGCAGTGACGGTTTGTTTTCCGCCGAAGCGCGTTTCGCTCACGCCGTTTGTGAGTTTGCTTTCGTAGGCGTAGCCCACGTAGGGCTTTGCCCAGTCGGCAACGTCAGTAAACGGGATGTCCCATTCGCTGCTTTTGGCCTCTGTTTCCTTGCCGAGCAGGCGGACGAGCATCGTCACGGCTTCCGCTCGCGTCGGCGCACGGTTCAAATCGAATTTTGGGCTGCCATCCGCGTTCTTTCCTGTGCCCTGGAAAAGGCCCAACTGGTAGAGCGCCTCCGCAGCATCCTGCGCCTGCGAATCAGCAGCAAACGCCATTGGTACGAGCCCGAGCAGCAGGACGAGCGTCAGCAGCAGACTCATGATTCTCCGATTCCTTTTCATTTTCATTTTTCTCCCCTTTTTGACACGTACAGCACCCCGGATATGCTCGAGGCAGCAGAAACGCGTCTGTATCCTCCATGCGGAGCTTATACGCCATAACTTCATTTTACTGTCTGTTGGAAGAAAAAGCAAGGCCTGCATCCGTCTGTCAATCTCGTCTTTTACGCGGATGACAGTCACGATGGGATCGTCTGCGTCTGCGACAGCTCCAACGGCACAGCCATCAGCACGGACTCTGCCAAGAGAAAAGCCGCCTGTTTCCTCTCTGCGAGAAATTCCTGCTGCACTAAAAACGGATACCACACAGTTCGCGCTTCCTGCAATCAAGACGAAAGAGTACATCCGAAAGAAACGGAAAAAACAACATCTTCTCAAGGAAGAAGCGAGCGGTATTGAAGATATGCTCACAGATTCCGAAACATTTTCGCCGGTCATCCGTACACGGGAAACTGTTCGTGAACAGCAAAAACTCCACGTTTCCCATAGTGCGGAGCAGGAGCAGCCAGCTCTGCCGCAGATCCGAACGCGGCAGCCGCAGACAGCTTCCATGCCCGCCGATATAGAACCCACGAAGCCGGAAGTTCCACAGCCACCGCTTCCGGACATCAAGAGCAAGCAAAAGTACATTGCAGCGCAGCAACCGACACAGGTAACGCCCGTGCAGGCAAACCCACAGCAGGCAGCGAGAGAAATGATTCGAGGCAGCGCAAAATTATGTCAACCAGCATTGACGAATGAAACAGTCCCCGTACCAATGAGCAGGAATGTCGCTCCTGCAAAACCGGTGCGTGTCCAGAAACAGGCGCGACCGGCTTTCGTAAAAAAGCAGAAGATCAAAACAGCCCCGAAAGCGAAAATCAAGTCCACCACACCTGCCACAAAAGCCTTGCCCAGCAAAGCGTCGGCGGCGGCTCCCAAGCAGGCCGCAACTGTCATCCGCAAAGGGCAGTTGCTTCGGGATACGGCGATCAAAACGGCGAAAGTAGCAAAAGAGGCTGGAAAGAAAGTCCTGCGTGCAATTGCGGCAGCGGCAGAAAAGCTGGCCGCGGCGATTGGCGCGGGCGGCGCGGCGGCGGTTTCCGTTGTCGTTGTAATTCTGCTTGTGGGAATGCTGTTTGCCTCGCCGCTTGGAATCCTGTTCGCCGGTGAGGACACCGGCACGGAGATCAAGATTCCGGACGCAGTTGCGACGCTGAACGGCGAGTTTACCGACGAAATCTACCGCATCATGGAAGAAAACCCATACGACGAGTTGGATATGCAGGAGGGCATGGAAGCGGCCATGCTGCAGAACTGGCGGAATGTGCTGGCTGTGTACGCGGTCAAGGTCTCGACCGACGAAGAACATGGGCTGGACGTTATGACGATGGATGAGGAAAAGCTCCAGCTCCTGCGGGAAATTTTTTTCGATGCCAACAAGCTCGAATACGAATTGACAACCAGAACCGTAGACGGCGAGCGGATCACAACGCTGCATATTTCTGTGCAGATCAAGGACGCCATGCAGATGGCAGATGAATACAGCTTCACTGCCCAGCAGCGGGAGATGCTCGAAGAACTCCTGAAGCCGGACTATGACGACATTTTCCTGTCCCTGATCGGCAATTATCAGCCGGACAGTACGCCCATCGGCCCTGTCGACATTTCGGACATCCAAGGCACGCTGCCGGATGATCTTGATCCGCTGCGCGAATCCATTGTCCTGACGGCGTATCAGCTGCTCGGAAAGGTGACGTATTTCTGGGGCGGCAAAAGCCTCGTCCTCGGCTGGGACAGCCGATGGGGAACGCCGACGACGGTCACTGCACCGGGCAGCGGCTCGACCGGCAAGGTGCTGCCGTTCGGACTGGATTGCTCCGGCTTTGTGGACTGGACATTCTATAACGCCACGAGCGGTGCATACCTGCCCGGACGCGGTGGTGGCGCAGCTTCGCAGCATGGCTACTGCACCAACATTGCATGGTCAGACGCGCTGCCCGGCGATCTCGTCTTTTACGCGGACGACAGCCACGTCGGGATCGTCTGCGGCTATGACAGCGTAGGCAATCTCCTCGTCATTCACTGCTCCGGTGGACAGAATGGCGTGGTCGTGACCGGGCGCGAGGGCTTTGCCGTCGCAGCCAGACCGGATTTGTTTACGGATTAGTCCAATTTGCTTCGTTTGTGCGGCGTTCTTTGTTGGCTCTGGTGAATAGCTTTCTTTCCTTTTTCCTGCGATACTTGGCGTACCACGACGAAAGGAGAACACGATGGAAACAAGAAAAAACCTATGCGCCATGCTGCCCGTCGCACTCCACACCAGAGTCCGGCAGGAGCAGGAAAAAGCCGGGATGACCCTCGGTGAGTATGTGGAAGCCATGATCACGGAATATTACGACTGGAAGGACGGAAAAATCATGACCGGAGAAATGAGAACCTTAGCCGCGCAGATCCCCGCAGAGCTCTTTGACCGCCTCGACCGCTACCTCAAGGAGCGCGGCATCAAGAAGAAGGACTTCTTAGTCGACATCATCACCCGCGCACTGGAAGAAGCCGAAGCCGCCGAACCGGTTACAGAAGCATCGCCCCAGGACGAGCTGGAGGAACAGCCGGAAGCGGACGAAACCTGAACCAAAATCAAGCCCCCGCAGGTCATGCCTGCGGGGGTAAACCTTTGTCACAAGCCGTCAGCCGACACGCGCCCGCGTGTCGGCTTTTCTGCGTCCCAGTAGGGACGCTGCACCCTGAAACCATAAAGCCGCGCGTTGGCGCGCGTGTGACGAAGTGCGAAAACAGATGTACAGGAGGTAAGAAAACACAAATGCTATCTGAGCACCAAAACAAGAACGCAAATTATCTCAGAATCCTTATGACGCTCCGCGCCCTGCGGCAGCGCGGAGACATTACGGAAAAAGAATACCGTAGAGCAAAAAAATATTATCAGAACCTGACCGGCGCGGACATTGTCCTTACGGATTAAACTGTAATTTGCACGGTTTCCACAAGAATTCCCGCCGCCGTTTCAGCGTTTGGTAGAATTCGGAACCGCTTGAAAGATATCAGTAGACTTGAACCTTTTCGCGGATATACTTGTCGTTGACAAACGGCACAGGAGGTGAGAAAAATGCCAGTTGCAAAACTGATTGCACCGACGACGAAGCAGGAGATCCCCAAGCTGCGCGTGGCGGCATATTGCCGCGTGTCCTCAAACTCCGCAGATCAGCGAAATTCCTTTGCAACGCAGGAACATGTTTATACGAAATACATTGCAAAGAAGCAGGAATGGGAGCTGGTCGACATTTTTGCCGAAGAGGGTCTCAGCGGCATGAAGGCGGATACCCGCCCGGAATTCCAGCGGATGATCCGGATGTGCGAGCTGCACCAGATCGACCTGATCCTCACGAAATCCGTCTCCCGCTTTGCCCGCAACGTCAAAGAGGCGCTGAGCTACACGCGAAAATTAAAGCTGCTCGGCGTTGGGGTGCAATTTGAAGAAGATGGCGTCAACACACTGGCGATGGCCGACGAGATGTTGCTCAATACGTTTGCAGCCATTGCGCAGGAGGAATCCAAGTCCATCTCGCAGAACCAGCGGCTGTCCATTGTCAAACGGATGGAGTCGGGGGAATACATCGCAAGTAATGCACCGTATGGATATCGGCTAATTGATAAAAAACTTGTTATCTATGAACCGGAAGCCGAGGTCGTTCGTTGGATATTTGCAGCGTACTTAAATGGAATGTCGACGGTTGAAATTGCACACGAATTAAGCGCAAAAAGCGTTCCGACAAAAGGAAAAAAAGAACAGTGGAAAGCGAACAGAATTGCATATATCCTGTCCAATGAAAAATACGATGGGGATACGCTATTCCAAAAATACTATGGCGAGGAAACTGTGCCATTCAAAAAACATCGCAATTACGGAGAGATGGATCAGTTTTTTGCGCGCAATACCCACAATGCTATTTTACCACAGGGAATGTTTCAGGCTGTACAAACGCTGCTTCAGAGCAGGGGCAGGAAATTCGGGAAAAGAATGACTCAAGCAGAATATCCACTTACAAGCCGCATTCGGTGTTCCGAGTGCGGCGCTTTCTATCATCGGAAGGTGCGGAACGGAACGGTCAAATGGGTCTGCTCCAGACACGCAGCAGACACAACCGCCTGCAATTCCGGCTATTACAGTGAGGAACGTCTTTACGACGGCATCATCACCATGATCAACAAGCTGCGCTTTTGCGAAGAAGATATCCTTGGTCAGACGATTCAGAAGCTGGAATTTGCCGCCGCAGCCTATAAGCGGAACAACAGAGCGGCCAGCCAGCTCAGTCAGAGCATTGCCGAACTGAACGCGAAGCTGCTTGCACTGGAGCGGCTTCGCACAAAGGGATACCTCGCCGCAGATATTTACCATACGCAGGCGCGGGAGATCCGCCAGCAGCTCGATAAACTGAAAACCGAGCGATACAGCAGCTTTGAGTCCAAGATTCTCACCATGCTGGAAGATGTCCGAAAGCTGAAATCCCTGATTGACGAGCTGGAACAGCCGCTGGAAGTGTTCGACGAGAAGCTGTTCCATGAGATCGTTACCGACATTTGCATCAATCACCATGACGAAATGACGGTAACGCTGCTTGGCGGACTCAGATTTACAGAACAGATTTAAGAGGGACGGGTATGAAAAAGATTCGATATTTACCGTTTGGCTACACCATCCGCAACGGTCAAACCGTGATCGACCAGCAGGAGGCCGAAACTGTGCGCGGCATTTTTACGGCATATATTCACGGGGCATCGCTCAAGGAGATTGCGGAAGATCTCACAGCGAAAAACATCCCATACACAGAGCGAAGCTGCGTTTGGGGCAAGGCGAGAATCTCTCGGATACTAGAAAACGCCAAATACACCGGCGATGCTGAATTTGACGCGATCATCGAAGACGCTGTCTATGAGGAAGCGGTCGCAGCCAAAAGCGCACGGCGCTGGAATCGGGCTGTTACAGAATGTGAAGGAATCCGGCAGCTCCGCGACCATATCCGCTGCGGAAATTGCGGCGCGCCCATGCTCCGGCACATCAACTCCAAGCGGGCCGTCCGGGAAAGCTGGACGTGCAGCAACACTGCCTGCGGCCTGCGGGTGCGAATCAGCGATGGTGAACTGCTCCAAAAGGTCACGCTGCTTATGAACCGTATCATTGAAAACGCCGATCTCCTGCTGCCACATGAAATAGTGCGGCGCACAGATTCTCCTGCGGTGCAGGAGCTGCAGCAGCAGATCGCAAATGAGATGTTGCGGGAGCAGCCGGATGAGCAGCGGCGAAAACGCGATGATGCCGCCCGCGCAGAGGCAGACCGCGGAGAAGAACGCGTCCCACACGCGCGCGTAAAAGCGCGCCTGCGCCCGGCGGTCGCCCGACTCGGCGATGGCGGAGAGCTGCCAGGCGTCCATAAAAACCGTGGCGAGGATGGTCAGGATGGTCGGTATCTTGTAGGCAACGGCGTAGATGCCGTTGGCATCGCTCCCCACGAACCATTTCACCAGATAACGGTCCGACACGCCCATGATCCACCAGAAGACAGCCGTGGGGATCAGCGGCACGCAGTAGGTGAGCATCTGCCGCCAGCAGCGCGCCGAACGACCGGCTGCCCGCCATCACTCGCAGCAGCGGCATTGCCAGCAGCAGCGCCGCCGCAGGTCAGGCGCGTTCTTCTGCCGCGGCAGACGGTCTACCGCCGCGTGTATCCGGCATCCACGGTGGCGGAGCGCACGGCGCTGCTTCACACCACGGCGCTGGAGGCGATGCGGCTCTACGGCACGGACATCACGCAGCGGATGTACCTCGTAGAGTCGTCCATCCGACGCCCCAACAAGGTGTCGTTCTGTGTAGCCGTCCCGCCGGAGAGCGAGGGCGACCATGTGGTAACGCTGCCCGCGACGCCGGCGCTCAGTCTCTACCACCACGGGGCCTATGAGGATCTGCCCGCCGCGGAGAAGAAGCTCCGCGCCTATGCGCGGCGGCATGGGCTCACGCCCACGGGGAAGCTCCGCCGCATTTATCTCGAGGGCCCGCCGCAGCACAAGGACCCCGCGAGGTTCGTCACGCAGG
>ENA-UEOM01001118-UEOM01001118.1-human-gut-metagenome-genome-assembly--contig:-NODE-1118-length-10547-cov-3.852627_pt1 | contig 10547 bp, 4 predicted proteins | sample MGYA00242993_ERZ507994 | MGnify/ENA primary metagenome ERZ507994 (study PRJEB26167, sample SAMN06115536) | human gut metagenome | host: Homo sapiens | place: China:Neimenggu | collected 2014-11-07... | reverse complement strand
GGCGGCATTGCTGGACGGAATACCGGCAACGGTGTGATTAGTGGTTGCGTTAGTAGGGCTGTCGTCAAGGATGCTTACGATAATAGTACATATGGTACATCCGCACCTTTGGGAGGCATTGCCGGATATGCATACGGTGTTGTCGAGAACTGCTATTTTACCGGTACTCTCGCGGTAAAAAAGACGCAGCCGAATAAGATTATCAATCAAAAACGCGGCGGCCTTGTAGGCGAACTGAACGCTAATGCAGAGCTCAAGGGTTCCTATGTGGCAGGAGAGTTCGCAATAGCAGATGAGAGTAAGTTCGGTGCGGTGGTAGGCAAGGTGAACTCCGGCGCCACCATCACCAACTGCGCTTATCTGGACACCATCGCACCACAGGCCGCGGCGGATGGCACCACCAGCGGTATGACTGCCCATACCGCGGACTATATGCGCTCCGCGGAGTTCGCCGTGGACATGGGCATGAATCAGGATGACGGTACCCTCAACGGCGGTTTCCCCGTTCTGCCCTGGCAGGGCGGCACCGTGCTCTCCGCCGACGACCTGCGGGCCGTCAGCCAGGCCCAGCAGAGCCTGTCCCTGCGGGGCATGAGCGCCGCCGACGCCGCCAAGAAAGCCAAGGCCGACTGGTACGCCGAGAATGTGCTGGGACTCTATGACCTTGAGAACTATAGCGATAAGGCCGACCTCTGCAAGAAATACGGCATCGAAGAGCCCGGCGAAGCGGTCACGGACCCGCACGACTACTTCCTGACCGCCCTGCAAAAGCACTTCTATAAGGAACTGGGGCTCGATGCCGAGAATGCAGACCTTCTGAAGGCCGATGCCACCGGCGTCTATCAGCTCCGCGGCCTTACCCCGGTGAGCGGCGACCCGGAGGAGGAAGAGGAGACCGCGCAGACCTATACCGGCTTCCTGACCCTGCCCGCGAGCGTCACCGTTCCCGTGGACGGGGCGGAAAAGACCGTTTCCCTCACATGGACGGCGGATAAGGCTTTGGTGAACACCGCCACCGGCGCGCTCACCGCGCCTGCGAAGGATAAGGTCACGGTGACCCTCACCGCCACCCTCCAAAGCGGCACTGCCACGAAGGTCAAGACCTTCAAGTTGTGCCTTTGGTCCGAGAATGCGGAAAAGGCGCAGACCCTGGAGGACATTGCCGCCGAGTTCACGCGCAAGAATATTGCCGTGCAGCCCCTGCAAGGTGTGGGACTCTATGATGAAACCAACATCACCGACGCCTTCTGCCGCCTGCTGAGAGAACAGGGCTATGCGGATGTGGCAGACAACTCCGAGATCACCTATGTCAACGGCAGCGCCAAGGCCAACGGCTTTGACGATACCAAGGTAAAGTACATTGCCGACAACGGCGACATCACCTACTTCACCGGCGACGGCACTGCCCGCCAGACCGTGCAGTACACGGGGTTGAAGTTCAACATCACCTATGCCGGGGTCACCAAGGAGATCACCCTCCGTGCCACCGTGGGGCGCAGCGCCGACGCGGTGCAGAAACTGCTGGAGAGCGCCGCCGGGTCCCTGAACTGGGAACTCATCCGCGGCGAGAATACCAACGGGGCCACCCGAAGCGAGGGGGAGGTCTGGACGCTCTACACCGTGAACGACCGCATCACCTCCAACCTCACGCTTCCCTCCGGCATTGCGGGGCGCTATGATGTGAAGGTGCAGTGGGGCACCCGGAACACCGAGTGGCTCTACATCACCAACGGCACCAACGGCACCGGCGTGGGCACCGTCAACCGCCCCCTGCAGCCCGCCGACGGCACGCCGCTGCCCGAGAAGGCCGGCAAGTTCCGGCTGATCGCCCGCGTGACCTATGACGGCTTCGATGACTACACGCTGGCGCACATCACCGGCGACAACGGCGTGGAGGTCTATGCCGATGTGCTCTTTGACGCCACCGTTGCGCCCTTCGACAGCAGCGTGACCAGCGAGATGCAAAACGCTCTGGCGGAGAAGTATCAGGGGCTCCTGCGTGACTTTGTGGACAAGACAAAGCCCGTGAATTTGGATGCCGTCAGCGACGATATGCAGATGCCCAGACCCGCTCTTCTGGAGCAAACGGGCATCATGAGCGACAGCTATAACCAGAAGGTCACGATGGTGAGCCTCACCCCCGATGTGCTGGACTTCAACGGCTATCACGCCATGGTCTACCGCCCGCTGCCCGGTGAGGAGCCGGTGGAGGCGAAGTATGTGGTGATCATCACCACCCGCAGCTCCGGCCTTCTGCTGGCGCGGCAGGAGTTCAGCTTCACCATTCAGCCTTTTACCCAGCAGGAGTTGGATGATGCCGCCGCCTTTATGACCAAGGCGCTGACCGGGGATGTCTACTGGGACGGTATCAAGAACAAGAATACGGATAAGACCAAGGTCACCTCTGACCTGTACCCCTTCGCTGAGATCTGCAAAAACAAGGACGGCACGCTGAAATACGTCCGCGGTACGGTGAATATGACCTTCAACGGCATCGAGGCCGACGATATCCCCGGCTGGCTCGATACGGAGAAGTACCGCTGCTTCCGATCCTCCCGACCCTCCGTCATCGAGAATGAGCTCCTGCGTGTGCACCAGCCGGAGTACAATACGACAGTTACGCTGGACAGCGTCCTGACCTACACCAAGTACGCCCAGTATTGGGAAAAGTTCGGCATCAACGGCACCGAGGAGACCAAGGAACGCTACAAGGACTTTGCCCAATTCTACAAGCAGCCCATCCAGATCGACCTGACGGTGCCCGGTACCACGGGGCAGAATGACCCCAACGAAAATCAGACCCTCACCGTGAAGGTCAAGGTGGACGGCTACGACAAGAACGGCCATACTTTCACGGGAATCTCCGGCTTTACCTTCACCGGCAAGGCCAACGAGGATCCCACCGCTTGGGACGCTGTGAAGGCGTGCCTTGACAGTGCCAAGTACACCTATACCGGCAGCGGCGCCTACATCAAGAGCATCACCGATGCGGCGGGCCACACCCTCAAGGAGAAGGGCGACGGCAAGTCCTCCGGCTGGATGTTCGGCCTCACCTTACAGGGCGGCACCGAGACTCTGCCCAAGACCACGCTGGACAACACCTATCTCAAGGACGGCGACACCCTGCGCCTGTTCTTTACCGACACCTATATCCCGCTGGATCCGACGGATCCCGCCGTGCCCGGTGCGGAAGTGCCCGGCTTCGATGAGGCGTATGCCGGCGCCAAGGCGTATATCCAAAGCGCGGTGAGCGCCCCGGTCGTCAGCTATCTCTTCGGCGAATGGGCGGTACTGGGACAGGCTCGCGCCGGCGTGGAGCTGTCCGATGCATACATTCAGGCCTACTACGATAAGGTTGTGGCCTATGTGCGGAAGAATATGGGCGCGGACGGCGTTCTTGTCGATCCCGAGGGCCGTAGCCCCCCTGGCCCTTACCGCTATCGGCAAGGACCCCGCCAACGTGGGCGGCGAAAACCTGCTGACGGCGCTGCAGAACAAGGATATCATGAAGGTCACCGATACCAGTAACACAGATATCAACGGCCTCGTCATGGGTCTGCTGGCGCTCAACAGCCGCAATTACACCTCCGACACCTCCTGGCTGGTGCAGGCTGTTCTTGCACAGCAGAACGAAGACGGCAGCTGGAGCGCCAGCGCCGACACAAAACCCGTCGGCGACGTGGACATGACCGCCATGGCGCTGCAGGCGCTGGCACCCTACTATAAGGACGGCGGCAATGAAACCGTGAACACCGCCGTGGAGAAAGCCCTCAACTGGCTCTCCGGCAAGTATCGAAGCGGCTACGACTCCTCCGAGAGCTGCGCGCAGGTGGTCATCGCCCTTTCCGCCCTGAATTTGGATGCCAACACGGACGCGCGCTTTACCAAGACCGTGGAGGGGAAGACCCTGAGCGTGCTGGGGAACCTCCTGCAGTACCGCGTGGCGGAGAACGGCGGCTTTAAGCATCAGTTCGCAGACAAGGCCGTCAACGAGATGGCCACGGAGCAGGCGCTTTGCGCCATGGCCGCCTATGCGCGCTTTACCGAGAAGGCCAACGCCCTCTACGATATGACCGACGCCGCCTGCGCCCATCGCTTCGGCGAGTGGAAATTGACCGTGGCCGCCACCTGCACCAAGGACGGCGTCAGCCGCCGGATCTGCTCCATTTGCGGCGTCGTGGAGGAAAAGCCTGTTCCCGCGACGGGCCACAAGTTCAGCGCGTGGACGGTGACCAAGGCGGCCACCTGCACCGAAAGCGGTATCAGCACCCGTAAGTGCAGCGTTTGCGGCACGGAGGAGACGATGATCGTCCCGTCTCTGGGGCACAGTATGACTGCCACGGCGGGCAAGGCTGCTACCTGCACCGAGGCAGGCAACAGTGCCTATTGGACCTGCTCTCGCTGCCACAAGTTCTTCAGCGATGCGGCGGGCAAGACCGAGATCGCCAAGGACAGCTGGGTCATCGCGGCCCTGGGCCACGATGAGGCCACCCGTGCGGCGGTGGTGGCCACCTGCTACGCCTCCGGCCATGAGGCGGATACCTACTGCAAGCGCTGCGGCATTGTCATCACAGCTGGCGCGACCATTCCCGCCACCGGCAAGCACACCTACGTCAACGGCGTCTGCACCGTCTGCGGCGTCAAGAACCCGATGGCCAACGTCAAAGGCGATGACATCAAGGTGGACAGCAAAGACAACAAGACCGCCGCGGGCGACGGCTTGGTCATCAAGGCCGATGATACCATCACCGGGGAGGTGCTGGCGGACATCAAGGCAGCAGTGAGCGACGGTGCAATCACCGTGACCGTGACGGATACGCTCCAGCTCACCAACGAGCAGAAGGCCGCCGACGGCGGCAAGAGCGCCCTGACCGAGGCGGCCAAGACGGCCGGTGACGAGGTTAAGAAGGAGCTGAACAAGCTGGCCGAGAAGCTGGACGCCCTGCGTGGCGACAAATCCCGCAAGAACGCGCAGTTGGAGAAGGTCGTAGACGTGACTGTGGCGCTGGTCAAGACGGAAGGGAACGAGATCAAGACCGTGGCGCAGCTTATCGAGCTGCCCCACAGCGTCACCGTGACCATCCCCATCACCGACGAGCTGTACGCGGCCCTTCAGGGCAAGCGCGTCTGCGTGGTGCGCAGCCACACGGATAGCAGCGGCAATGTGACCACTGCCGAGCTGTCCGCTACGCTGGGCGGCACCAAGGGCAATTATGTCCTGACCTTCCAGACGGACAAGGCCTCCGCGTTCGCTATCGTCTCCTATGAGACGGTGTCCTCCGGGTACTACTACGGCGGAAGCGGTACGGCCGACAGCGGCAAGACCGACTCCGCCAACACGGCGGACGACAGTCAGATGGTGCTGTGGCTGGGCAGCGCGGTCCTGGCGGCGGCAGCCGTTGTGGTGCTGACCCGGAAGAAGCGCGTTTCCAAGTAACAACAGAACAGCCGACGCAGGGGCGCGAAAGCGCCTCTGCGTATGGCGCTTTTATGAGGAATGAGAGATATGAAGAAAAACCACCGATTTTGGCTGTTGGCGCTGGCACTGTCCCTGCTGCTGACCTGCGCCGCCTGCGGAAAAAAGACCGTATCGTACGCCCCCGGCAACATTCCCACGGCAACGCAGGAGCAGACCACGGACACCAGGAAGGACGACACAGCTGAAACGGGCACCACCAAGGCTGACGGCAAGCAGGACGCGGCAAAGACTAAGGATAAGACCGCGGACGACAAGAAGTCTGACGAGCAGGAGCCGGCTGGTGAAGCCAAAAAGACCGAGGAGGACGCCAAAAAGCAGGAGGAAGCCAAGCGCCTGGAGGAGCAGAAGCGGCTGGAAGAAGAGAAGAAACAGCAGGAACAGGAGCAGCCTTCTGCGCCGGACCCGGACCCTGCGCCTGCACCTGACCCTGCGCCGGCGGCATCCGTATCGCTGTACATCTCCTGCGCCACGGTGCTTGATAATATGGACAAGTGCTCCGACAGCGTGAAGGGCCTTATCCCCGCCGACGGCGTGATCCTGTCCGCCACGGTGACCATCACCGAGGGTGAGTCTGTCATGTCCGTACTGAAGCGGGCCTGCGGCGACGAGGGTATCCCCGTGAGCGCCAGCGGCAGCGATGTCAGGGGCATCTACGGCCTGTTCGAAAAGAACGTAGGCAGGAGCTCCGGCTGGATGTACTGCGTGGGGGGAACCTTCCCCAGCTATGGCGCGGACAGCTATACGCTCTCCGGCGGCGAGAACATCCAGTGGCTCTACACCTGTAATATGGGTGCAGACGTGGGCAATACCTACATGGGCTGACAAAAGGGCGGCTTTTGCCGCCCTTTTTCCGCACGCAGGATTGACGTATCCCTTGGCGGCAGGGTATAATCAAAAGGTTAAGACATCATGTATGCAGGAGGTGATCCCATGGACGATACGCTGCGCACTTGCCATCCGGCGGTGAGCTTTGCCTATTTCGCCCTGGTCATCATCTGCACCATGTTTTTTATGCACCCGGTGTGCCTGGTTCTGTCGACGCTGGGCGGCGGGTGGTATGTTGCCCGTCTGCTGGGCGGCAAGGGCCTGCGCCGCCACCTGCTGTGGCTGCTGCCTATGGCCCTCCTGGCGGCGGCCCTGAACCCGGCCTTTGTCCACCAGGGCGTCACCATTCTGGCCTACCTGCCCTCCGGTAATCCCCTGACGCTGGAGAGCCTGCTCTACGGTCTGGCCGCCGGCGCCATGCTCAGCGCCGTGGCGCTGTGGTTCGTCTGCGTCACCGATGTCATCACCTCGGACAAGGTGGTGTACCTCTTTGGCCGCGTCATCCCGGCGCTGTCCCTGCTGCTGAGCATGATCCTCCGCTTTGTGCCCCGCTTTGCCCGGCGGCTCCGTGCTGTGGCGCAGGCCCAGCGGCATCTGGGCCGTGATACCCAGACCGGCGCCCCGGCCCGGCGCGTCAGAAGCGCCCTTCGTGTGTTCTCCATCGTTGTCACCTGGAGCCTGGAAAGCGGCCTCATCACCGCCGATAGTATGCGCTGCCGGGGCTATGGCCTGCCGGGGAGGACCTCCTTCTCCCTCTACCGCTTTGACCGGCGTGACGGTGCCGTCGCCCTCTGGCTGGCCTTCTGCGGCCTGTATCTGCTGGGCGGCGGTCTGGCCGGCGGCTTGCGCTTTCAGTATTACCCCATGCTGCTCAGCGGCCCCGTCACACCGCTGACGGTCAGCTTTTTCGCCGTTTACGGCCTGCTCTGCTTTACGCCGGTGCTGCTGGACGCCCTGTCCCGGCGCCGCTATCTTGCCCGGAAAGGAGGGACGCCCCATGCCTGAACTGCTGCGTTTGGAGCATTTTGGTTTTACCTATCCCCAGCAGCCCTGCCCCGCGCTGGCGGATGTGTCCCTCACGGTCCGTCAGGGCGAGTTCTGGGTCCTCTGCGGCGCCTCCGGCTGCGGCAAGACCACGCTTCTCCGCCAGCTGAAGCCCGCCCTGCGCCCCCACGGTGCGGCCGAGGGCCGTATCCTCTTCGACGGTCAGCCGCTGGATGGCCTGCCGCCCTATCGGCAGGCCGCTGATATCGGCTTCGTCCTTCAGTCCCCGGAGGAGCAGACCGTCACCGACAAGGTCTGGCATGAGCTGGCCTTCGGACTGGAGAGCCTTAGCTGCGACACGCCCTCCATCCGTCGCCGCGTGGCGGAGATGGCCTCCTTCTTCGGCATCCAGGACTGGTTCCATAAGAAAGTGGATGAGCTCTCCGGCGGCCAGAAGCAGCTGCTGGCCCTGGCCTCGGTCATGGTGCTCCAGCCCCGTCTGCTGATACTGGACGAGCCCACCAGCCAGCTGGACCCCATTGCCGCCGCCGACTTTTTGCAGACCGTGGGCCGCCTGAACCGCGAGCTGGGCATCACCGTCCTCCTGACGGAGCACCGTCTCGAGGAGGCGTTGCCCCTGGCCACCCACGCCGCCGTGCTGGACGGCGGCCATCTCCTCTGTGCCGGCGCGCCGGAGGCGGTGTGCCGTTCCCTGCGGGGCCGCGGCCACGATATGTTCCTGGCCATGCCCGCCGCCGTCCGTATCTGGGCCGGGGTGGACAGCGACGCGCCCTGCCCCATCACCGTCCGCGAGGGCCGCGATTTCCTGTCCGGCTGGTGCGATGAACACCCCCTGTGCCCGCTGCCGCCGGAGCCGGTGTATCCCGCCGGGGATACCGCCCTTGCCGGCGCGGGTCTCTGGTTCCGCTATGAGCCGGACCAGCCGGACGTGGTCCGCGGTCTGGACCTTCAGGCCCGCCGGGGAGAGCTGCTGGCCCTGCTGGGCGGTAACGGCGCGGGCAAGTCCACCACCCTGGGCCTGCTGTCCGGTGCGCTGACGCCCCAGCGGGGCACCGTGACCCATACGGGCCGCATCGGCGTTCTGCCCCAGGACCCGCAGGCTCTGTTCGTGAAAAACACGGTCCGTCAGGACCTCTATGAGTCCTTTGACGGCACGGACATCCCCAAAGACCAGCGTGACCGCCGGGTAGAACAGGTGACGGCCCTTTGCCGCCTGACCGAGCTGCTGGACCGCCATCCCTATGACCTCTCCGGCGGCGAGCAGCAGCGGGCCGCCCTGGGTAAGGTGCTGCTGCACCAGCCGGATATCCTGCTGCTGGACGAGCCTACCAAGGGCCTGGACGCCGCCTTCAAGCAGTCCTTTGCCGCTATTCTTTCCACGCTGACCGCCGCCGGCACGACGGTGGTGATGGTCAGCCACGACGTGGCCTTCTGTGCCCGGTATGCCCACCGCTGCGCCCTGTTTTTCGACGGCAGCATCGTCGCGGAGGGCACACCCCGTGACTTCTTCTCCGGCAACAGCTTCTATACCACTTCCGCTAACCGTATGGCCCGGGACTTCTGCCCCTGTGCCGTCACGCCGGAGGACGTGATCGCGGTCATCGGCGGGACCGTCCCGCCCCAGCCGGAGGTGCCTGCCGCCTGGCAGCCCCTGCCTCCGGTGGCGGAGGAGTCCGCCGCCTGGAAGCCGAAAAAGCTCCCCTGGTGGCGCAGGACCATCGCCGCCGTGTGCGGTGCGGGTGCGCTGGCGATTTTCTGGCTGGCGGCCAAGCACACCGACCTCACCGCCCTGGTGGGCGGCGGCACGCTCTCCCAGGCCGGCTGGCAGGCCCTGGGCCTTTACGGCCTGTTCATCGCCCTGCTCTTCGGCTGCATCGCCGCCATCGGTCGGCGCTCCAAGCCCCTGACGCTGCTCCAGACCCCGGTGCAGAAGCGAAGGCTCTCCCGCCGCACCCGCCTGGCGGCGGTGCTGATATTGCTGTGCATCCCCGCCACGCTGTATCTGGGCTTTTTCTACCTGGGCAACACTGCCTACTACCCCATCGCTTTCGCCGTGCTGCTGGAATGCATGGTGCCCTTCTTTCTGGTGTTCGAGGGACGGAAGCCACAGGCCCGTGAGCTGGTGCTGGTGGCCTCCCTCTGCGCCCTGGGCGTGGCGGGCCGCGCCGCCTTCTTCATGCTGCCTCAGTTCAAGCCCGTCCTGGCTCTGACCATCATCTCCGGCGTGGCTCTGGGCGGCGAGACCGGCTTCCTGGTGGGCGCCATGACCATGCTGGCCAGCAATGTCCTGTTCTCTCAGGGCCCCTGGACGCCCTTCCAGATGTTCGCCATGGGCATCATCGGCTTCCTGGCGGGGGTGTTGTTCCGCCGGGGCTGGCTGCGCCGCAGCCGCGCTGCCCTGTGCGTGTTCGGGGCCATCTCTGCCGTGCTCATCTACGGCGGCATTATGAACCCCGTCTCCGCCCTGCTCTATGCCCGCACGCTGGAGTGGAAGGTCATCGCCGCCTACTATGTCACCGGCTTTCCCATGGACTGCGTCCACGCCGCGGCCACAGTTTTCTTCCTGCTGGTGCTGGCGGAGCCCATGCTGGAGAAGCTGGACCGCATCAAGATCAAATACGGCCTAGTGGAATAAGCAGACGCGCCCACCCCGATGGGGTGGGCGCGTCCGCGCGGTGCAACTTCAGGTTTCCCGTCTTTTTTTCCGCCGCAACCCAAGGCTGATAGACAATCTGCCCGATCTGCTGTATAATAGATCCAAACACACAGAAGGGAGGACCGCCTATGCCTGCCATCCGCTGCAAGGCCTGCGGCAAGACCTATGATTCCCGTGAGGGCTTCTGCCCCAAATGCGGCGCCTATAACCGCCCGCCCCGCCGGGAGTGGGTGGACGCCGGCGGCGACGTCCACTACGCCGAACAGGAGAAGGTCTGCTACGAGCAGAAGGAGTGCCACGAAGAGAAGGTTTGCTATGAAAACCAGACCCGCCGTCCCCGGCCCCATATCCAGTGGCACGTACTCAAGAAGAACACCGCCTCCGGCGCCATAGGGGCCGTGATCGCCGTGTCCATTGTCATCGTGCTTATCAACACGCTGCGCGGCGTGTCCGGTGACATCTTTGACCGCAATGAGCCGATGCCCGACTACGGCTGTGAGCAGGTAGCACCCGCCGAGGAGATCGAAGCCGCGGTGCGGGAGTATGCGGAGATAGGAGCGAGCTTCTATCTGGAGGATTCTG
>ENA-UEOM01001114-UEOM01001114.1-human-gut-metagenome-genome-assembly--contig:-NODE-1114-length-10566-cov-64.788445_pt1 | contig 10566 bp, 9 predicted proteins | sample MGYA00242993_ERZ507994 | MGnify/ENA primary metagenome ERZ507994 (study PRJEB26167, sample SAMN06115536) | human gut metagenome | host: Homo sapiens | place: China:Neimenggu | collected 2014-11-07... | reverse complement strand
GGCTATGTAATTCCCGCTATTAGGGCTTACTCGGGACTTGCACCCGTTAGACAATGCTCGTGCCGAGCATACAACAACAAAAGGCAGAAATACGCAATGTATTTCTGCCTTTGTTTTTCTTGTTGTCTGACGGGTGATTACTCAGCTGAAGGAGCAACAACGCGACGCTCAGCGATACGTGCCTTCTTACCAGTAAGGTTGCGGAGGTAGTAGAGCTTAGCGCGACGTACCTTACCGTGCTTGTTCACCTCGATGCTCTCGATGTTCGGCGACTCGATAGGGAAGATACGCTCTACACCTACTGTGCCTGACATCTTACGAACGGTGAAACGCTTCTTGTCTCCGTGACCAGAGATTTTGATAACTACACCACGGTAGAGCTGAATACGCTCCTTTGTACCCTCGATAATTTTGTAAGCGACTGTGATTGTGTCACCTGAACGGAACTCAGGGAACTTCTTGCCGGTTGCAAATGCTTCTTCAGCAACTTTAATTAAATCCATTTCTTTTGATAATTAAATTTGTTTATCGTTCTCGCGCAACATAATCGGGCTACTCATCTTCCCGTCATCGGTTACGCCGAAAAGCGGTTGCAAAGTTACGACTTTTTATTCGTTCGGCAAAATTTTATCAGAAATAATGAGTACCTTTGCACTATGTTTATATAAAGTTTAACATTACACTATTAAAATCAAAACTCACATATAATGAACCGATTACACACCATAAGCCTTTCGGCTGCCGCCCTTGCGCTCGCCCTCGCCTCGTGCTCTACGAAGCAGTACCAGGTAGCATCAGTGGAGCGCACACGCATACTTATCGACTCGCGCTACGACAACAGTACCGACCCGGAGGTGCAGAAAGCCAACGCCGCCCTGCTCGTACACAAGAAGCAGGTGGACGCGGAGATGAACCCCGTGCAGGGCTACGCTGCCACCGACCTGTGGGTGAAACGCCCGGAGAGTCCGCTGTCGAACCTGCTTGCCGACATACTCGTATGGAGCAGCGCGAAGTTCGACGAGCAGCCCGACTTCGCCATATACAACGTAGGCGGAATACGTGCCGCGCTGAGCAAGGGTGCCGTGACACGCGGCAACATACTCGACGTGGCTCCGTTCGAGAACAAGATATGCTTCCTCACGCTCAGCGGCAACGACGTATTGGAGCTGTTCGCGCAGATAGCCATGCGCCACGGCGAGGGATTGAGCCATTCGCTGCGCCTAACCGCCACGGCTGACGGCAAGCTCGTCTCTGCCACTGTCAACGGCAACCCCGTCGACCCCAACGCTAAGTATCGCGTGGCTACACTCGACTACCTGGCACAGGGCAACGACCACATGGAGGCATTCCGCAAGAAGACCGACGTGGTGTCGCCCACGGGCGAAGAGAACAACGTGCGCTTCCTCATTGAGCAGTACTTCAAGGCTGCCAACGCCAAAGGCGAAGCGGTGAGCCGCACCGTGGAGGGACGCATGACAATCGTTGAAAAGTAAAAGAGTAAAAAAGTAAAAAGTAGGAGGTATGGGCATCTTGCCCATACCACGCAGCCTAAAAGCATATAAACACGCAGCCTAAAAGCATATAAAAATGAAACGATACATACTTACCATAGCCATTGCGCTTGCCACCACGCTCAGCGCGGCAGCGCAGAAGACCATAGAGATACTGCACACCAACGACACGCACAGCTGCATCATGCCGCTCAACCCCAACCTCGCCGACACGCTCGTAGCCGGCAGAGGCGGCTTCATACGCCGCATGGAGATGATACGCCAGGAGCGTGAAGCCAACCCCGACGTGCTCGTCTTCGACTCGGGCGACTTCTCGCAAGGCTCGCCCTACTACACCCTCTTCAAAGGCTCGGTGGAAACGGAGCTGATGTCGGCTATGAAGTACGACGCAGTGACGATAGGCAACCACGAGTTCGACTTCGGCTTGGAGAACATGGCACGCATCTTCCGCGAAGCCAAGTTCCCCATCGTATGCGCCAACTACGACTTCCGTGGCACCGTCGTCGACGGACTCACCAAACCCTACGTCATACTGAAGCGCAACGGCTTGCGCATCGGCGTGTTCGGCATATCGCCGAAGCTCGACGGACTGGTCGACGCGACGAAGTGCGTCGGCGTGAAGTACCTCGACCCCGTAGCCACAGCCGACAAGGTGGCACGCGAGCTGCGCCACGACAAGAAGTGCGACGTGGTGATATGCCTCTCCCACCTCGGCTGGGACATGCAGGACGACGTGGACGATGCCGACATGCTCGCACAAAACCATGACATCGACATCGTGCTCGGCGGACACTCCCACTCCTACTTCACCGAACTGAAGTATGCGCCCAACGCCGACGGCAAGCCAATCCCCGACGACCAGAACGGCAAGCACGCCGTGTTCGTGGGCAAAATAAAACTCACGCTGGAGAGAAAATAAATGTTAAATGTAATACCTATTTGTAGGTATCTCAAAGAAAAACACTACCTTTGCAACTACTACAAAAGTAGGTATTAAGCAAACAATAAACATTTAACAATAACAATTTAAAAATTAAAGATTATGGCTTACGTAATTGGTGACGATTGTATCGCTTGCGGTACATGTATTGATGAGTGTCCATCAGGTGCAATCTCTGAGGGCGATAAGTATTCAATCAACCCAGACCTCTGCACAGAGTGTGGCACATGCGCAAGCGTTTGCCCGCAGGAGGCTATCAGCCTTGGCGAGTAAGGATTTGATTTCCGATAAATCAAGACATAATGGTCGGTTGGCGCAATGCTAACCGACCATTTTCATTTTAACACTTCTGTTTCACCGAACAGCAACGGTTGATAATAAAACATTACAATGCAATCTTTATTGTCACACGCACTTGTTTATATGTCAATTAATTAGTAACTTTGCGTTGTAATACATCAATAACAGAATATATTCAAGCGGAACAAAACAAATTCAAGCAAAAAGAATAAACAACTAATTATAAACAACTAAAAAACCAAGCATTATGATTAAACATCTACGCTTTTTCATGCTTAACCTGCTCGTGCTCGTTAGCGCAGCGGTTATGGCGCAGACAAGAGTTGTGTTCTCAAATGGTCTGCCAAGCGACTGGACAAAGACTGGCACAGTTAAAAACCAAACCTATGCAGGAAAACCTTGCATACAGCTGCAAAAAAACACTTCTATCACAAGCCCAGCAATGACAGAAGCAGCAACCAAGCTTACCATACAAACAACAAGAAGTGGCAATGGTACAAAACTGACCATTGCCTACCAAATTGGTACAGCTAAGGCAGTAGACATTAAGAGCATCACTGCAACAGAAGTAAAACAAGGTAAGTGGAATGACATTACGGTAGACATACCTACTGCAGCACAGGTAGCAGGTTGCAAATTCATCTTCACAACAGCAACCGCTTCCTACTACATCGCTCAAATGCAGTTCGAAGCAGCAGGTGCTCCTACAAAGACTGAAACAAAAACAACCTTCGGCAGCGACATTGATGGAACCACCATCACATTCACTGGCGACGAAACACCTGTAGGCAAGTCTGCAAGCGTTACTCCTGCAGAGGCTCTCAACACAAGCAATGGTACGCTCACATACAAGAGCGACCGTACAGACATCGTCACTGTTGACGAGACAACAGGTGCACTCACATGGGGCACAGCCTACGGTACAGCAAAGATTACAGCCACATACACAGCTGCCGAAAAGGCTCTCTTCACGGATAGCGAGGCTTTCTACTATGTAAAGCACAAGCGTGCAGCCGACCCAAACACTATCGTATTCGATGCTTCCGACGAGGATGCATTTGCAAGCATCAAGTCTACCAGTGGCTATCCTAAAGACGACAAGTATGCCTTCGTAGACCTCAACGGCGACAACTACACCTTCACCGTTCACAACGCTATGCTCAACAACTACGGCAGCTTGCAGCTGAAGAAAGTTTCTGCCTCTGACGCTACACAGCAGGGCTACGTAGTTTCACCGACATTCAGCAAATTCCCTTACGGCTACCGCGTAACCGTGACATACAAAGAGGGTCATGCACCTGACCTCGAATGCCCGGGTCATGAGACAGAAGTTTGCTCACAAGACGATGCAAACGGTACAATGTACATGGACGTACCGTTCGCTGACGGCACATTCAAACTCTTAGCCGGAAGCCAGACTACTTACGTCCAGAGCATCGAGCTTACTCCGCTTGCAAAGAAGGAGTCTACTACGATGACATTCCCACAGAAAGAGTACACACTCAACATCGGTGACGACTTCACCGCTCCTACAGCAACAGTGAAGGGCGAGGACGGCAAGACTATCGAGGGTCTTACACTCCTCTACACCAGCGACAACAAAGACATCGCAGTGGTAGACGAGAACACTGGCGAAGTGCTTCTCGGTGACAAGGAAGGCACTGCCGTCATCACTGCCTACTTCTACGGCAACGAGAAGTATGCGGCTTGCCAGGCTTCTTACAAGATAAACGTAACTAAGAAGGAACCTCAGCCCGTAACGATGACATTCCCGCAGGACATTTACACCTGCTACACCAACGAGGCTCCGCTCTTCGACGGCTTCCAGCCGACCATTAAGAACGCAGCTGGCGAGGAACTCAACCTCCCCGTTAAATACTCAAGCAGCAACACAGACTTCTGCATGGTAACCGGTAGCGGCACGGTGCTGCTCTCGCAGAACCCGGGCGAAGTGACCATCACAGCCAAGTTCGCCGGCAACGACGACTATCTGCCGGCTCAGGCTTCGTACGTCATTAAGGTGATTAAGAAGGAGAAGAAGGACGCAGGCATCTCGTTCGAAGACACAATGATAATGATAGACCTTGCAAACCCGAACACAACTGTTAAGGACCTCGGCTTCCTGAATCCGAACAACCTCTCAGTGACATACTCTTCCAACAAGACCGACATTGCAGAGGTTGACGCAGAGGGTAACGTGACATTGAAGAAGGCTGGTCGCGTGAACATCGACGTTACATTCGCAGGCAACGACGAGTACAAGGCAGCTTCTGCTTCTTGCACACTCATCGTCAACGACTACCGCACCACACCAGAACTCTCGTTCGACCAGGAGGAGTACACAGCCAACATGCGTGAGGGTAACACCTTCAGCGGTGCTACACTATACAACGAATCAGAGGTTGCTCCGCTCTCATACACCAGCTCTAACGAAGAGGTGGCAGAGGTGGCAGCCAATGGCGTTGTAATACTTCGCAGCACTGGCGAGACAACAATCACCGTATGGTTCGCTGGCGACAAGAACTTCAAGGCGGCTTCGGCTTCTTACAAACTCAAGGTTGTCGACGAGGTGGTTAACGGCATCCAGAACATCACCATCGACAACATGCCTGAGGACGCAAAGGTTTACAACCTCAATGGTCAGCGCGTGAACACAAAGGCACTCAAGAGCGGTGTCTACGTAGTGAACGGCAAGAAGGTAGTGCTGAAGTAAGTGCTGCTTTATACACACTAAAGCGCAACTTTAAGACAGTTAAAGCGCTACTTTATAGATACTAAAGCGCAGCTTTATTCATAAACTTACGGAAACCACAGCACCTTGTTTGGTGCTGTGGTTTCTTTCGTTTTGCCACCGATCGCGTTCGCCACCCGATCGGATTCCGTACGCCACCCAATCAGATTCCGTTCGCCGCCCGATTGGATTCCGTACGGTGAACGATGACTTGCATAGGCTTTCTACACCGTAAACTATGTACATAATACCCAACTACTTATAGCTTAAACGCGCACATACTATTGACATACATCAAAAAAGCTTCTGTTACGATATTAAAAGCATAAGAAAGAGGCACTAAAATTTGGCGATGTACCTCAAAATCAATACCTTTGCAATGTTTTTCATGGTATTAGATTTAAGGTTAACAAAGGTTGGGACTCGGCGGAGCCCCTTTTTTTGTGCCCATAGGCTAAGTACGCAGCACTTTTTGATGACTTTATTTAGTGACTTTATTATTGCTATCCAGTAAACAAAAAAATAAACACGCTTATTTTGTATTGTCTTCAATTTGCACTAACTTTGTAATTTGAAAAAGAAAAGCAAAAAACCGAAGATATGAAGATTCTAACAGGAGCTCAAATCAGAGAGCTCGACAAATATACAATCGAACACGAACCCATAGCATCCATCGACCTCATGGAGCGCTCGGCAAGAGCCATCTGCAACGCCATCTGCGAGCAGTGGACACAGTCGACACCAATCGTGGTGTTCGCCGGTCCGGGCAACAACGGCGGCGACGCACTCGCCATGTCGCGTATGCTCGCAGAGAAAGGGTACGTGGTGGATGTGTTCCTCTTCAACATACACAACCACCTATCGGAGGAATGCGCCAAAAATCGCGACCGCATCATCGGCGAAGGCTTAGTGCGTAAGTTCACAGAGATAACTGCCAACTTCGAACCGCCACAACTTACCGAGAAGACGCTCGTCGTAGACGGACTCTTCGGGTCGGGACTGAAGGAACCGCTGACGGGTGGATTCGCCTCACTCGTGAAGTACATCAACCAGTCGCCCTCGCAGGTGGTGAGCATCGACATACCATCGGGATTGATGACGGAGAGCAATCGCCCGCAGGAGGAACCTGCCGTGGTGAAGGCAAACGTGACACTGACGCTGCACATCAAGAAGCTCGCCATGTTCTTCGCCGACTGCCAGCAGTACTTAGGCGAGGTGCGCACGCTCGACATACGCCTCTCGAAATACTTCATCGACACATTCCCCTCGCTATACGACACCATTGAGTCCTCGTACATCAAAGGCCTGATGCTGAAACGCGACGACTTCGCACACAAAGGCTCCATGGGCAACGCGCTGCTCATAGCCGGCAGTCGCGGCATGGCGGGCGCAGCCATACTCGCCTCGAAGGCGTGTATGCGTAGCGGCGCAGGAAAGGTGACTGCACTCACACCGCAGTGCAACCTTAACATCATGCAGATGGCTGTGCCGGAGGCTATATGCCTCGTCGACCGCGAGAACTACTACTCGGAGGCTATCGACACCGACTGCTATCAAGCCGTGGGCATCGGTCCGGGACTGGGCAAGGAGGAGAGCACAGCGCTCGCACTCATGTCGCAGCTGCAGCAGACCAACTGCCCCGTAGTGCTCGATGCCGACGCGCTGAACATGCTCGGCGCACACGGCTCGTGGGTGCAGCAGCTGCCTAACAACATGATTATGACACCACACCCGCGCGAGTTCGACCGACTCGCTGGCAGACGCATCACCTCCGACTACGACCGCCTCACATTCGCACGCGACATGGCACGCGACCTCTGCGCCTATATCATACTGAAGGGCCATTACTCGGCACTCTGCCTGCCCGACGGAGGCGTGGTATTCAACACCACCGGCAACTCCGGAATGGCAACCGCCGGCAGCGGCGACGTGCTCACCGGCATCATCACCGCACTGCTCGCACGTGGCTACTCGCGCAAGAACGCCTGCCTCATGGGCATGTATCTGCACGGAATGGCAGGCGACATCGCCGCCAAGCACGTAGGCAAAGAGAGTCTGATAGCAAGCGACATCATCGACAGTCTGCCCGAAGCATTCAAGAACTTAGAGAAATAGAATATGAAACACATCCTTTCAACACTAATCCTCGCCGCACTCACCACCCTACCAGCGTTCGCAGGCGGCAAGAAGGAGGCTGACGGACTCGTCTACTACCTCCCGAAAACGGCAGTGCGTGTGCACGTGCTCGTAGAGAAAAGCGTCACCACACCCGGACAGCTCAACGAGTACTCGGACCTTTACTTCAAGACCGCAGCACCGCAGGTGACAACAACCGACTACCGCATCGTTGGCGTAACGTTCAGCACAACAGCTATGCGCGACGAGAGTCAGCGCCACGTCATCGGCATCGACAAGAAGCACACTGTGCTGTCGGTAGACTGCGACGCGAATGGTGTGCTGCGCGCCATCAACACAAAGGCACCGGCAGCAAAGGAGGAGGAACCATTCCGCCCCGCACCAAAGGCTAAGCCGCTCAATCCGCGCGACTATATGAGCCAGGACATCCTCGCCGCAGCCAACCAGCCAAAGATGGCACAACTCGTGGCACAGGAGATATACGACGTGCGCGACTCGCGCAACTTGCTCTCGCGTGGCGAAGCCGACTTCATGCCGAAGGATGGCGAACAGCTCCGACTGATGTACGAGCAGCTGAACCGTCAGGAGCGCGCACTCATGCAGCTCTTCCAGGGCACCACAACGGTAGACACAACAGAGTATGTCGTAACGCTCGTACCTGAGAAGAAAGCACAGCGCGTCATGGCGTTCCGCTTCTCGAAGAAGTTCGGACTCTCTACCACCGACGACCTCTCTGGCGAGCCCTACTACGTGGACATCGCAGAGGAGAACGTGACGGCAGAACCGCCCGTCGTGCACGAAATGGCTAAGAAACTGAAAGACGAACTGCAACTCGCAGTGTGTCTGCCCGGAAAGATACGTCTCACACTCTCGAACAACGACAAAAAGATAGCTCGCTACGAGATGTGGGCAGCACAGTTCGGAAAGATAGAAATGCTCAACGGAGCTCTCTTCGGCAAGAAACTAACATCGAAGATACTGCTCGACAGCGCAACGGGAGCAGTAACGGAGCTGACAACCGAACCGCTGGAATAGCACCGAAAGTCGACTATCACGGTTATTAAACCATATAAATAAAAAGCAGCGAAGACACAAAAGTCTTCGCTGCTTTTTATTTGTTTTAAATCATTACTTCTTATTTCTGTTGGCACGCTGCTCGCGATACTTCGCCTTCTGACGTGCCGAACCACTACCATGGGCACCTGTGATGTATTTCTTCTTCTTTGCCTTGGTCTTTACTTTGCCGTCATCATCTTTTCTGCTCGACGCTCCACCACGGCCCCATGAAATGCCATTAGCAATGATTGCGTCAATATCGTCACCTTTGCTCATATTTGTCTTTATTAGTTATTCAAATCGTTTATCGGGTGAAAGCCTCAACATATATCAACATCTCAACCTCTCACCACTTCAACCCATCAGATTAATGATGGAAGAGGCGCACACCAGTGAACGCCATTGTGATGCCATACTTGTCGCAGGTATCAATAACATTATCGTCGCGAACCGATCCGCCTGCCTGTGCGATGTACTCTACACCGCTCTTGTGCGCACGCTCGATGTTGTCACCGAACGGGAAGAACGCATCTGAGCCGAGTGCCACGCCGCGGTTCTCTGCTATCCATGCCTTCTTCTCCTCCATGGTGAGCACCTCGGGTTTCTCCTTGAAGAAGAGCTGCCATGTGCCGTCACGCAGCACGTCGTCGTGGTCCTCAGAGATGTACACGTCGATGGTGTTGTCGCGGTCGGCGCGACGGATGCCGTCAACGAACGGAAGGTTCATCACCTTCGGGTGCTGACGCAACCACCAGATGTCTGCCTTGTTGCCAGCGAGGCGTGTGCAGTGGATGCGACTCTGCTGACCGGCGCCGATGCCGATAGCCTGACCGTCCTTCACGTAGCATACAGAGTTCGACTGTGTGTACTTCAGTGTGATGAGCGAGATGATGAGGTCGCGGATAGCTTCCTCGGTGAAATTCTTCGACTTTGTAGGTATGTTCTCGAACAGTGCAGGGTCGTCGAGGCGCACCTCGTTGCGTCCCTGTTCGAACGTCACTCCGAACACCTGCTTGCGCTCAATTGGAGCCGGCACGTAGTTCGGGTCAATCTTTATTACGTTATATGTGCCCTTGCGCTTCGCACGGAGGATTTCGAGAGCCTCGTCGGTGAAGTCGGGAGCAATCACACCGTCGCTCACCTCACGCTTGATGAGTGTAGCCGTAGCAGCGTCGCAGGTGTCGCTGAGCGCCACGAAGTCGCCGTAAGAGCTCATGCGGTCGGCACCACGAGCACGGGCATACGCACATGCAATCGGAGAGAGCTCCATTTTCACGTCGTCAACGAAGTACACCTTCTTCAGAGTGTCGCTCAAAGGCAGACCAACAGCGGCTCCTGCAGGCGATACGTGCTTGAACGATGCTGCAGAGGGCAGACCGGTTGCAGCCTTCAGCTCCTTAACGAGCTGCCAAGAGTTGAACGCGTCGAGGAAGTTGATGTAGCCAGGACGACCGTTAAGTACTTCGATGGGGAGTTCGCCTTCTTCCATGTAAATGCGTGAAGGCTTCTGGTTCGGATTGCATCCGTACTTGAGTGCTAATTCTTTCATATAGTAATTATAAGAATGAGAAATCTTTCTAACTGCAAAATTACTACTTTTCGACTAAATTCTGCGCTTTTAACCACATTATTTTAAAAGCGAAGGGAAATCAAAGGGGGCGCAGGTATCCCAGGGGGTGCAGTTGTCTCAACTGCACCAACAAAGAAGTATGCGTTTTAAAAATATCGGTGCAGTTGAGACAACTGCACCCCCTGAGATGGCACCCCCAGACAAAAAAATCCCCGCAGTCCCGAAGGACCACGAGGAAACACCCCTGTGGGCGTTGACGGATTCGAACCGCCGACCCTCTGCTTGTAAGGCAGATGCTCTAAACCAGCTGAGCTAAACGCCC
>ENA-UEOM01001108-UEOM01001108.1-human-gut-metagenome-genome-assembly--contig:-NODE-1108-length-10597-cov-3.937738_pt1 | contig 10597 bp, 9 predicted proteins | sample MGYA00242993_ERZ507994 | MGnify/ENA primary metagenome ERZ507994 (study PRJEB26167, sample SAMN06115536) | human gut metagenome | host: Homo sapiens | place: China:Neimenggu | collected 2014-11-07... | reverse complement strand
ACAACTCCGGCGTCATCGACGAGTTTGTGGACGCGCTGGTCCACGACCGGGAGCCGGAGGTGTCCGGCAAGGAGGCTCTGACCACCATGCGGACCATCTTCGGCAGCATCCGGTCCTCCGACATCGCACGGCCGGTGGCGGTGAACACCGATTTTGTGACCCATATCTGAAACAGAGACGCACTTGGGGCGGGCGATACGCCCGCCCCGTTTATTTCCCCGAAATGAGGGAGCAGGAAGCGCAAGGAGGCAGCATATGTATCGTATTGGCATTGATCTGGGCGGCACCAACATCGCCGCCGGCGTGGTGGACGAGGGCCAGCACATCGTGGCGGAGGTCAGCCTGCCCACCGGTGCGGAACGCCCGGCGGAGGCCGTTGTCGCGGATATCTGCCGCGCGGCGGAGAAGGCCATGGAGAAGGCCGGCATCACGGCGGCGCACTGCGCGTCCGTCGGCATCGGCTCGCCGGGGACCTGCGACAGCGCCAACGGCGTGGTGGTGCGGGCCTATAACCTGGGCTGGTTCAATGTGCCGGTATGCAGCATGGTGACGGCGCGGCTGGGGCTCCCCTGTCATCTGAGCAACGACGCCAACTGCGCCGCGCTGGCGGAGACGGTGGCCGGCGGGGCCGTGGGCTGCCGGAACATGATACTCATCACCCTGGGCACCGGCGTAGGCGGCGGCATCGTGGCCGATGGCCAACTGCTGGAGGGCGTGGGCGGCACCGGCGCGGAGGTGGGCCACACCGTGCTGGTGCTGGACGGCGAGGACTGCACCTGCGGTCGGAAGGGCTGCTGGGAGGCGTATGCCTCCGCCACAGCACTGATACGGCAGGGAAAGCGGGCGGCCGCGGCGCAGCCGGAGTCCCTGCTGGCCGGATACGGTGAGGGGCTAACCGGGAAGGACGTATTTGACGCGGCGGCCGCCGGAGACGCGGCGGCACAGGCTGTGGTGGACCGCTACTGCGTGTATGTGGCGGCGGGCATCACGGACCTGGTGAACATTCTGGGGCCGGAAAAGGTGCTCATCGGCGGCGGCATCAGCCGCCAGGGCGAGAGACTGCTGGCCCCCATACGGGCGTATGTGGCGGCCAACTGCTTCGGCGGGCACGACCGGACACCGCCGGTCATTGAATGTGCCCGGCTGGGCAATGAGGCGGGCATCATCGGCGCAGCGGCACTGTGAGTAAAAACGCACCTTGGGTCAGACCCGGGGTGCGTTTTTTATGCCGTTTATGGGAAATAATATTGCACATTCTGGTAGAATATGGTACAATATGTCGTACCACAACAAATTTGGAGGGGCAACATATGGAAATGCGCCGATACGTAAGACACTCCCCTGCCTGGTGGATCGTGGGCGGCATACTGGCCCTGCTGACGGCGGGGTGTATCGTGCTGGGGCTGCTGGCGCAGCGGGACAGCGCAGCAGCGGAGGCCGTGCCCATCGGGGACGAGATCTATCTGGGCGACTACAACTACATCGACGTGCAGTACATGACCACCTGGGCCTATCGGGTGACGCTGGGCGACGGGCGCAAGCTGGTCTTCTATCTGGCGGAGGACACGGAGGGATACGGCTATCTGGTGCAGCTGAACGACGCGGAATATGCACGGTTCGCGGATATCGTGGACTATACCTATACCGACGACAGCGGTGACGGCGCAGTGCCGGACGATACGGCCGCGCCCTCGGAGCTGGCCGTCTATATCCCGCTGACGGAGACCACCGCGCCGGCACCGGTACGTCTGGTGGGCGTGATCTGTGAGACGCCGGAGGCATATATCGACGATATTGCCGCCGCTGTCGGCATGACCGCCGAGGACTTTGTGTACACCTACGGCGACTATTACATCGACAGCGAGCTGACACCGGACACGGGGAGCAGCTTTTGGTCCCTCATAGCCAGCTTCCTCGGGCTGGCCGCCTTTGTGCTGCTGGTAAGCGCCGCCTCGTACACCGCACAACTGAACAGCACGCTGAAGCAGCTGAAAAAGGGAAAGCTGCTGGAACGGGCGGAGAGCGAATTCCACTATCTGGAGGGTGACCGACGCTCTGACGCGCTGGTGAGCACGGCGTTCCTGTACGGGCGGCGGCAGAACATCGTGCTGCCCCTGGCGGATGTGCTGTGGGTCTATCGTCACGACCTAAAGCTGCTGTGGGCCAAAAGCACGGTGGTGGAGCTGCTGACCTATGACGGGCGCAGCATCACGCTGCAACTCAAAAGGGGCGGCAGCCGCCGGACGGCGGACGCTATCGTACAGGCGGTGTCCGCCCGGAACCCGGAGGCACTGGTAGGCCTGAACCGGGAAAATCAGCGGCTGTACAGCCAGCAGGTGCCCCACGCCAAGCGGAAACGGGTGTGGGCCACGGCCGCCGGCATCGGCGGCGGCGTGCTGGGCTATGCCATTGCCCGGGTACTGATACGCCTGCTGCTGTCGTAAACAGCACAGCCCCGCCCTTCGGGCGGGGCTTTGTGCGGAAAAAGCACCCCCTGTCGGGGGTGCTTTTCTATTCAGTCGATGGTGCGGACGAAGTTCATGCCGCTTTTCTGCATATGTACGTCCAGGCGGACCCGGTCGCCGCGTATGTAGCTGCGGGTGTACTCGTAGATACGGCCATCCTCCGTGCGGGTGAGCCGCTGGTGGAAAAAGGCACAGCTGCCGGAGGGCACACCCAGCAGGGCAGCACAGCTGTCCTCCAGAATAACGGCCTCATAGCTCTCGTCCGCAGCGAAGGGGACGATGCCCACATGGTAGAGCAGGCTGTAAAAGCTGTGGGTCTGGAGCATATCGCGGGTCAGATTGGGGTAGATGTACTGAGGGTAGTAACTGGTCTCCAGGATCAGAGGCTCGCCGTCCACGTTGCGGACACGGGTGAAGCAGTAGACCGGCGTTCCCTCCCGCAGCTCCATCTTCTCGCACACGGCCTGACTGGGCACGATCACATCGAAGTCGATCAGCGTAGAGGACGGCACCTTACCCAGCGAGGACACCTCGGTGGTGAAGGAGTACCGCACGCCCCGGCGGTTGGTGGCGGGGTCGGCCACGAAGGTGCCGCGGCCGCGCTTGCGGACCACCAGTCCCTCGTCCTCCAGCTCGCCGATGGCCTGCCGCACGGTGTTGCGGCTGATGCTCAGGCAGCGGCACAGCTCGGCCTCGCTGGGGAGCAGGGCGCCCACCGGCAGGGCGCCGGTGGAGATACTGCGCTTGATGATGCCCACCAGTTGGGCGTAGAGGGGGATATCGCTGTCCAGCGACAGCGTAGTATGCAGAATGGAGTTCTGTTCCATGACGGGGTTCCTTTCCCTTGCGTTACCCTTAGGTAGGTTGTACCTATTGTACCATACAATCCGGTGGAATGGTAGGGGGTAAATGAAAAATATTTGTCACGCTGTCGATTTTCTTTCAAAAACCGCCGGAAGCGCTTTCCCCCTCTGTACAGGCGGCGCGCAGCGTCTCTGTATGCAGACAGCGCCGCGTGACGCGGCGCTGTCTGCGGAACAAAAAGAAGGAAAACCTTTCGGTAGTAAGCGATTTACTTGTGGTCCACGCTGTACATATGCTCGATGAGGCAGAGGACCTTGTCAGAGTAGCCCATCTCGTTGTCGTACCAGCTGACGACCTTGACAAAGGTATCGGTCAGTGCGATGCCGGCCTTGGCGTCGAAGATGGAGGTATGGGTGTCGCCCAGGAAGTCGGAGGAAACAACGTCCTCATCGGTGTAGGCCAGAATGCCCTTCAACTCGTTCTCGCTGGCCTTCTTCATGGCGGCGCAGATATCCTCATACTTGGCGGGCTTGGCCAGGTTGACGGTCAGGTCCACCACGGAGACATCCAGGGTGGGAACGCGCATGGACATACCGGTCAGCTTGCCGTTCAGGCTGGGGATGACCTTGCCCACGGCCTTGGCAGCGCCGGTGGAGCTGGGGATAATGTTGCCGGAGGCAGCACGGCCGCCGCGCCAATCCTTCAGGGAGACGCCGTCAACGGTCTTCTGGGTAGCGGTGGTGGAGTGCACGGTGGTCATCAGGCCGTCGGTGATACCGAAATTATCGTGCAGGACCTTGGCGATGGGGGCCAGGCAGTTGGTGGTGCAGCTGGCGTTGGAGACAAACTGCATATCGCTGGTGTATTTGTCCAGGTTGACGCCGCAGACGAACATGGGTGTGTCGTCCTTGGAGGGGGCGGACATGACCACGTGCTTGGCACCCGCGGCGATGTGGCCGGCGGCCTTCTCCTTGGTCAGGAACAGGCCGGTGGACTCGATAACGTACTCGGCGCCGACCTTGGCCCAGGGCAGGTTGGCGGGGTCACGCTCAGCAAACACGGGGATGGCCTTGCCGTTGACAACGATGTTGTTGCCCTCGGAGGAAACTTCACCCTTGATCTTGCCGTGCATGGTGTCAAACTTCAGCATATAGGCCAGGTAATCGGCGGGGCACAGGTCGTTAACGCCCACGATCTCGATGTTGGGGTGATCCATGCAGCAGCGCATGACCATACGGCCGATACGGCCAAAACCATTGATACCGACTTTAATGCTCATAAAACATCTTCCTCTCTGATGGAATATCCTAAATGTATGGTATGTTTAGAATTATATGCAGTTGTTTCGCAAAATGCAAGCCTTTTTTGAAACTTTTTTTCGTTTCGCGGAAATTTGATAAAAATCTTGTATTCTTGCACCGCATTTGATATGATGTGAACAAGCTGACAGAAGTTGGCACGGTTGACGGTGCCGGGAAACTGGTATGCTGACAACAGAAGGAGGCTGGTCGCATGGAACAGGCACAGCAGGAAAAGGTATACATGGAGCGGCTGCCGCTGGTGGCGATGCAGATACGGTCCGCACTGGGCAATATCTACTATGGGATGCAGAAGCTGGCCCCCGCCGATGAACGGGACGAGGATCCGATACTGGACGCGAACGCCGCCATGCTCTACCATGGCTATTTCCGGTTGCTGCGGCTGGCAAAGAACCTGGAGTCCGCCTCTATGCTGAACCGCAAGGAGCTGCTGCCCACCGAAAACACGGACCTGAAGGAGTGGCTGGACGAGATCATCCGGGAGGCGGAGGTCCCCTTCGAGCTGAAGGGCGTGCAGCTGGAGATGGTGTGCGAGGAGCGTTACGCCATCACCGCTGTCAACGAGCCGTGGCTGAGCCAGGCCCTGTGGCAGCTGCTGTCCAACGCGCTGAAGGCCTGCTCCGCCGGTGGAAAGGTGACGGTGACGCTGGCCGTGCAGAAGCCCCATGTGCTCATCAAGGTGAAGGATACCGGCTGCGGCATTCCTGCCGACCGGCAGGAAATGCTGTTTCGCTGGCATATGCGGCCCATGACCCTGGACTATGTCGCCGGCGGTGTGGGGCTGGGACTGCCCCTGGCACATCAGATCGCGCGGCTGCACGGCGGCCAGCTGCTGCTGAACAGCCGGGAGGGCCAGGGCACCACTGCCACCATCGCGCTGCCGATGGTACGGGCTTTGGGGACGCTGGGCGAGAACATCGAGGACTACACCGGCGGCTTCCAGCGGGTACTGCTGGAGCTGGCGGACGCGCTGCCCGACGAGGCATTCCTGGCAAAGCATCTGGATGAATAAGAACACGCTGTCGGGCGGAGGGCCGCCGCGGAACGGCAGGGACGCGCCCCTGCCTGCTATGGCGCTCTTCGCCCGATAGCTTTCCACATTTTCCCGAAAGTATGCGCCGCCGCTGAATGGCGGTGCATACACCCCCATGCGGGCGCGGGAGACATAGACTACGGAGAACGATCGTATGCACAAGAAAAAGGTTCTGGTGGCCATGTCCGGCGGCGTGGACAGCTCCGCTGCGGCGGCACTGCTGGTGCAGCAGGGCTACGACTGCGACGGTGCCATGCTGAAGCTGGCCCCTAACGAGGACAGCCGCTGCTGCTCCGCCGACGACGCTGAGGACGCGCGGCAGGCGGCCACACGTCTGGGGATGCGGTTCTATGTATTCAACGAGACAGACCGCTTCCGCCGGTGCGTAATGGACAGGTTCACGGCGGAATACGCCGCCGGGCGGACGCCCAATCCGTGCATCGACTGCAACCGGGAGCTGAAATTCGGCGCCCTGCTGGACCGGGCACTGACGCTGGGGTATGACTATATCGCCACGGGGCACTATGCCCGGGTGGCCTACGACGCGGAAAGCGGCAGATACCGCCTGCTGCGGGGTGCGGAACGGCGGAAGGACCAGAGCTATGTGCTGTATCAGCTGACGCAGCACCAGCTGGCCCATCTGCTGCTGCCGGTGGGAGACTATGACAAGCCGGCTATCCGTGACAAGGCGCGGGAGGCCGGGCTGGACAACGCCGACAAGGGCGACAGCCAGGACATCTGCTTCGTGCCGGACGGAGACTATGTGACCTTTCTGCAGCGGCAGGGACTGACACTGACGCCGGGAGACTTCCTGGACGAAGCGGGGCGCGTGCTGGGACGACACCGGGGCCTTCCCTGCTATACCATCGGCCAAGGAAAGGGCCTTGGCGTAGCGATAGGGCGGCACGTATATGTGCTGGAAAAGGACCGGGACCGCAATGCTATCGTGCTGGGAGACGATGCGGCGCTGTATGCCTCCTCCCTGCTGGCGTCCCACGTAAACTGGATCAGCGGCCAGATACCGGCGGCGCCGGTGCGGTGCGCTGCCAAGACGCGGTACAGCCAGGTGGAGACCCCCTGCACCGCTTATCCCCTGCCGGACGGCGGACTGCGGGTGGTGTTCGATCAGCCCCAGCGGGCCATCACTGCCGGGCAGGCGGTGGTGCTGTATGACGGCGACGAGGTGCTGGGCGGCGGCACCATTGAAAAAAGTGAATAAAAAACTCTCCGGCGCATGGCGCCGGAGAGTTTTTTATTCACTTGAACTTATCAGAAATGCGTCTCCACGAACTTGTTGAACTTGGCCACATCCATCTCGTTTTTATAGGTGTTCTTGAAGCGTTTGACCGTTTCACTGTTGTACTGAGCGATGGCGCGGTACTTCAACAGGCCCACCACGAGGCCCACGCCGCCGCAGATATAGCCCCAAGGGGAGGCCTTGGCACAGGTAAACGCCAGCGCCGCCAGCATGATCAGTGAGATCACCACGCCGGCAAGCTGCTTCTTGGGATGGATGCGGTCCACGTCCTCCTGCTTGACGACGCCCTCCTGGACCATGGCCTGGGCAAACTGCTTCTGCACGCCGAACAGGCTGGCCGCCTGCAGCATCATGGGCGCCACCACAAAAAAGGCAAAAAACGTGTCCACGACGCCGATGATCAAAATCCCTAAATCTCCCATTGTCTTACGCTTCCTCCTGTTGATGTTTGAATAGGAGCCGCATATCGCTCCGTGATGTGGCGTACAGCATATGACTGTAGCACAGCGAGAATTCCACGATATCGCCCACTTGCAGACGGCGGGGGCAGTCCTCCACGTCCACGATGCAGTGATCGGAGGATCCGCCGATCACCGTCAGCCCCGGTTCGCGGGGGAGCAGGCTCTCCAGGTCGCCCACGTCGGCCCGGCCCAGGGCCAGGAGGGCGCGGCGGCGGACACCACGGTCCACATAGGTAGGCTTGCGGCCGAAGGCATCGATGGCCAGCTCGCCGATGGGATAGGTGGGCTTGTCCTTGACCTCCACCACCTCAGCCCGAAGGGTAAAGGTGTCCATGCGGAGGTAATCCATATCGCGGATACCCCAGTCCACCTGCAGGTCCTTGCCCAGCAGGATGCCCTCGCCGATTCGGAGGTGGTTGATACCGGCGGGCATGGTGCCCCAATGGACCAGCGTAAAGGAGCTGGTAGCGCCGCCGGAGACGACCTCCAGCGATCGGCCGATACGCGCCTCCACCCGGTGAGTCAAAGCGACCAGCTCGTTCATCTTGTCCGGGGTGGGCTTAGTGGAGCCATAGCAGGACAGGTTGACGCCGATACCGGCCAGATGTACATGGGGCAGGTCCTGCTCCACCCGCTGGCAGACGTCCACCAGCTCATCCTTGTCCCAGAAGCCCTCACGCAGGTCGCCCAGGTCTGTCATCACGATGACGCGGTGGGTCCTGTTCTGGCGGAGACACTCCTCCTCCAGCGCCATCAGGGTGGCCCACTCGCTTTGCAGGGATGTATCGCACAGGGCGACCACGTCCGGCAGCTCCGTCAGACCGGGGATTCGGATCAGGAGCCAGGGGCCGGGCACACCGGCGGCACGGCATTTGGCCACCTGCTCCAGGCGGCTGGTGCCCAACTCTGCGGCGCCGGCAGCACGCAGCGTCCGGGCGATCTCCGGCAGGCCATCCGCACCCTTGATAACACCACAGACGCGAATTCCTGCGGCATTGCAGCGGGAGATCACCGCCCTGGCATTGCTTTGCAGCAGAGAAAGATCGATCTCTAATTGGGGATATTGCCGCACAGCGACACCTCCTATGTACTCAATAGGGACATTGTACCACATTCGTTGCGGTTTGTCACATCTTTTCGCAAAATTCCCGCGGCGGACAGCTTTTGCTGTCCCGCCGCCGATGCGAGGTGCCCTCCCCTGCCCTGCACGCAAAAAAAGAGACCGCCGAAGCGGTCTCTTTTTTTGCTGGAGTATGTACTTACTTGGCCAGCGCCTTGTTGGCCGCGGCGATCTCAGCGATCACAGCCGCGTGCTTCTTGGCGACAACAGCCTTGATGACGAACAGGGTGACGATCATCAGCGCGATGGCGATGATCATGCAGATCACCACGTTCTGCACCAGACCGGCGATGATGAAGCTGACGAAGGAAACGGCAGCCACGGTGATGCCGTAGGGGATCTGGGTGGACACATGGTTCAGGTGGTAGCAGTGCGCACCAGCGGAAGCCATGATGGTGGTATCGGAGATGGGGGACAGGTGGTCGCCGCACACGCCGCCGGCGCAGGAAGCGGCCAGACCGATGGACAGCAGGTCAACCTGGGTCGTCCAGTCAAACACAGCGCAGACCAGGGGGACCATGATGCCGATGGTGCCCCAGGACGTACCGGTAGCGAAGCCGATGAAGCAGGCCACGATGAAGATCACGGCGGGCAGGAACTTAGCCAGGTCGCCGGTGTTGGCCATGACGCCCTCCACGAACGTGCCGACCTGCAGACCGTTGTCACGGCACAGGCCGCACAGCGTCCAGGCGAAGCACAGGATCAGGATGGGGGAGACCATCTGGATAAAGCCGTTGGGCACGGACTCGAAGGACTTCTCGAAGCCGATCAGACCGCGCAGCCAGTAATAGATGAACGTGAACACAATGGCCACGATAGAGCCCAGGCACAGGCCAGGACCAGCGGACGCATCGGAGAAGGACATGACGAAGTTGTGATAGTTGTCGCTCTCGGCATCCCACATACCGCCGGTCCAGACCAGGCCGACGATGCACAGGGCGATCAGCACGATAACGGGCAGCAGCAGATCCAGCACGGAGGACTTCTTCGCGCCTTCCTCGTAATCGTCAGCGCCGGCAAAGGGGCGATGCTCGGTGGTGAACAGGTCGTTCTTCACCTGGGCATTGTACTCGTGGGTCAGCATCGGGCCGTAGTCGATGTTGAATACGGAGATGACGATGACCATCACCAGAGTCAGAATGCAGTAATAGTTCCAGGGGATCTGGCTCAGGAACATGGAGATACGGGAGCCGGGGAAGCCTTCGGGCACGTAGGACGCAACGGCGGCGGCCCAGGAGGACACGGGAGCCAGCATACACACGGGGGCGGCAGTGGCGTCGATGATGTACGCCAGCTTGGCCCGGGAAATGTGATGGCTCTCGGTGACGGGACGCATAACAGCGCCCACGGTCAGGCAGTTGAAATAGTCGTCGATGAAGATCAGCACGCCCAGCAGCATGGTCAGCAGCTGCGCGCCCACGCGGGACTTCACGGCCTTCTTGGCCCAGCGGCCGAAGGCGGCAGAGCCGCCGGCCTTGTTCATCAGATCCACCATGATACCCAGGACCACCAGGAAGATCAGGATGGAGATGTCGATGGCGTTGATCATGCCCACGCCGTCGCCGGCGCCGATGAAGTTCACCACCGTCTGCCAGGGGTCAAAGTCCGCCAGCAGCAGAGCGCCGACCAGGCAGCCCAGGAACAGAGAGGAATACACTTCCTTGCTGATCAGGGCCAGCACGATAGCCACAATGGGGGGCAGCAGGGACCAGAAGGTGCCTGCGAACGGGGTGGTCGCGTCCTCAATGAGGATAGGTGCATCTTTATAGCTGATGCCCAGGATGACCAACAGCACGATAAAGATACCCAGCGCAACGAAATACGCTATCTTTGTGCTTTTCTTTTCCATGTGTGTGATTTACCTCCTCACAAATTGGTGCCACCATCCTAACGTTTTCCTGGCAGATTGTCAACATTTCAGCAAAGCCGGAGGCGGGTAATTTTTAACAAATTATGAACCGGTTTTTCTCCCTTTTATCCAATTTGGCGGCCATTTTTCGGAATATTTATGACATTATTATAAACCTTTACAGTTTCTTAGCGCGCTTCTCCCCTCCTTTTTTGGAAATATATGTTTATTTTAGCCAATATTGCCGGCATTTATAGCGATATACCGACATAGTATACGCAAAAAAAG
>ENA-UEOM01001103-UEOM01001103.1-human-gut-metagenome-genome-assembly--contig:-NODE-1103-length-10616-cov-8.148211_pt1 | contig 10616 bp, 12 predicted proteins | sample MGYA00242993_ERZ507994 | MGnify/ENA primary metagenome ERZ507994 (study PRJEB26167, sample SAMN06115536) | human gut metagenome | host: Homo sapiens | place: China:Neimenggu | collected 2014-11-07... | reverse complement strand
AGGGTAAGCTGCGCAGAAATTATTGGTCTTTAAACCGCGAATGGCTGCATACCAAGGGTTCCACTGACCTTCTGCATGACAGTTTCCGCCTTTATTTTTAACACATCGGAATTTATGCCCATAGGCCTTTTGTCCGATATCGCCGCAGACTTCCGCATGACGGAAGCGCAGGCCGGTATGCTGATTACCATTTATGCCTACGTCGTAATGCTCATGAGCCTGCCGCTGATGATTGCCGCTTCCCGCTATCCGCTGCGCAAGCTTTTGCTGGCCACTATCAGCCTGTTCGCCGTATCGCATGTAGCCTCTGCCTTTGCCACCGGCTTTTGGACGCTGCTGCTTTCGCGTATCGGCGTAGCCTTCGCCCACTCCATTTTCTGGTCGGTCGCCTCACCTATCGCCGTGCGTCTGGTTAAAGGTCCCTTCAAAGCACTGGCTATGAGTATGATTGTAACCGGTACCGCTATCGCCATCATCGTCGGCCTGCCCTTAGGACGCATCATCGGCCTTTACGTAGGCTGGCGCATGGCCTTTATGTGCATTGCCGTTTTGGCCTTCATCGTATTGGCCTACATGTTCTTCGTCTTCCCCAAGCTGGAAAAAAGCGAACCGTTTACGCTTTCGCAGCTGCCGGTAATGCTGAAAAATCCTGTGCTCATCGGCCTCTATATGATGTCCTTTTTACTCCCCACAGGCTATTACACCGCCTACAGCTATATTGAGCCTTATCTGAAGCAGATTGCGCTGATGGATGAAGCCTGGATAACCATCACCCTGGTTATTTTCGGTGCAGCCGGACTTTTGGGCAGCGCAGCCTTTTCCAAATGGTATGATAAATGCCGCTATCACTTCTTCCGCATCACCGTCCTTGGCGTAGCAGTTGTTTTGCTGCTGCTCTACCCCGTAAGCATCAATCATTATCTTCTGGTGCTGCTCTGCGCAGTCTGGGGCATTTTCGTTACAGCCTTCAACGTTGTAGGCCAGGCAGAGCTTTTGCGCACAACTACTATGAGCACCTCCGCTGTGGCTATGTCGATTTACTCCGGCATTTATAATCTGGGTATCGGCAGCGGCAGCTATCTGGGCGGACTTATCTGTACGCATGCTTCCATCGCTTATATCGGTCTCGGCGGCGGCGCAATCGTGCTGCTTTCCTTTATTTACTGTGCCTTTTTCCTGATTCCTGCTATGCGCCGTCAGCAAGCAGAGCCTGAAAAATAAATTTAACCGCCGAAAAGCGTATAATAAACTGCATATTAAATTTCCTCACTTGCTATATTTCCTGTTTTTATTTATAATTAAGAGATACGTAAGATTACAAAGAAGGAGATTTTCTATCAATATGTCTGCAAGTACAACCAAAACCAAGAATCAACCATCCCGTAAACCTGTATTGTTGGATTACTTAAAAGCCTTCACTAAGGATAAATTAATTTTTGCAGCGCGTCAGCTCTGCATCACCTACAGCAAGCTCAAAAAGGACGAGCTGGCAGAAAAAATCTGCACAGAAATGCAAAAGCCGGAAATTGCAGCAAAACGTTTTGCTATTATGCCGGACGAAAATATTCAGGCCTTCGAAGCAGCCTTGGAGAAAAAATGCTTCCATCCTACCTACAGTGAATATGCACTGCTGCTGCCCTTTATTTCTATGGGCTACATTGTTTCCTATCCAGATGACTGCTTTGAAGCAGTAAAGGAAGCACGCACCGTCTACAAAAAAATCAACACCGCAGATTTCCAGGCTCGCCGCCAACAGCTGGCATGGCTTTTGGACTGCATCACCGCAATGTCCAGCCTGCACCTGATCCTGCCGGTAGAATTTTTCTGCGAAATGTATAATCAAAAAGCAGGCTTTGAGCTTACTCCGGAAACTCTGCCGCAATTACTTGCCGAGGTTCCGAGCAACTTTAACCCCTGCGCAATTAAAGACGGCCGCATCCTGCTCAAGAAAAATGACAGCGATGACTTCTACACCAGACTGGAACAGGGCAGAAAGCCCTTCGGCCTGTATAAGCCTACCGTAAAGGAAATCACCATGCTTTCCCACTACGGTTATATGCAATCTACCACCGCATATCAGGATCTGCATGACTTCTTTACTCAGGAGCTGAATGTTGCTGCACTGGATGCACATTACTGGTGCCAGTACATTTATGAATTCGAAAACTCCAACACCGACGGTAATACCTCTGAGCTGATTCAGAAGCTACAGGCTAACATCCCTGCCTGGAACAATTACAGTCACCTCGGCAGACTTTCCGTACTGCTGCAGAACGCCCGCAACAATGCTACCCGCATGTTCTGCCTCGGCGGCCACACTCCCAACGAAACCATCAAGCTGCTGCGCGACGCACAGCAGGCAGCTCAGCAAAATACCCGTGTAGGTGCCAAAGCGAAAAAGGTTTATCCTAACGACCCCTGTCCCTGCGGCAGCGGCAAGAAGTATAAAAAATGCTGCGGTAAAAAGCACTGAGCAGCAGGCTATGCTTTAGAGTAAGAAGGGATTGCTATGAAGAAATTTTTAGTCGTTGATTTTGAATTTACTACCTACGAGCGCCCTGTCGGCCGTCCGCGCGGCTTCTTTTCCGAGATTATCGAAATCGGCGCAGTGAAGCTGGACGGCGAACCGCTCACCGACTGCGGACGCATCCAGAGCTTTGTCAAACCGCATTTTTATCCTAAGCAGGCCAAGGATTCTATGGATTTTTGCATGATTACCGCCAAGGATATGCAGCAGGCCATTGAATTTCCTGCCATGGTGCAGGAGTTGGCAGCGCTGTATGAAAGCGGCGAAACCTACTTTGTAGCCTGGGGAACCGAGGATTATAAGGTACTGCAGACAGGCTGTGAGCGTCATAAAATCGAAAACCCCGTAAAATACGAGGACTATCTTGATCTGGCGCTGGCCTACCGCCTCTGGAAGGGTGATGACTACACCACCGGTCTGAAAAAGGCTACCGAGGAGCAGGAGGTCAACACCGCCGGCCTTTGGCACACCGCCTTTGACGATGCCAACAACACCGGTAAGCTGCTGATTGAAATGTTTAACCGCGGCTGGAAGCTGGAGGATTTCTTCGTTGCCCGCGAGGCTTACGAAGCAGAGCGCGCTGCCCGTCAGGCAGAGCGTGCCAAGCACCATAACGGTTACAGAAGATGGTAAAATTTTAAAGCGCATAAAAAAAGCTATCACCGGGCTTTGCCTGCTGATAGCTTTTTTGCTTTACATGCTGTTTATCTTTTAATAACGGCTGAAAACACCCTGCACCTCGCTGCGATCCTGCGTCCGCAAAAGTGCTAATTGCAGCAAAAGGCGTGCCTTTTGCGGATTAAGGTTATCCGCATACAGGAAGCCCTGCTCCTGCCAACGCTCCAGACCTGCGGCAACAATACCGCTGCCTGTGCGGCTGGAACGCACAACCACAACGCCGCGGCTGACAGCCTCCGCCAGCGCCGCCTCCACCGCCTCATGAATGCTGCCCATGCCGCTGCCGGCGTAAATAAGGCCACGTGCGCCTGCCGCCAGTGCCGCATCCACAAACACGCGGTCCTCACCGATATGCGTGTAGATGATATCCACGCGCGGCAAAGCAGTAACACCGGTTACATCAAACTCGCTCTGCAGTGTGTGCGGACGCATGCTGCGGTAGTAGTAATGCACCTCACCGCCGACGATGAAACCTAAGGGACCGCCGTTCAGTGCCTTAAACGTCGCCACATTTGCTGTGTTGGTCTTAGTAACATCACGACCACTGCAGATTTCATCGTTCATCATCACCAGCACGCCCTGCCCGGCGCTTGCAGCGTCTACAGCAACCTTAACAGCGTTGATGATATTCAAAGGTCCGTCGGCACTGACTGCGGTGGCAGGACGCATTGCGCCTACGAGAACCACCGGCTTAGCGCTCTTCACCGTCAGGTTCAGGAAGAAGGCTGTTTCCTCCATAGTATCGGTACCATGGGTAATAACAACGCCGTCGACATCCTCCTGCGCCAGCAGCTCATTACAGCGCTGCGCCAGGCGCAGCAGTAAAGCATCGGTAAGACTGCTGCTGTCGATGTTGCACAGCTGCTCGCAGCTGATATGCGCCAGCTCGCCCAGTTCAGGCACACCTGCCAGCAAATCGGCAACGCTGTAGGCACCGGCAGTATAGCCTGTCATCTGGGTGCCGGAGAAAGCCTTACCGGCAATAGTGCCGCCGGTTGCTAAAATTACAATGTTCTTCAACTCAGTTTTTTCCATCAGCCTGACCTCCATCAGTCCTTCTGTCAGCTTCGCAGCCAAGGCCTATTTTAACAAGCCCTTTTCCTGCAGATAATCGGATACCATATCTGCCGCTTCGGCAGTAATCTTAATGCATTTAGTTCTGTATTCCGGCGTACCGAAGCTCAGGCGGTTCAGTGCTCTGCAGCAAGAAGCACCGAAATGTTTGGTAAAGCGCTCATGAAACTCATGTGTATATTTATAGACCTCTGTCTGATGCTTTTCGGACGGATCCAATCTGCCAACGCTAGAGCTGATAACCAGGCAGGAGCCGCTCAGCGCACCGCACACGCAGCCGCTGCGGCCGATACCGCCGCCCATGCCGGATACCATGCGGATTGCTACATCCGGCAGGCCCAGCTCTAATCCGTCGTTACACGCCTTAACAACGGATTCTACGCAGTTATTGCCATCGTTATGGTACTGCTCTGCTAAATCATAAATTTCCTTCATATCTTATCCCTCCAAAAAATAACCTAATCTTGTTTATTTTAGCAAGCATGAGGCAAAATAGCAAGAAAAATGCTGTGACCGGCAAGCCACAGCATTGTATATCAAAGTCCGAACATAGTCTTAACCAACTTCGTTCCGCTCTCAGTTTTAAAAACACGCTCCACAGCCTTGGCAATATTCTCCTTCGGCGTACCGTCCTCATAAAAATTTACTATAAAATCAGCTTCCACAAGCAACTGATAATCAAGACCGTCAATCATATTATACGTATGGTGATGACCGACAAGATAGCAGATGCGTTCAATTTTTTCAGGGGCATAGCCAACCTTTTGCAAAAGCTCGCGTGCTACCGCAGGTCCTTCCTGCTCCTGAATTTTGCCTGTGCAGTGACCGGCACCGTACTTGGCCTCGCCGGGTTTAATACCGCAGTCATGCACAAAACCGGCCGCCTCCACAAGCTCTGTCAGCTCTGCATCCGCAGCCTCGCTCTCAGCCAGCTGCTTGGCCAGGCTGGCAACCTTGATAAAATGCTGGCAGCGGCGTGCATCTCCGGCAAAAAAAGCTATCATCTCGTTATATAAAGCAACGTTTTTATTCATAGCATTCACTCCAATCCGACTAAAATACGATTCAATCTTATTTTGGCCTAAACAATGCAGCTTTGCAAGTTTTTCGCCATAATAATATTATAAAGGCATTCTCCCCACAACACACAGAAAAGCGCTCTTAGCCTGCATTACGCAAGACACCGAGCGCCTTCCTGTTTTATTAGGGAGTTTGATTAGGGAGAAGCAAATTATTTTTCCTCAATAGGATAATCCTGCAGAGCATCATAGCCTGTTTCACCGGTACGAATCTTAACAACATCCTCAACATCATAGATGAAGATTTTGCCATCGCCGTATTTGCCGGTATACAAAACCTGCTTAGCAACATTGACTACTGCTGCAACAGGAATTGCGGAAACAATCATTTCAACCTTTACCTTCGGCAGCAGGTGAGCAGCAACCTCAGCACCACGATACATTTCTGTGGACCCCTTCTGGATGCCGTAGCCCAGAACCTTAGTAACAGTCATGCCGGTAATTCCCAGCTTATCTAAAGCACTCTTCAATGCTTCGAAACGATTTTGCGAGGTGATAATAACAACCTTACTCATCTTTACTGCGCCTGCAGGCTTAGCTGCAGTTTCTTTGACCGGAGTAACATAGGTAGTAGTAACAGAAGTCTGTGCCTCCAGCGAAGTTTGCATAAAGTCGGCATAGCTGCTGAGCAGACCGTGCTCTTCCATATCCAGACCTTTGATTTCTTCGGATTCCTTAACACGCAGGCCGAAGAGCTTATCAAGAATTTTAAAGATAATCGTCATGGTAACCGCAACATAGATTGCTACAGTAACAACACCGATAATTTGTTTTACCAGAAAATCAGTACCGCCGCCATAGAAGAGGCCGCCGTCAAGAGCGAAGAGACCGGTTGCGATAGTACCGAAGGCACCACAGATACCGTGAACAGAAATTGCACCAACAGGATCATCAATCTTCAGCTTCTGGTCGAAGAATTCAACAGCAGCGACTACCAGCACACCGGCAATCAGGCCGATGATTAAAGCGCCGGCCGGGCTTACCATATCGCAGCCTGCGGTAATTGCTACCAGACCAGCAAGCACGCCGTTCAGAGTCATAGAAACATCAGGCTTGCCGTAACGAATCCAGGTGTAAATCATAGTTGCGGTAGCAGCAGCTGCTGCAGCCATGTTAGTGGTAATGAAGATAGCACCCATGGAAACCAGAACATCATCACCGGTTGCACAAACGGTAGAAGCACCGAAGAACGCCTCCTCGCCGAGATAGACCGCCTCAACAAGGACCCCGAAGTGGACGGCTTCATAGTGCAGCTGCCCCTGCCGCGCCACATCGACGAGCAGAAGGTGATCGAAGCCATCGACCCGCGCAAGGACGTGGACGGTTTCCACCCCATCAACGTCGGCCGCCTTTCCATAGGGCTCCCCTGCTTCCGTTCCGCCACCCCGGCCGGCATCCTCGAGCTGCTGGATCGCTACGGAATCGAGACCAAGGGTAAACACGCCGTGGTGCTCGGCCGCAGCAACATCGTGGGAAAACCCGTGGCAGCCATGCTCATGCAGAAGGCACAGCCGGGCGACTGCACCGTCACCGTATGCCACTCTTCCACCAAAAACCTCAAGGAGATAGCCGCCGGCGCCGACATCCTCATTGCCGCGCTCGGGCGTCCCGGCTTCGTTACCGAAGATATGGTGAAACCCGGCGCCGTCATCATCGATGTGGGCACCACGCTCGTGGACGACCCCCCGCGCAAGAGCGGCAAACGCCTCAGCGGTGACGTGGATTTCAACCATGTGGCCGAAAAATGCTCTTACATCACCCCGGTGCCCGGCGGCGTGGGACCCATGACCATCGCCATGCTCATGAAGAACACACTGCTGGCACGCAACGGCAAAATTTACTAAACATCCCCGTAAGAATCATGCGACCAATAAGCTCCTCGATAAAATATGCGGCACTGTCGCTGGCAATGGTCTGCCTTTCGGTGCTCTCCTCCTGCGGAGCAAGGGGAAATACCGGGGCTTCGGACTCGGCCGCCGCGCAGGCCGAAGCCGCCAAGGCCGACACCCTGAACCTGCTCTTCGCCGGTGACGCCATGCAGCACGGCCCGCAGCTGAAAGCCGCCCTCCGCGCCGGCGGCGGCAAAGATTACAATTACGACGACTGCTTCACCCTCATTGCCCCGGAGGTGAAAGCCGCCGACTATGCCGTGGCGAACCTCGAAGTGCCCCTCGGCGGCGGCCCGGAATACCGCGGCTATCCCTGCTTCTCGGCCCCGGACTCCTACGCCATAGCGCTGCGCGAGGCCGGATTCGACATGATGCTCACGGCCAACAACCACTGCATGGACTCCGGCGCGAAGGCCGCGAAACGCACCTGCTCGGCACTCGACCGGCTGGAACTCGACCACATAGGCACTTACGCCGACTCCACGGAAAGCGCGCGCCGCATACCCTTCATCAAGGACATCAAAGGGGTGAAGGTCGGGTTCCTCAACTACACCTACGGCACCAACGGCATCCCGGTGACCGGCGGCGTCGACGTGGCCCTAATAGACCGCGACCGCATAGCCCGCGAGATGAAGAAAACCCGCGAGGCCGGCGCGGAACTGCTCGTCGTGACCCTGCACTGGGGCGTGGAATACAACCAGATAGAGAACCGTACGCAGCGCGAGCTGGCGCAGTTTATGGTCGACAACGGCGCGGACCTCATCATCGGCGCCCATCCCCACGTGGTGCAACCCATGAAGGTGGTGCACAACGCACGCGAGAACAAGGACGTGCTCATAGTCTACTCGCTGGGCAACTTCCTTTCCAACATGAACGACACCAACTGCCGCGGCGGTGCCCTGGTGCGCACGCGCATGGTGCGCGGCCAAGACGGCAAGATGCGATTCGACCACGCAGACTACGACACCTTCTTCACCGCCAAGCCGGAAGGCGCGAACAAGAACTTCCGCGTGGTGCCCGCATGGATGCCCGAATATATCCCCGCCGGCCAAAAGTCCGCTTACAAACGGTTCGAACAGTCGGCACAGAAAATTTTTGACGAAAACAACGTTAACGTCTCAAGACGACACAAATGATTCAGACCCACAATTTAGGAATCCAATTCGGTAAAAGAACACTCTTCCAGGACGTAAACCTGACCTTCAACAAAGGGAACTGCTACGGCATCATCGGTGCCAACGGCGCCGGCAAGTCCACGCTGATGCGCATGCTCTCCGGCCAGCTCTCCCCCACCCACGGCACCGTGACCTTCGGCCCCGGCGAACGGCTCTCCGTGCTTTCGCAGGACCACTTCGAGTTTGACGAATGCACCGTTATAGAGACCGTGCTCCGCGGCCACACCGTGCTATGGGACATCATGCAGGAGAAAGACGCTATCTACGCCAAGCCCGATTTCTCCGACGCCGACGGCATACGCGCCGCCGAACTCGAGGAGAAATTCGCCGAGCTCGAAGGATGGAACGCCGAAAGCGACGCCGCCGCCCTCCTCTCCGGCCTCGGAATCAAGGAAGACCGCCACTATATGCTCATGAAAGACATGAGCGCAAACGAGAAGGTGCGCGTGCTCCTGGCAAAGGCCCTCTTCGGCAACCCCGACAACCTGCTGCTCGACGAGCCCACCAACGACCTTGACCTCGAAACCGTGGCATGGCTCGAAAACTACCTGGCCAACTTCGAGAACACCGTGCTCGTGGTAAGCCACGACCGCCACTTCCTCGACGCCGTCTCCACGCATACACTCGACATCGACTACAACAAGATAACCCTCTTCGCCGGCAACTACAGCTTCTGGTACCAGTCGTCGCAGCTCGCCCTGCGCCAGCAGCAGGAAGCGTAAGGAACTCCTCGAGTTCATTCGCCGTTTCTCCGCCAACGTGGCCAAGTCGAAACAGACTACCTCGCGCAAGAAGATGCTCGAAAAGCTCAACGTCGAGGAGATACAGCCCTCCACCCGCCGCTACCCCGGCATCATCTTCACCCCGGCACGCGAGGTGGGCAACAAGATTCTCGAAGTCAAGGGACTCACCGCCTCCGTCGACGGCGAAGTGCTCTTCAAGGATGTGAATTTCCAGATAGAGAAGGGTGACAAAGTGGCGTTCCTGAGCCGCGACCCGCGCGCCATGACAGCCCTCTTCGAGATCATCAACGGCAACCGCAAACCCGACGCCGGCGACTACGAATGGGGCCAGACCATCACCAAGTCGTACCTGCCGCTCGACAACGGCTCATTCTTCGAGACCGACCTCAACCTCGTGGACTGGCTCTGCCAGTGGTCCGACGACTCGTCGGAAATCTATCTGAAAGGGTTCCTCGGCAAGATGCTTTTCTCCGGCGAGGATGTGCTGAAAAAGGCATCGGTGCTCTCCGGCGGCGAGAAGATACGCTGCATGATAGCACGCATGATGCTCACCGACGCCAACACGCTGGTGCTCGACTCACCGACGAACCACCTCGACCTCGAATCAATCCAGGCGTTCAACAACACGCTGCAGAATTTCAAGGGAATCGTGCTCATGTCGAGCCACGACCACGAGTTCATACAGACCGTCTGCAACCGCATCATCGAGCTGACGCCCAACGGCATCATCGACAAGATGATGGAATATGACGACTACGTTACCGACGAGAAAGTGGCCGCCGCCCGCGAGCGCCTATACCCCGCCGAAACCAACTGATAACCAACGCGGCCAGGCATCCCACCGTAAGTTGCCGCCGCGATTTAACTATTTAAAAAATCATGGTAAAACATATAGTAATGTTCCGCCTCAACGGGACGCCGGAAGAACGCCTCGCCGTGTCGCGCCGGTTCAAGGACGCACTGATGGCATTGCCCGAAAAAATAGACGTACTGAAATCGATGGAAGTAGGCATCAACGAAAATCCGGCCGAAGACTGGGACGTGGTGCTGACAGCCGTAGTGCCCGGGATGGCCGACGTCGAGACCTACGCCAAGCATCCGGCCCACGTAGCGGCCGCCGCCATAGTAGGCCCGCACAAGGCCGCCCGTGCCTGCGTGGACTACCCCTGCTAAGAGAAAACCGAAAAGAAACCATAAGGACGCCCCTCACGGCGTCCTTATTTCATTTATCCCCCCGCGAACTGCAAACCAAAGACGAACCGTGCAGCCAAGGGGGCAGAGGCCTCCAGGCCTCCGTAAAGTAACGCATCCGTTAAGAAGCCGATTTACGCACCGAGACAATTATGTTGCGTAAACTATTGTAAATCGGATTCCTACGGATGCCTTGCCGCACGTTTGCCTCGTACCCCGCACGCCTGGCGGCGTACGGGGCTACTGCTAAATCTGCTTCC
>ENA-UEOM01001097-UEOM01001097.1-human-gut-metagenome-genome-assembly--contig:-NODE-1097-length-10650-cov-3.169394_pt1 | contig 10650 bp, 10 predicted proteins | sample MGYA00242993_ERZ507994 | MGnify/ENA primary metagenome ERZ507994 (study PRJEB26167, sample SAMN06115536) | human gut metagenome | host: Homo sapiens | place: China:Neimenggu | collected 2014-11-07... | reverse complement strand
TCACTGTCGCTGACGGGTAAAGGCCACCACACCGATATCGCCATTATTATGGGTCTTGCAGGTAACGAACCTGCCACCGTGGATATCGACAGTATTCCCGGTTTTATTCGCGACGTAGAAGAGCGCGAACGTCTGCTGCTGGCACAGGGACGGCATGAAGTGGATTTCCCGCGCGACAACGGGATGCGTTTTCATAACGGCAACCTGCCGCTGCATGAAAACGGTATGCAAATCCACGCCTATAACGGCGATGAAGTCGTCTACAGCAAAACTTATTATTCCATCGGCGGCGGTTTTATCGTCGATGAAGAACACTTTGGTCAGGATGCTGCCAACGAAGTGAGCGTGCCGTATCCGTTCAAATCTGCCACCGAACTGCTCGCGTACTGTAATGAAACCGGCTATTCGCTGTCTGGTCTCGCTATGCAGAACGAACTGGCGCTGCACAGCAAGAAAGAGATCGACGAGTATTTCGCGCATGTCTGGCAAACCATGCAGGCATGTATCGATCGCGGGATGAACACCGAAGGTGTACTGCCAGGCCCGCTGCGCGTGCCACGTCGTGCGTCTGCCCTGCGCCGGATGCTGGTTTCCAGCGATAAACTGTCTAACGATCCGATGAATGTCATTGACTGGGTAAACATGTTTGCGCTGGCAGTTAACGAAGAAAACGCCGCCGGTGGTCGTGTGGTAACTGCGCCAACCAACGGTGCCTGCGGTATCGTTCCGGCAGTGCTGGCTTACTATGACCACTTTATTGAATCGGTCAGCCCGGACATCTATACCCGTTACTTTATGGCAGCGGGCGCGATTGGTGCATTGTATAAAATGAACGCCTCTATTTCCGGTGCGGAAGTTGGTTGCCAGGGCGAAGTGGGTGTTGCCTGTTCAATGGCTGCTGCGGGTCTTGCAGAACTGCTGGGCGGTAGCCCGGAACAGGTTTGCGTGGCGGCGGAAATTGGCATGGAACACAACCTTGGTTTAACCTGCGACCCGGTTGCAGGGCAGGTTCAGGTGCCGTGCATTGAGCGTAATGCCATTGCCTCTGTGAAGGCGATTAACGCCGCACGGATGGCTCTGCGCCGCACCAGTGCACCGCGCGTCTCGCTGGATAAGGTCATCGAAACGATGTACGAAACCGGTAAGGACATGAACGCCAAATACCGCGAAACCTCACGCGGTGGTCTGGCAATCAAAGTCCAGTGTGACTAATACTTCTTACTCGCCCATCTGCAACGGATGGGCGAATTTATACCCGCTTTCTCGTCTGCTGTAATATTCCCCACTACACTTCCACTGTTGCGTCAGGCGTTTGTCGCCATACGCTTACAGGGTGGCCCGCATGCAAAAAGCACAACGGATCATTAAAACCTATCGTCGTAATCGAATGATTGTTTGTACGATTTGCGCACTCGTTACGCTCGCTTCGACCCTGAGCGTGCGATTTATTTCACAGCGTAACTTAAATCAACAACGGGTAGTACAATTCGCCAATCACGCTGTAGAGGAATTAGATAAAGTACTGCTTCCCCTACAGGCAGGTAGCGAAGTCTTGCTTCCGCTGATTGGTCTGCCCTGCTCTGTCGCCCATTTGCCATTACGTAAACAGGCGGCAAAACTCCAAACTGTGCGATCCATTGGCCTGGTGCAAGACGGCACACTTTATTGCTCCAGCATTTTTGGTTATCGCAATGTGCCCGTCGTGGACATTCTGGCTGAACTTCCTGCACCGCAACCACTTTTACGCCTGACGATCGACCGTGCCCTGATTAAAGGCAGTCCGGTTTTGATTCAATGGACGCCTGCAGCGGGCAGTAGCAATGCTGGGGTCATGGAGATGATTAACATCGACTTACTGACGGCAATGCTCCTTGAGCCACAACTGCCGCAAATCAGTAGCGCCAGCCTGACGGTGGACAAACGGCATTTGCTCTATGGTAATGGGCTGGTAGATTCCCTTCCGCAACCTGAAGACAATGAAAACTATCAGGTTTCTTCGCAACGCTTTCCTTTTACCATTAACGTTAATGGTCCGGGGGCTACGGCGCTGGCATGGCACTATCTTCCAACACAATTACCGCTGGCGGTGCTGCTAAGTTTACTGGTGGGCTACATCGCCTGGCTGGCGACCGCTTACCGGATGAGCTTTTCCCGCGAAATCAATCTGGGCCTGGCGCAACATGAGTTCGAATTGTTCTGTCAGCCTTTGCTTAATGCGCGCAGCCAGCAATGTATTGGTGTAGAGATTTTGCTGCGCTGGAACAATCCGCGTCAGGGCTGGATTTCACCGGATGTGTTTATTCCTATCGCGGAAGAACATCATTTAATTGTGCCACTGACCCGCTATGTGATGGCAGAAACCATTCGTCAGCGCCATGTTTTCCCGATGAGTAGTCAGTTTCATGTTGGCATTAACGTCGCACCCAGCCATTTTCGCCGTGGTGTGCTGATAAAAGATCTCAATCAGTACTGGTTTAGCGCTCACCCGATTCAGCAACTGATCCTCGAAATCACCGAACGCGATGCCTTACTGGATGTTGATTATCGGATTGCCCGCGAGCTACATCGTAAAAACGTCAAACTGGCGATTGATGACTTCGGCACCGGCAACAGTTCATTTTCCTGGCTTGAAACATTACGTCCTGACGTGCTGAAAATTGATAAGTCATTTACCGCAGCTATAGGTTCTGACGCGGTTAACTCGACGGTGACCGATATCATCATCGCGCTGGGGCAAAGACTGAATATTGAACTGGTGGCGGAGGGCGTGGAAACGCAAGAACAGGCGAAGTATTTGCGCCGTCATGGCGTGCATATTTTGCAAGGGTATTTGTACGCACAGCCGATGCCGCTACGTGATTTTCCCAAATGGCTGGCGGGCAGCCAACCGCCGCCCGCCCGGCATAATGGACATATCACGCCCATTATGCCGTTACGTTAACGCTTACTCATCTTCATCGTGCGCCGGTTGCTCTTTAACAATGCGAACCAGATCAACACGATAATCATTGGCTTCAATGATGGTGATATGCAGTGGCCCTACATCAATCACATCGCCCACACGGGGAATGTGACCATTTGCCGAGATCACCAGGCCCGCGACCGTCGCGATATCATCGTCATCGGCAAGGTGCTCAACATCAAGCGCCTGCTGCAAGGCATGCAAATCTGTACCGCCTTTTACCAGCCAGCCGTCACCATCAGTAATGATTTCCGGCGTTTCGTCAGCGTCCGGGAATTCACCCGCAATGGCTTCCAGCACATCCAGCGGCGTGACCAAGCCTTGTACCACACCAAACTCGTTGGTCACGATAACAAAGCTCCCGCGAGCGCGACGCAGCACGCCCAGCAGGTTGATCGGATCGAGGGTTTCCGGGACGATAATCGCCGGAGACGCCGAAGCAATCGCCGCCACATCAACGCCCTCTTCCAGCGCCACCAGCAGTTCTTTAGCACGTACGATTCCGATGATTTCATCCAGTTCACCGCGACATACCGGGAACAGGCTGTGCGGTGAGGAGAGCAGCTGCTCGCGGATTTCATCGACCCCGAGATTAGCGTCAACCCAGCTTATTTCACCGCGCGGCGTCATGATCCCGCGCAGAGAACGCGACGCCAGCGTCAGTACGCCGTTAATCATGTAACGTTCTTCTTCGGCAAATGCACCTTCCGGGATCGGCATCGGCATCGGGTTATCGGCATCGTGCTGAACATTGGCCTGACGTTTCCCGCCCATCAAACGCAGGATGGCATCGGCAGTACGCGCTCGCAGCGGCAAAGTCGACTGGTGACGAATAAAGTTGCGACGCGCAATCTGGTTAAACACTTCGATGATGATCGAGAAGCCAATCGCGGCATACAGGTAACCTTTCGGAATGTGGAAACCGAAACCTTCTGCCACCAGACTCAGACCAATCATTAACAGGAAGCTCAGACAGAGCACCACCACCGTGGGGTGCTGGTTAACGAATCGCGTCAGCGGTTTGGATGCCAGCAACATAACCGCCATCGCAATCACTACCGCCGCCATCATCACCGGCAGATGGTTAACCATCCCTACTGCAGTAATTACCGCATCCAACGAGAAGACGGCGTCAAGGATGACAATCTGTGTGACGACCACCCAGAAACTGGCGTAGCCTTTACCGTGGCCGGAATCATGATCGCGGTTTTCCAGCCGTTCATGCAGTTCGGTTGTTGCTTTGAACAGCAAGAATATCCCCCCGAACAACATAATCAGGTCGCGTCCGGAGAAGGAGAAATCCATGACGGTAAATAGCGGTTTGGTCAGCGTGACCATCCATGAAATCAGCGACAGCAGCCCCAGACGCATAATCAGCGCCAGTGATAACCCCAGCAAACGCGCTTTATCGCGTTGTTTTGGCGGCAGTTTGTCAGCAAGAATGGCGATGAAGACCAGGTTATCGATACCCAGCACAATTTCGAGAACAACAAGCGTGAGTAGCCCCGCCCAAATTGAGGGGTCCATTAAGAATTCCATGACAAGCTCCTGCTTAAGGAATAGCTATTCGACGCCAGAAATAATGCAGGCGTAACGACAAAATGCAAACGAAAGGTGCGGCATAGAGTGCCAGAAAGGCAGGCGTTAAAAGGCCTGATGCTGAAATGACGTCGGTGACGATCCATACTGCGGGCTACTGCCCTATACTCCATGGTTGTTAAACGGGAGTTAAACATATCAGAGACGCCTCTGATTTGGCAAAGATTTACCTTCCTTTGCAAACGAATGTGACAAGGATATTTTACCTTTCGAAATTTCTGCTAATCGAAAGTTAAATTACGGATCTTCATCACATAAAATAATTTTTTCGATATCTAAAATAAATCGCGAAACGCAGGGGTTTTTGGTTGTAGCCCTTATCTGAATCGATTCGATTGTGGACGACGATTCAAAAATACATCTGGCACGTTGAGGTGTTAACGATAATAAAGGAGGTAGCAAGTGACCATTGCTATTGTTATAGGCACACATGGTTGGGCTGCAGAGCAGTTGCTTAAAACGGCAGAAATGCTGTTAGGCGAGCAGGAAAACGTCGGCTGGATCGATTTCGTTCCAGGTGAAAATGCCGAAACGCTGATTGAAAAGTACAACGCTCAGTTGGCAAAACTCGACACCACTAAAGGCGTGCTGTTTCTCGTTGATACATGGGGAGGCAGCCCGTTCAATGCTGCCAGCCGCATTGTCGTCGACAAAGAGCATTATGAAGTCATTGCAGGCGTTAACATTCCAATGCTCGTGGAAACGTTAATGGCTCGTGATGATGACCCAAGCTTTGATGAACTGGTTGCGCTGGCAGTAGAAACAGGCCGTGAAGGCGTGAAAGCACTGAAAGCCAAACCGGTTGAAAAAGCCGCGCCAGCACCCGCTGCCGCAGCACCAAAAGCGGCTCCAACTCCGGCAAAACCAATGGGGCCAAACGACTACATGGTTATTGGCCTTGCGCGTATCGACGACCGTCTGATTCACGGTCAGGTCGCCACCCGCTGGACCAAAGAAACCAATGTCTCCCGTATTATTGTTGTTAGTGATGAAGTGGCTGCGGATACCGTTCGTAAGACACTGCTCACCCAGGTTGCACCTCCGGGCGTAACAGCACACGTAGTTGATGTTGCCAAAATGATTCGCGTCTACAACAACCCGAAATATGCTGGCGAACGCGTAATGCTGTTATTTACCAACCCAACAGATGTAGAGCGTCTCGTTGAAGGCGGCGTGAAAATCACCTCTGTTAACGTCGGTGGTATGGCATTCCGTCAGGGTAAAACCCAGGTGAATAACGCGGTTTCGGTTGATGAAAAAGATATCGAGGCGTTCAAGAAACTGAATGCGCGCGGTATTGAGCTGGAAGTCCGTAAGGTTTCCACCGATCCGAAACTGAAAATGATGGATCTGATCAGCAAAATCGATAAGTAACGTATTGTGTTGATTATCACTCAGTTTTCACACTTAAGTCTTACGTAAACAGGAGAAGTACAATGGAGATTACCACTCTTCAAATTGTGCTGGTATTTATCGTAGCCTGTATCGCAGGTATGGGATCAATCCTCGATGAATTTCAGTTTCACCGTCCGCTAATCGCGTGTACCCTGGTGGGTATCGTTCTTGGGGATATGAAAACCGGTATTATTATCGGTGGTACGCTGGAAATGATCGCGCTGGGCTGGATGAACATCGGTGCTGCAGTTGCGCCTGACGCCGCTCTGGCTTCTATCATTTCTACCATTCTGGTTATCGCAGGTCATCAGAGCATTGGTGCAGGTATCGCACTGGCAATCCCTCTGGCCGCTGCGGGCCAGGTACTGACCATCATCGTTCGTACTATTACCGTTGCTTTCCAGCACGCTGCGGATAAGGCTGCTGATAACGGCAACCTGACAGCGATTTCCTGGATCCACGTTTCTTCTCTGTTCCTGCAAGCAATGCGTGTGGCTATTCCGGCCGTCATCGTTGCGCTGTCTGTTGGTACCAGCGAAGTACAGAACATGCTGAATGCGATTCCGGAAGTGGTGACCAATGGTCTGAATATCGCCGGTGGCATGATCGTGGTGGTTGGTTATGCGATGGTTATCAACATGATGCGTGCTGGCTACCTGATGCCGTTCTTCTACCTCGGCTTCGTAACCGCAGCATTCACCAACTTTAACCTGGTTGCTCTGGGTGTGATTGGTACTGTTATGGCAGTGCTCTACATCCAACTTAGCCCGAAATACAACCGCGTAGCCGGTGCGCCTGCTCAGGCAGCTGGTAACAACGATCTCGATAACGAACTGGACTAACAGGTGAGCGAAATGGTTGATACAACTCAAACTACCACCGAGAAAAAACTCACTCAAAGTGATATTCGTGGCGTCTTCCTGCGTTCTAACCTCTTCCAGGGTTCATGGAACTTCGAACGTATGCAGGCACTGGGTTTCTGCTTCTCTATGGTACCGGCAATTCGTCGCCTCTACCCTGAGAACAACGAAGCTCGTAAACAAGCTATTCGCCGTCACCTGGAGTTCTTTAACACCCAGCCGTTCGTGGCTGCGCCGATTCTCGGCGTAACCCTGGCGCTGGAAGAACAGCGTGCTAATGGCGCAGAGATCGACGACGGTGCTATCAACGGTATCAAAGTCGGTTTGATGGGGCCACTGGCTGGTGTAGGCGACCCGATCTTCTGGGGAACCGTACGTCCGGTATTTGCAGCACTGGGTGCCGGTATCGCGATGAGCGGCAGCCTGTTAGGTCCGCTGCTGTTCTTCATCCTGTTTAACCTGGTGCGTCTGGCAACCCGTTACTACGGCGTAGCGTATGGTTACTCCAAAGGTATCGATATCGTTAAAGATATGGGTGGTGGCTTCCTGCAAAAACTGACGGAAGGGGCGTCTATCCTCGGCCTGTTTGTCATGGGGGCATTGGTTAACAAGTGGACACATGTCAACATCCCGCTGGTTGTCTCTCGCATTACTGACCAGACGGGCAAAGAACACGTTACTACTGTCCAGACTATTCTGGACCAGTTAATGCCAGGCCTGGTACCACTGCTGCTGACCTTTGCTTGTATGTGGCTACTGCGCAAAAAAGTTAACCCGCTGTGGATCATCGTTGGCTTCTTCGTCATCGGTATCGCTGGTTACGCTTGCGGCCTGCTGGGACTGTAAGACTGTTGTACACTACCGGGGCCTTTTGGCCCCGTTTTTTTATCTGGAGGATTAATGACAATCACGGACCTGGTACTGATTCTTTTCATCGCCGCACTCCTGGCCTTCGCGATCTACGATCAGTTCCTTTGCTCCGGCGTGGTCGCATCGATAGCGTTATCTTCGTCGGATTGATTGTCATTCTTATCTATAACAACGTCACGAATCATGGTGCGTTAATAACGACATGGTTATTAAGCGCACTGGCTCTGATGGGTTTTTATATATTCTGGATCCGCGTTCCGAAGATCATCTTTAAACAAAAAGGTTTTTTCTTCGCCAATGTCTGGATTGAATATAGCCGAATCAAAGCGATGAACTTGTCGGAAGATGGCGTGTTGGTGATGCAATTAGAACAGCGCCGGCTGTTAATCCGCGTTCGAAATATCGACGATCTGGAAAAAATTTATAAGCTTCTCGTTTCAACTCAATAAGTTATGAATTTAGCCAAAGCTATGTTTAGTGTATTTTTAATAATCAGACATAGCTTAGGCTATATTATCTCTTCCCTTATTTGTTATTTATTTTAACGTTTCATTGATATATAAATCTAAATGTAAATCGTTATCAATAAAGCAATGAAATAATATATTCCAACAGTTGTTTTATATTCTCAAAATATGTTAAGGTTGCGCCCTCATTTGGGGAGTAGCCGATTTCCAGATTCCGGAAATGTACGTGTCAACATACTCGTTGCAAAACGTGGCACGTACGGACTGAATGCTTTCAGTCAGGCGAGACCATATGCACATCAATCGCTATGCCTGCATGAACGCGAAAACCATCGCGGCTTGTTGTTCATGTATGCATGTTTGCTGGGGGCGATGATGTGTTTTATGGATACCCCGGTCAGGACATTGTCATGAATATCACTGCTACTGTTCTTCTTGCGTTTGGTATGTCGATGGATGCATTTGCTGCATCAATCGGTAAAGGTGCCACCCTCCATAAACCGAAATTTTCTGAAGCATTGCGAACCGGCCTTATTTTTGGTGCCGTCGAAACCCTGACGCCGCTGATCGGCTGGGGAATGGGCATGTTAGCCAGCCGGTTTGTCCTTGAATGGAACCACTGGATTGCGTTTGTGCTGCTGATATTCCTCGGCGGGCGAATGATTATTGAGGGTTTTCGTGGCGCAGATGATGAAGATGAAGAGCCGCGCCGTCGACACGGTTTCTGGCTACTGGTAACCACCGCGATTGCCACCAGCCTGGATGCCATGGCTGTGGGTGTTGGTCTTGCTTTCCTGCAGGTCAACATTATCGCGACCGCATTGGCCATTGGTTGTGCAACCTTGATTATGTCAACATTAGGGATGATGGTTGGTCGCTTTATCGGCTCAATTATTGGGAAAAAAGCGGAAATTCTCGGCGGGCTGGTACTGATCGGCATCGGCGTCCAGATCCTCTGGACGCACTTCCACGGTTAATAAGAACGCTGCCAGAGGTGAATATTAAAGTCCGTCTGGCAGTCGAACACTTCTTTTGCTGCCAGTGTTTGCCAGACTTCTGGCTTCGCACGCCAGGCAAACGGCGTCATCTGCAATAATGCGACGGCTTCATCACCGCGAAGACGCATCGGATAACACAACTCCGCACTCTGCTGTAATGTAAAACCTTCCAGTTGTTCTGCATGAGGTGCATGAAGATGTACTTCATTGTAAATCAGCCCCTTCAGCTCCATCAAATGTCGCGGTCCCGGCGTGGCAGTAATGACCCAGCCGCCGGGCTTCACTACTCGTGCTAATTCTTCTGCTTTACACGGCGCGTAAATACGTATTATGGCGTCCATACTGGTATCGGAAAACGGCAAACGGTGGCTGGAAGCGACACAAAAAGTGACCTGCGGATAGCGTTTCGCCGCCGCTTTTATCGCTACCTTCGAAACATCCAGACCAAACGTGGTGATTTCGGGCAACGCATCGGCAAATGCGTGTGTGTAATACCCTTCACCACAGCCAATATCCAGCACCGCCGTGGCCTTATCATCAAGCCGTTCCCTCAGTTGGGCGACAATTGCATCACGCAGCGGCTGATAATGTCCGGCATCTAAGAATGCGCGGCGTGCTTGCATCATTTCCGCGCTGTCGCCCGGATCACGAGACCGTTTATGCTGAACGGGCAGCAGATTGACATACCCTTCTTTCGCCATATCAAACTGATGTCGCTGGGGACAGATATAGCTGTTTTTTTCACGCGAAAGAGGCTGATGGCAAAGTGGACAGGAAAAAGACATGACAACTCCGGCAGGATACTAAAGGCCGCAAGTGTAACGCGAATCACGCGGCGGGCAAATATCCGAACGACTGGAGCGAAGATAAAGCAAAGTAAAAAGCCTCGCATTCGACGAGGCTTTATAGCGAGATTGAAGCGTATTCACACTTCAGATCAGTGGATTCGATCAGATAGCTGTTACGTTAACAGCTGCCGGACCTTTCTGGCCGTCCTGAATTTCGAACTCAACGTTCTGACCTTCAGCCAGAGTTTTGAAGCCATTACCCTGGATAGCGGAGAAGTGTACGAACACGTCTTTGCTGCCATCAGCCGGAGTAATGAAACCAAAACCTTTAGTCCCGTTGACCCACTTAACTTGACCTTTAATCTTTGCCATTTGAAAAATTCCTTAGATTGTTTTCTTCGCCCGCAGGCATAACATAGATAAAACTGACACATTACTGCATGAGGCACCAATATAAGGCTCGGCAGAGAAGCGGTATTCAACGTCAACGTGTTTACTCAGGACTTCTTTACTGAAAATGCCACACATAAACAGAACTGTACCTCGTTTAACCCGAAATCTGTTATCACATACAACGTTAATTATGGCAAGCCATTTTTAAACATGTCTCGATCAGACGCACAAATCTCGATACGTCTTCCACTTTTCTTCTTGCTGCATGTCTGCTGAATCCTCAGATTGCGTACAGCCGTCTGTCTCTTGTTCTGTAGC
>ENA-UEOM01001095-UEOM01001095.1-human-gut-metagenome-genome-assembly--contig:-NODE-1095-length-10652-cov-10.365674_pt1 | contig 10652 bp, 8 predicted proteins | sample MGYA00242993_ERZ507994 | MGnify/ENA primary metagenome ERZ507994 (study PRJEB26167, sample SAMN06115536) | human gut metagenome | host: Homo sapiens | place: China:Neimenggu | collected 2014-11-07... | reverse complement strand
ATTACATTGCCATGAACAGGAGCACAGGGAAGTCTGCGGAGGAGAATTTTGAGATATTCCGTGACGGGCTTTGCGCTTCAAAGCTTTTTCACAAGGTCATGGGTGATGTGGACAGTTATCTTGACCCTAAGAAGATGCCAGGGCGTTTGAAATGGTCGGAAGACAGCCACAAGAGGTTATATGAGAACGATTGGGTGGTGGATATTCTGCCGGGCAATGGTGAATATGACCTTGGGTATGATTATCACGAATGTGGGGCGTGCAAGCTTTGTAAGGACGAGGGGTGTCCTGAGCTGGCGGCTTACATATGCAGAATGGATTTTGTGCTGGCGGACATGATGAACATGAAACTCGTTAGGACGGGGACTATTGCTGAGGGTGCATCATACTGCGATTTTAGGTACAGCAGGAAGAAGTGACAGGCTCATAGGGGCTGAGAGTTATTTAAGAGAAGGTAAAAAAGAATGAAAGAGTTGGAGTATCCATTTGACAATGGGTTTATAATGAAAAAGAAAAGGTCGCTGAAAAGGCAGCTTTTGGGCGACGGAGCGGTGCGGCTGAAAAAGAGGGTGGCTGTGCTGGGCGGCTCGACTACGGACGATATCGTGTCGGTATTGGAGCTGTTTTTGCTTGACATGGGCTTTGAATGTGAGTTCTATCAATCGGAATACGGACAGTTCTGGCAGGACGCTGTGTTCTCAAACGAGGAGCTTGACCGCTTTAAACCTGATATCGTTTATATACACACGAGCCTTAGAAACCTCAGCTTTTCTCCTACCCCCAGGTCGGGTGAAGAGGAGATAGAGCAGGGGTTGAACGCTGAGCTTGACAGGCTTTCTCAGGCTTGGGACGGAGTGAAAGAGCATTTCGGCTGTCCTGTGATACAGAACAATTTTGAGCTTCCGTTTTTTCGCCTTATGGGAAACATGGACGCTTCCGACAGGCGTGGAAAGGTGAACTTTGTCACATATCCCGGAGGCCGGAGGTTTATCTCAATGATATAAACTGGCTGTCAGCGGCATATGGGCTTGAAAAGTGGAGCGAACCGAAGTATTGGTATCTCTACAAATATGCGCTAAATATCGAGGCTATACCTGAGCTGGCTTTTCAGGTGGCAAATATTATAAAGGCTATCTTTGGCAAGAACAAAAAGGCGCTGGCTCTTGACCTTGACAACACTCTTTGGGGCGGCATCGTTGGTGACGACGGTGTGGAAAATCTGGAGATAGGCAAGGAAACGGCTGAGGCAATGGCTTATTTTGAGTTTCAGCAGTATGTTAAGGCGCACAAGGACTTGGGCGTGCTTTTGACGGTATGCTCCAAAAACGAGGAAGAGAACGCTTTGGCTGGGCTTTCCCACCCTGAGGGCGTGCTAAGGCCTGATGATTTTGTGGCGATAAAAGCCAACTGGCTTCCAAAGGACAAAAATATCGTTGACACGGCAGAGGAGCTTAACATTCTTTCTGAGGCGTTTGTTTTTGTGGACGATAACCCTGCGGAGAGGGAGATAGTCAGGGGACAGCTTGGGGGAACGGCTGTGCCTGAGATAGGGGAGGTCACGGACTACATAAGAGTGCTTGACCGTTCGGGATATTTTTCAACAGCGCAGTCGATACTTTGCAGACAATCGTGGTCGGTCTGGGCGGTGCCCTGTGTGTCTGGGGCGGCATCAACCTGTTGGAGGGTTATGGACAGGATAACCCCGGCAGCAAGAGCCAGGGCGTCAAGCAGCTGGTCGCGGGCGGCGGCGTTGCCCTGATCGGCGTGACCCTTGTCCCGCTGCTGTCCGGGCTGCTGGGCTAAGTCCTGCATCGCTGCCCACAATTTTCCGAACAACGAACACTTAAAATCCTACTCCGCGCTCTCCCTCTCACATGGGAGGGCGCGGGAAAGGAGGTATCTTTGCTTGATTAGTGAGATCATCGAGAAATGGATAAAAGGCATTTTGATAGATGGCATCACGGGCAACCTCTCCGGCCTGTTCGATAACGTGAACGCCAAGGTGGGCGAAATCGCTTCGGATGTCGGCTCTACCCCGCAGGCGTGGAACAGCGGCATTTTCAATATGCTGCGCAGTCTTTCCGAAACGGTGGTGCTGCCCATTGCAGCGGCTATCCTTGCCCTTGTGATGTGCCATGAGCTTATCCAGATGATTACCGAAAAGAACAATATGCACGACTTTGACACCTCCATGTTCTTCCGCTGGATTTTCAAGTCTGCTTTTGCCATCCTCATTGTCAGCAACACATGGAATATCGTTATGGGTGTGTTCGATGCCACCCAGAGCGTTGTCAACCAAAGCTCCGGCGTTATCATCGGCGAAACGTCCATCCACTTTGACCGCCTGATACCCGGACTGGAATTTCAGCTAGAAAGCATGACCATCGGCAGTCTGCTCAGCCTGTGGTTCCAGACCCTTGTGGTGGGCCTGACCATGAACATCCTGTCTATCTGCATTTTCCTTGTAACCTATGGCCGTATGATTGAAATTTATGTGGTCACGGCGTTAGGCCCCATCCCGCTGGCGACCATGGGCAGCAACGAGTGGCGCAGCACCGGGCAGAACTACTTGAAGTCTTTGCTGGCACTGGGTTTCCAAGCGTTCCTGATTATGATTGTCGTGGGCATCTATGCGGTGCTGATACGCAATATTTCGGGCGCGGCGGACATTGCCGGGGCTATCTGGGGTTGCATGGGCTATACCGTTCTGCTCTGTTTCTGTCTATTCAAGACCGGCAGCATCAGCAAATCGGTGTTTGGTGCCCATTGAGAAAGGAGCGTTTGAATGGCGTATGTGACCGTTCCCAAAGATTTGACCCATGTAAAATCCAAAGTCTTATTCGGGCTGACCAAGCGGCAGCTGGTCTGCTTCGGCGGCGCGCTCCTCACGGGCGGACCGCTTTATTTTTTGGCCCGGAACTATCTTTCCAACAGTGCAGCGGCCCTGCTGATGATTTTTGCCATGCTGCCGGGGCTGCTGTTCGCTCTGTTCGAGCGGCACGGCCAGCCCCTTGAAGTGGTGATTCAGCAAATGATTCAGTGCTGTTTCCTGCGCCCCAAGGAAAGGCCCTATCAGACCAACAATGCTTACGCCGCCCTTGTGCGGCAATACCAAATGGAACAGGAGGTAAAGGCCATTGTCCAGAAAAACGATACCCCGCGAAACCGAAAAGCCCAAAAAGCTCACCCGCGCCCAGAAAAAAGAAATTGATGCCGTTCTCCGCAAGTACAAGGGTGACGGCAAGCCCCGCACGGCACAGGCCACCATCCCGTATGAGGCCATCTACCCGGACGGTGTGTGCCGCATTGACCGACGCACGTTCTCCAAGTGCATTGCCTTTGAGGACATCAGCTATCAGCTGGCCCAGCCGGAAACGAGGACCGCCATCTTTGAACACCTGTGCGACCTGTACAACTATGTGGATGCCTCCATCCATGTGCAGCTTTCGTTTCTCAATCGCAAGGTTGACCCGGTGCAGTACGCAAAAAGTTTTGAGATCGCACCGCAGGGGGATGATTTTGACGACATCCGCGCCGAGTACACCGCCATCCTGCAAAAGCAGCTTGCCAGCGGAAACAACGGCATTGTCAAAACCAAGTACCTGACCTTCACCATCGAGGCAGACAATCTAAAAACCGCACGGGCGCGGCTGACCCGCATTGGTCTTGACCTGCTGGGCTATTTCAAGACCATGGGCTGCGTGGCGCACGTCATGGACGGACAGGCGCGTTTGGAGGTGCTGCACGGCATCTTCCACCCGGACGGGGAACCGTTCCGCTTTGACTGGGACTGGCTGGCGCCCTCCGGCCTGTCTACCAAGGACTTTGTGGCCCCGTCCTCCCTCTGCTTCGGCACGGCCAAGACCTTTGGGCTGGGCGGCAAGTATGGAGCCGTGAGCTTTTTACAAATCCTTGCGCCGGAACTTTCGGACGAAATGCTGGCCGACTTCCTCAAAACGGAAAGCGGGATTCTCGTCAATCTCCATGTGCAGGCCATCGACCAGACCGAGGCCATCAAAACCATCAAGCGGAAGATAACAGACCTTGATGCCATGAAGATTCAGGAGCAGAAAAAGGCTGTCCGTTCCGGGTACGACATGGACATCCTGCCCAGCGACCTTGCCACTTACGGCGAGGACGCCAAAAAGCTGCTGAACAAATTGCAGACCCGGAACGAACGGCTTTTCATGCTGACCTTTCTTGTGCTGAATGTGGCCGACACCAAGCAAAAGCTGGGCAACGATGTGTTCCAAGCCGCAGGTGTGGCACAGAAGTATAACTGCTCGCTTGTCCGGCTGGACTACCAGCAGGAACAGGGCCTTGTGTCCAGCCTGCCGCTGGGCATCAACCAGATAAAGATTCAGCGCAGCCTTACCACCTCCAACGTGGCGGTGTTCGTGCCCTTTGTGACGCAGGAGCTTTTCCAGAGCGGCGCGGCCATGTACTACGGCATCAACGCAAAATCCCACAACATGATCATGCTGGACCGCAAGCAGGCCCGGTGTCCCAACGGCTTGAAGCTGGGCACGCCCGGCAGCGGCAAATCCATGAGCTGCAAGTCCGAAATCGTCAGTGTGTTTTTAACGACTGCTGACGATATTTTTATTTCAGACCCAGAGGCCGAGTATTATCCGCTGGTCAAGCGGCTGCATGGGCAGGTCATCAAACTTTCGCCCACCAGCAAGGACTATGTGAATCCTCTGGACATCAACCTGAATTATTCCGAAGATGACAGCCCGCTGGCCTTGAAGTCGGATTTTGTGCTGTCGTTCTGTGAGCTGGTCATGGGCGGCAAAACAGGTCTGGAAGCGATTGAACGCACCGTGATAGACCGTGCCGTGAAAGCCATCTACCGCCCCTATCTGGCGAATCCCAGCCCAGAGAATATGCCGATTTTATCTGACCTCCACCAAGCCCTGCTCGACCAGCACTTGCCGGAGGCGGACCGGGTAGCGCAGGCATTAGATCTGTATGTGTCCGGCTCGCTGAATGTGTTTAACCACAAAACGAATGTGGACATCCACAACCGGCTCGTGGCCTTTGACATCAAAGAGTTAGGCAAGCAGTTAAAAAAATTAGGGATGCTCATTATCCAAGACCAGATATGGGGCCGCGTCACCCAGAACCGCAGCCAAGGCCGGGCCACATGGTATTTTGCAGACGAGTTCCACCTTTTGCTGAAAGAGGAACAGACCGCCGCGTACAGTGCCGAGATTTGGAAACGCTTCCGCAAATGGGGCGGTGTGCCCACGGGCGCCACCCAGAATGTGAAGGACCTTCTTTCTTCGCCGGAGATCGAGAACATTCTGGAAAACAGCGACTTCATCACGCTGCTGAATCAGGCATCCGGCGACCGCAAAATCCTTTCGGAACGGCTGAACCTCTCCGCAGACCAGCAGAAGTACATCGACAATTCCGAACCGGGCGAAGGACTGCTGATTTTTGAAAATGTGGTGCTGCCGTTCTCAAACCCCATCCCGAATAACACCCAGCTCTATAAAATCATGACCACCCGGCTTAGCGAGGTGGTGGAGCTATGAGCCTAACGCATTTCAGCTTGTTTTCCGGCATCGGCGGCATCGACCTTGCCGCAGAAGCAGCGGGTTTTACTTCGGTCTGCCAATGCGAGTGGGCGGCATTTCCCGCCGCTGTGCTGGCAAGCCACTGGCCGGAAGTGCCCCGTTTTCAGGACATCACCACCGTAACAAAGGAGGCTTTCTTTGAAAAAACAGGACTTCGCACCGTCACCCTCATTTCAGGCGGTTTCCCGTGCCAGCCGTTCTCCACCGCAGGGCGGCAGCGCGGCTTCCACGATGAACGCTACCTGTGGCCCGAAATGCTGCGGGTCATCCGGGAATTGCAGCCCCGTTGGGTGCTTGGAGAAAATGTTGCTGGCTTCCTCCGTATGGGGCTCGACAAAACGCTCATTGACTTGGAGCAGGCAGGTTACGATGTTCGGGTTTTCGTATTACCTGCTGCTGCCGTTGGCGCGTGGCACGAACGGAAACGGGTATTCATCATCGGCTCCGCTGCTTCCCACACCCCTTGCCAGCGACACCGGGGATGTGGGCAAGGGGCTGGACATCCAAATCTCTGCGAATGGCAGTTACCGCAAGATGAACAAGGATGGCAAGGCGTGGACGGCGCGGCTTTCCCATGTGGTCTACCGGATGACCCCCACCACGCTGGAAAAGCCCTACCTCAACCCGGACTGGGTAGAGTGGCTGATGGGTTTCCCGCGCAAATGGACGGACATTCCCTTTGGGCCGAAGAACCCGCCGACATCTCGCGCCTGACCGAAGATGTGCCGAACCGCAGCAAGCGGATGAAAACGCTGGGTAATGCAGTTTCGCCGCCGCAGGTGTTCCCGATTCTCAAATACATTGCGGACATTGAAACGGGCCGCTGTCCGATGGGAGGTGAAGAACTTTGAAAGAATTGCAGGCAAAAGCCAAAGTCACCCAGACCATGACCCGTGATGGTCTGGTGGTGGAAAATCAGGCTGACGGCACTGTAGAGAATGTTTCCAGCCGGGAGGCGGAACAGGATTATTCTACGGATTCCGAGGGCAAGACCGAAAAAATACTGGAACGCACCGAGGACGTAAAGGACAAGCACAAGGCAAAGAAAAAAGCCAAACAAGCTGCGGAAACCGCCGAGAGTGAAGATGGTCTGCACCGTTCCGCCGCCCGTCTGGAACTGACCGAAGAAGAACGGGCAGACCCGGAGTTGCAGCCGTTCATCCAAAAAGCCGAGAAGAAAGCTGACAAGTTGGATGCGGCCCGCGCCGCTCTGCCGAAAAAGCGTGTCCCGGTCAAAGAAAAAGTCTACGATGCCGCCAGCGGCAAGGCGAAATCCACCCTGCGCTTTGAGCAGCAGGACAAAGGCCCGCCCAACCTGAAACCAAACCCGGCCAGCCGTCCAATTTCGGAAGCGTTGCTGTTCGCCCACGGAAAAATCCACGAAGTCGAACACGAAAATGTGGGTGTAGAGGGCGGCCACAAGGGTGAAGAACTGGTGGAGCGGCAGACCGCTAAGGCCATCCGCAGCGGCATCCGGCACCACAAGATGAAGCCCTACAAGGCCGTGGAAAAGGCAGAGCGTCAGCTCATGTCTGCCAATGCAGAATACTTTTACCAGAAATCCTTGCGGGACAATCCGCAGCTTGCGCAGTCCGCCAGCAATCCTATTTCCCGGATGTGGCAGAAACGGCGTATCAAACAGCAGTATGCCAAAGCTGCACGGCAGGCCGGCCAAGCCGCCGCGCAGGGTGCAGCCGCCACCGCAGAGAACGGTTTCCGGGTAACAAAGCTGGCGGCCGAGGGCGGCGAACGGGTAGCCGAATTTGCGGCCCGGAACTGGAAAACCATTCTGATCGTGGCGGTGTTCGGTCTGCTGGCTCTGCTCCTGATAACCGGCCTGCAGTCCTGCACCGTGATGGCGGGCACCGCTGGAACCGGCGTGACGGCATCCTCTTACTTTTCCAAGGACAAGGATATGCTGGGTGCAGAGAAAGCCTACGCCAAGCTGGAACAAAAACTGCAACGGTATCTCGACACCTACGAGGCCACCCACAACTACGATGAATACCATTTTTATCTGGACGAAATCGAGCATGACCCCTATGTGCTGATCTCGATTTTGTCCGCGCTCCATGATGGCGTTTTTACATTGGCCGAGGTGCAGGGCGAACTTGAAATGCTCTTTGAAAAGCAATATATCCTGACCGAGACTGTGACCATGCAGATACGTTACCGTACAAAAATGATGGTCATTATTGGCCCGTATGGTGTGCCGCAGGTTATCACCTACCAAGAACCGTATGAATACTACATCTGCACGGTCAAGCTGAAGAACAAGGATTTATCCCACCTGCCCGTGGAAGTGCTGACCGAAGAACAGCTTAGTGCCTATTCGCTCTATATGCGCACGCTGGGCAACCGGCCGGATTTGTTCGGCAAAGCGCAGTACCCCAATGCGTCCACCATCAAGCAGCCCACCTACTACGATATTCCCCCGGAAGCACTAAAGGATGATAGGTTTGCCGCCATGATGGAGGAAGCCACGAAGTACATCGGCTACCCGTATGTGTGGGGCGGCAGTTCGCCCAGCACCAGCTTTGATTGCAGCGGCTACATTTCGTGGGTGCTGAATCACTCCGGCTGGAACGTGGGCCGCCAGACCGCACAGGGCCTTTACAACCTCTGTACTCCTGTTTCGACGGCGCAGGTCAAACCGGGCGACCTTGTGTTTTTCAAGGGAACCTACGATACCCCCGGCGTGAGCCATTGCGGTATCTATGTAGGCAATTCCATCATGCTGCACTGCGGCGACCCTATCTCTTACACAAACCTCAACTCAAAATATTGGCAGGAACATTTTTACAGCTATGGGCGTTTACCGTGACGCCAGAAAGGATTTTGTATGGCAAAAAGACTTTCCCGCATTGAGCGCGACATTGAACGGCTCAAAGAAAAAATCAGCGAATACCAGCAGCAGTTGAAAGAACTGGAAGCTGCAAAGACCGAACAGGAAAATCTTCAAATCATTCAGCTGGTGCGCAGCATGAACATGAAGCCGGACGAGTTCGCAGCTTTCCTGCGCAGCGGTGCGCTGAACGCTGCACCCACTGTCACCCCGTACCACAAACAGGAGGATGTCGCCGATGAAACCTGACAACTGGAACCGCTTCGCTGCCGGACTGCTGACTATCCTGCTCTGCCTCTGTTCGTTCTCCATGCCTGCTTTTGCAAGCGGTACTGACCCTGCCCCGGAACCTCTGCCGGAGATTATCGAAGAAGAACCCACCACGGGCGGCATGGAGCCGGAGGGTGTACCCATCACGCCCAAGGGCAATGCAACACTGGTGGATGATTTTTACGGCGACAAGCAGCTTATCACCGTGACCACCAAGTCCGGGAATTATTATTACATTCTCATTGACCGTGCCAACGAGGACAAAGAAACCTCTGTCCACTTCCTGAACCAAGTGGATGATGCCGACTTGCTGGCTCTGCTGGATGAAGAACCGCAGGAAACCGAAGTCTGCACCTGCACCGTGAAGTGTGATGTCGGGGATGTCAATGAAAACTGCCCCTTGTGTGAAAAGAGCCTGCGCAACTGCACGGCCCCGGAAGCTGTGAAAACTGACACCGAAACGCCGCAGGAAAAACCCAAGTCCAGCATGGGCAGTCTGATGATCCTGCTGGTGCTGGCTTTGGCTGGCGGTGGTGCGGCACTCTATTATTTCAAGTTCCGCAAGCCCAAGGCCGATACCACCGGGCACGATGATCTGGACGAATACGATTTTGGCGAGGACGAAGATGCAGACGAGGAACCGGCTGAAATCGAGATTCATTCGGAGGACGGACAGGAGGATTAAATATGAGCGTTCAGCTGGTGATTGCCGAAAAGCCCAGTGTGGCCCGCAGCATTGCTGCCGTGATCGGGGCCGATGAAAAGCAAAACGGCTATTGGCAGGGCGGCGGGTATCTGGTCAGCTGGTGCATCGGGCATCTGGTGTCCTTTGCCGAGGCGGGCCAGTACGATGAAAAATACTGTAAGTGGCGGTATGAGGATTTGCCCATCCTGCCCCAGCCGTGGCAGTTCATCGTCCCGGACGAGAAGAAACAGCAGTTTGAAGTTCTGCGTGCCCTGCTCAACCGCCCCGATGTGGATAGTGTGACCGCTGCGACCGACGCAGGTCGGGAGGGAGAACTGATTTTCCGTTTCGTCTACCAAATGGCCGGTTGCACAAAACCTGTGAAGCGGCTCTGGATTTCCAGCATGGAGGATGCCGCTATCCGGGAGGGCTTTGCAAACCTGCGCCCGGATTCGGATTATGATGCTCTGTATCAATCGGCCCTCTGCCGTGCAAAGGCAGATTGGCTGGTGGGTATCAATGCAACGCGGCTGTTTTCGGTGCTGTATCACAAAACCCTGACGGTAGGCCGGGTGCAGACCCCGACACTGAAAATGTTGGTGGACCGGGACGCAAAAATCCTGCGCTTCCAGAAAGAAAAGTATTACACGGTCGGCATCCAGTCTGGCAGCTTGAAAGCGGACAGTGGGCGCATTGCGGATGCAGAAACCGCAAATTCTCTCAAAGAAAAATGCACAGGTGCAAATGCAGTCTGCACGTCCATTCGGCGAGAGAAAAAGGCAGAACAGCCGCCCAAACTTTATGACCTGACTACCTTGCAGCGGGAAGCAAACCGTCTGTTCGGTTTTACCGCAAAACAGACCCTTGATTACGCCCAGCAGCTTTACGAAAAGAAACTGCTGACCTATCCCCGCACGGACAGCCAATATCTGACCGAGGACATGGGCCAGACAGCACAACATCTTGTGTCTGACCTGCTGGGGCTGCTGCCCTTTGCCCAAGGACTTGACTTGACCCCGGAAGTGGGCCGGATTCTGAACAGCAAAAAGGTATCGGACCACCACGCCATCATCCCCACGTCCGAATTTGCAAAGCAGGGGTTCACCGGCCTTGCGGAAAGCGAATGCAAGCTGATGAACCTTGTCTGCTCCAAACTGCTCTGCGCGATAGCCGCGCCCCATGAGTACGAAACTGTGACTGCTGTGTTCTCCTGCGCCGGAAATGAGTTCACCGCCAAGGGAAAGACCGTGCTTGTCCCCGGCTGGAAAGA
>ENA-UEOM01001093-UEOM01001093.1-human-gut-metagenome-genome-assembly--contig:-NODE-1093-length-10654-cov-5.720620_pt1 | contig 10654 bp, 10 predicted proteins | sample MGYA00242993_ERZ507994 | MGnify/ENA primary metagenome ERZ507994 (study PRJEB26167, sample SAMN06115536) | human gut metagenome | host: Homo sapiens | place: China:Neimenggu | collected 2014-11-07... | reverse complement strand
TGTTGAACAGTTTCGTAATGGCACGCTTTGACATTCCCTCAAAAGAGGGAACCATGCTAAGGAGGAAGCTCACAGCACAACAACATGGCACAATTTGAGCCTGCGCTGCTGATGAAATGGATCTTCAAAACTGCCATTTCGGTCTGGATGATTTCCAACACTTTCGATATCATCATGGCGGTGTTCGACGTGACGCAGCAGGTGGTGGCAAATTCCAGCGGCATCATCAGCGGCAACACAAGGGTCAACGATATCGGCTTGTCGATGCTGCAATCCAGCATGATGCAGATGGACGTAGGACCCCTGTTCGGGCTGTTCTTGCAGTCCTTCTTCATCGGTATCACCATGCGCATCCTGTCCATCGTGATTTTCGTCATCGTCTACGGAAGAATGATTGAGATCTACATGATGGTCAGTCTGGCTCCGGTGCCCATGGCAACATGGGGCAACCATGAGCAATCCCATGTTGGACAGAACTATCTTCGTTCTCTGTTCGCGCTGGGATTTCAAGGTTTCCTGATCCTGATCTGCGTGGCGATCTACGCTGTTCTGCTCCAGAATGTTGCAATATCCGGGGATGCCATCAACTCGATCTGGAGCATCGTGGGGTATACCGTGCTGCTCTGCTTCTCGCTGTTCAAGACCAGCTCTGTCGCCAAAACTCTGCTGGGTGCCCATTGATTCGGAGGTGAAATTTTGGCAGCTTATATTTCCGTGCCGCGCGATTTCAGCAAGGTGAAGTCCAAAGTAGCCTTCAACCTGACCGCCCGGCAGCTCGTCTGTTTTGGTGCAGCGGCAGTCGTAGGCGTGCCGCTGTTCTTTGTTCTGCGGGACACCGCTGGCAATTCCGGTGCTACCCTCGGCATGATGGCGGTCATGCTGCCCATGTTCTTTCTGGCGATGTACCAGAAGAACGACCAGCCCGCCGAAAAGATCCTGCGGTACTACTTTCAGGCGCGTTTTGTTCGCCCGAAGGTGCGTCCGTACCAGACCCGCAATTACTATGCACTGCTTATGAAGGGAGATGACACCCATGATTCCGTTTCTGAAAAAGAATAAAGACGGCAAAAAGCCGCCCAAGCCCACAGTGCCCCGCACGGCACAGGAGAGCATTCCGTTCCAGCGGATGTTTGAGGACGGCACCTGCCGTGTCCGTCCCGGCTACTACACCCGCACCATCCAGTATCAGGATATCAACTATCAGTTGGCGCAGCAGGAGGACAAGACCGCCATCTTTGAGGAATGGTGCTCTTTTCTCAACTTTTTCGACAGCTCTATCCACTTTGAACTGTCTTTCGTGAATACCGCCACCGATTCGGCAGACTTCGAGAAGTCCATCCGCATCCCGTACCAGCAGGATGGCTTTGATGATGTGCGAGCCGAGTACAGCCAGATGTTGCGGCAGCAGCTTTCCAAGGGAAACAACGGCCTGACGAAAACGAAGTTTCTGACCTACGGCATCGAGGGCGACAGCATGGCGCAGGTCAAACCTCGGTTGGAGCACATCCAGAACGACCTGATGAACAACTTTCACAGGTTGGGCGTTCTGGCAAAGCCGTTGGACGGTACGGAGCGTCTGCGGCTGATGCACGGGATGCTGAACATGGATGGAGCCAACAAGTTCCACTTCAACTGGAAAGACCTTGTGCCCAGTGGTCTGTCCGTAAAGGATGCCATTGCCCCCACTGCGCTGGCGTTTAAGAACAGCCGCACCTTTCAGATGGGCGGCATCTTCGGAGCGGTCAGCTTTCTGAATATCACGGCTTCTGACCTGAGCGACCAGCTTTTGAAGGATTTCCTTGATATGGATTCCAGCCAGATCGTTACCATGCACATCCAGTCCGTTGACCAGAACAAGGCCATCAAAACCATCAAACACACCATCACCGAACTCGACCGCAGCAAGATCGAGGAGCAGAAAAAAGCTATCCGCGCCGGATACGACATGGACGTGCTGCCGTCTGATTTGGCGACTTACGGCAGGGATGCCAAGGCACTTTTGAAGGAGCTTCAGAGCCAGAATGAGCGGATGTTCCTTGTCACTTTTCTGGTGTTGAACACCGGAAAGACCGAACAGAAACTGGAAACCAACGTGTTTCAGGCGGTCAGCATTGCGCAGAAGCACAACTGCGAATTATGCCGCCTTGATTTTCAGCAGGAGCAGGGGCTGATGAGCAGCCTGCCACTGGCAGACTGTCAGATTGAGATCCAGCGTGGTCTGACCACCAGCAGCACGGCGATTTTTGTGCCGTTTACCACACAGGAGCTGTTCGACAACGGCAAAGAAAGCTTGTATTATGGCTTGAATGCTTTGTCCAACAATCTGATTATGGTTGACCGCAAAAAGCTGAAGAACCCCAACGGTCTGATTCTGGGCACCCCCGGCTCCGGCAAGTCGTTCAGCGCAAAGCGTGAAATTTGCAATGCATTCCTCGTGACAGACGATGATATTATCATCTGCGACCCGGAAGCAGAGTACGCTCCGCTGGTGGAGCGTCTGCATGGGCAGGTCATCCACATCAGCCCTGCCAGCACCCAGTATATCAACCCGATGGACATCAACAGCAACTACTCGGAGGAGGACAACCCGCTGGCTTTGAAAGCCGACTTTGTACTGTCCCTGTGCGAACTGGTGGTGGGCGGCAAGGAGGGCTTGCAGCCAGTGGAAAAGACGGTCATTGACCGCTGCGTCCATGTGATCTATCGCAAGTATTTCGAGAATCCCACCCCGGAAAATATGCCGCTGTTGGAAGATCTGTACAACGCCCTGCTGACGCAAGATGAACCGGAAGCCCGCCATGTGGCGGCTGCGCTGGAAATCTACGTCAAGGGCAGTTTGAACATTTTTAACCACCACACCAACGTGGATATCAATAACCGCATTGTCTGTTTTGACATCAAGCAGCTTGGCAAGCAGTTGAAGAAACTCGGTATGCTTATCGTGCAGGATGCCGTGTGGGGGCGTGTGACCGCCAACCGCAGTGCCGGAAAATCCACCCGGTACTATGCAGACGAGTTCCATTTGCTCTTGAAGGAAGAGCAGACTGCCGCTTATTCTGTGGAGATTTGGAAGCGTTTCCGTAAGTGGGGCGGCATCCCGACAGCCCTAACGCAGAACGTCAAAGACCTGTTGGCAAGCCCCGAAGTATCAAATATTTTTGAGAATTCGGACTTCGTTTATATGCTCAATCAGGCCAACGGAGACCGACAGATCTTGGCAAAGCAGCTGAACATTTCGCCCCACCAGCTTTCCTATGTGACCCATTCCGGCGAGGGCGAAGGGCTGCTGTTCTTCGGCAACGTCATTTTGCCGTTCGTCGATCACTTCCCGAAAGACCTTGAACTCTACCGCATCCTTACGACCCGCCTTTCCGAAGTTGCGGAGGCGCAAAAGCATGAGTAAGAAACAGCCAAAGCTGAAATTCGAGGAGGAAAAGGAGCGCACGGCTACACGCTCCCCTCCGAAAAAGTCCAAAGTGGAGCAGTCGGTGCCCCAAAAGCAGAAACTGAAACAGGATGCAGACAAGGCAGCAGAAAAGGCACAGCACTTGCGTTTCGGTAAGGCCGAGATTACCCCGGATGAAGCATCCCGCATGACAAAGCAGCAGAAACGTGCTATGTATGCCGCCGCTGCCGCCCGGTCTGCGGTGCATCGGGAGATTGACCAGTACGAGGACGATAATGTGGGCATGCAGGCTTTAAGCGAGGGCGAAAAAGCCGCTGAGACTGCCCACGATATTTCCAAGAGCAGATACGCCAGAAAACTGAAAAAGAAAGCCAAGATGCAGGGCAAGAAGGGTGCCAAAATCGCAAAATCTTTCCCGCAGGAGCCGACTGCGGCACAAGATGCAGGCGCATCCTGCACCGGCGAGGGCGGCTCCAACTGGCTCTCACGATGGCGGCAGAAACAGGATATTCAGAAAAGCTACCGTGCCGCAACCCGGTCGGGCGGCACCGCTGCACAGACCGCAGGCGGTCAGAAAGCTGCATCTGGTGGTGTTCCTGCTGCAAAGTCCGGTATGGAGCAGGTCATCGACAAAGGAAAATCGGTGGTCAGTACCGCAGTCAACGGCATTGCCAATTTTGCAAAAAGCAACGCGCACGTTCTTTTGATCGTGGGCGTTTTTCTTTTGCTCCTGCTGCTGGTCATGTCGGCATTTTCGTCCTGTTCCATTCTGTTTTCCGGCACCACGCAGGTATCCGGGCAGACCATTTACACCGCAGAGGACCGGGACATCCGGGGAGCCGAAACCGACTACAAGAAGCTGGAAAAGGAACTGGATAAGAAAATCAAGCGTACCCCCACCGACCACCCCGGCTATGACGAATACCGATACCATCTGGACGCTATTGAGCACGATCCTTGGCAGCTCACTTCGTTCCTGACTACTCTCTACGACGACTACACCCGCAGCGAGGTGCAGACAAAACTCAAGGAGACGTTTGCTAAGCAATACAAGCTGACCACATGGGTAGAAGTCCAGACCCGGTACCGCACGGTAGTGATGATCGACATTTTTACTGGCATCCCCTACACCGTGCAAGTGCCCTATGAGTACCGTATCTTTCACACCAAGCTGGTGAATAAAGGGCTGGAGGTGGTCATCCGGGAGGAACTGGACAACGACCAGTGGAAACGCTACGAGATCTTTCAGGACACGCTGGGTGGTCGGCCATATCTGTTCAAAGGTGGACTGCCGCCCGGAGGATCGGATGGCTCCGGCACACCGGGTATTGATTATCAGGTTCCGGCAGAAGCCCTGACAGACGAGGAGTTTGCCGCCATCTACAAGGAAGCCCAAAAGTATGTGGGCACACCCTATGTGTGGGGCGGCTCCACCCCGGAAACCGGCTTTGACTGCTCCGGCTATGTCTGCTGGGTCTACAACCAGAACGGCTATGATGTGGGGCGCACCACCGCCAACGGCCTGTGGAACAAGAGCCAGCACATTTCCGAAGCCGAAGCAAAGCCCGGCGACCTTGTTTTCTTTGAAGGAACGTATGATACGCCGGGGAAAAGTCATGTGGGCATCTACCTTGGAAACGGCAAGATGGTGTCTGCCGGAGACCCCATAAAATATGCTGATATTCACTCGTCCTACTGGCAGAAATACCTGTCCGGTTTTGGACGGCTTTCAAAATGATTGGAGGAAGAAATGAGCGAAAAACTCGATAAACTGCGCGCTTCTCTGGAAAAGGAAAGGGAGCGTCGCATTAAGATCAACACTCGCATTGAAAGCCTTGAGCGGCGGATTCAGGAAGCAGAAGCTGCCGAGGTCAACGAGATGGTGCGCACCGCCAAGGTCACGCCGGAACAGCTTGCCGCCCTGCTGCGCCAGTCTGCAACTTCCACCCCGACCCCGGCTGCGCTGTCCGCAGTCGGTGCTACGTTCAACAAGGAGGAATCTGATAATGAAGATGATGAATAAGTTCTGTGCCCTGATGTTGTCGGTGGCACTGTGCGCTGGCATGGCGGCTCCTGCTTTTGCCTATGGCGGTGAGCCTGTGGAGGAAGTGGAACAGCCCGTCCTGACTTCTACCACCGATGAAGAAGATGTGGTCACCGTGACCGATGAGGAAACCGGTGCTCTGACCCCGGAGGGCAATCTGACGATGGTGGACGATTACCACACCAGTTATTCGGATGGCTCTGGCCAGCAGTTCATCACGCTGGTGTCGAAGTCTGGCAACACATTCTATCTGGTCATCGACCGCAACGACAAGGGGGAAAACACCGTTCATTTCATGAATCTTGTGGACGAAGCCGACCTTCTTTCCCTGATGGAAGATGAAGATGCCGATGCCTACACCGCTGAAAAAGAAGCGGCGGCGCAGGCAGAACAGGAGCGCAAACAGGCCGAGGAGGATGCGCAAAAGGCTGCGGAAGAAGCGGCGGCATCCGGTTCTGAACAGACTGGTGGCAACAAAGTTACGAAGTATGCTGCTACGTTCTTAGGCGTACTGGCACTGGTCGGTTTGGTTGCTGGCGGTGGCATTTACACCTTTATGAAGCAGAAGCAGAAAAAGCAGGCAGAAAAAGAAGCCCTTGACCCCGATGCAAACTACACTGAGGACAAGGGCGACTTTGAAATCCCTGTGGAGGATGAGCCGGATGAGACCGGCGAGGAGGATAACGCAGAAGAATAATTCTATTGGCGGCATTTGCCGCCGTACATATTGCAATCCGAAACAGATTGGAGGGATTCTTATCGCAAAATTGATCGTGGCAGAAAAACCGTCGGTTGCCATGTCCTATGCCAAAGTTCTTGGTGCCACCAATCATCAGGACGGCTACCTTGAGGGCAACGGCTATCTGGTGAGCTGGTGTGTGGGTCATCTGGTGGAACTGGCTCCGCCTAATGTCTACGATGACAAATACGTCAAGTGGAGCATTGCAGACCTGCCCATCCTACCGCAGAAGTGGCAGTATCTGGTGTCTGCCAGTACCAAAAAGCAGTTTGGCATCCTGCAAAAACTGATGCACCGCCCGGATGTAGACAGCATTGTGAACAGTTGCGATTCCGGACGGGAGGGAGAACTGATCTTCCGACTTGTCTACCAGCAAGCGGAGTGCAAAAAGCCCTTCTCTCGTCTATGGCTGTCCAGCATGGAGGAAAACGCTATCCGGGAAGGGTTCGCCCACCTCAAACCGTCAACTGAATACGATGCGCTGTACAACGCAGCACTCTGCCGGGAACGCGCCGACTGGATGGTCGGCATCAATGCATCCCGGCTTTTTTCGTGCCTGTACGGTCAGCCGCTGGCGGTGGGGCGTGTTATGACCCCGGTGCTTGCCATGACGGTGGTGCGAGAAGCCGCCATCGCCGCCTTTACCCCGGAAAAATTCTACACGGTGGATCTGGAACTGACCAGCGGCTGCACGGCATCCAGCCGCCGCATTCCTGAAAAATCCGTTGCTGAAAACCTGTTGAAAGCCTGCCGAAAGGAGATGGTAGCAACGATCCAGCGCATCACCCGCAAGGAAAAGTCCGAGAATCCACCACCGCTGTATGATCTGACCACCCTTCAGCGAGATGCTAACCGCTTGCTGGGGTACAGCGCACAGCAGACGCTGGACTATGTGCAGAGCCTGTATGAGAAGAAACTTACCACTTATCCCAGAACTGATAGCTGCTATATCACCGACGATGACGAGGAGATGCTGGAGGAACTGACTGAGGAGTTGGAGGGTTTTCTCGACATTACCTCGGCAGATGTGGACGAGGCTGTGCCTCGGACACGGCGCACCGTCAACCGGGAAAAAGTCACCGACCACCACGCCATTCTGCCCACTCGCAGTATGCTGCAAGCAGATCTGGACGCACTGCCCAAGGGCGAGCAGAACGTCCTGAAGCTCATCATCGCCCGGACGCTGATGGCGGTGAGCAAACCCTTCCGGTATCTGGAAACCCTGCTGACCACCGAATGTGCCGGGGAGGAATTTACCGCCAAGGGCAAGGAGATTCTGGAAGAAGGCTGGAAGGCGGTGGAACGCAAGGTGCTGGCAGACATCTTGAACCGGAAGCAGGAACTCACCGCCCTGCCCAATGCGGCAGAGAACGAGTGCGGCATCCTCAATGCCGAACTGAAAGAGGGCCAAACCTCCCCGCCAAAGCACTTTACCGAGGATACCCTGCTGCACGCTATGGAAACCGCCAGTGCGGATAGTATGCCGGAGGGTGTGGAGCGTCAGGGCATCGGCACCCCGGCAACCCGTGCCGCCACCATTGAAAAGCTGGTGCAGAAGGGCTTTCTGGAGCGCAAGGGCACCAAGAAAACCAAGGTGCTGCTGCCCACGGATAAGGGGAAAGCGTTAATCACCGTGATGCCCGAAGAAATCCAATCCCCGGAAATGACCGCTGATTGGGAAACAAAACTGCTGCAAATCGAGCGCAGCGAAATGGAGCCGGAAACTTTTATGACTGAAATCAAAGAGATGATCTCCTCGCTGGTAACGACCACCGAGGCTGCGAAGGGAGCGAATGCGCTTATGAAAAACAAAATCATTGGTGTCTGTCCGAACTGTGGGAAGCCTGTCGTGGAGCGTGAAAAGGGCTGGTTCTGTGAGAACAGGGAGTGCCGTTTCGTGCTGTGGAAGGACAATGCGTTCTTCAAGCGTTTGGGCAAGCGGCTGGATTCCCATGTGGCGGACAAGCTGCTGCGGGATGGCCGTGTCCGCCTGAAGGACTGCAAGAGTGCCAAGGGCAAGACCTACAACGCCACCGTGCTGCTGGGCACCGAACCCGATGGCCGCAGCAAGTTTTCTCTTGAATTTGAAGGTGGTTGCTGATGGAGCAGAAAAAAGAAGCGGTTTACCTTATCAACGATGAACGCTATCTCCACCTCCGGGAAAACGGTGCAGGCGTCGGCTTTGCCACCTACAACAAGGTAACTGGTGAGCCGCTGGAAAGCGGGCAGATCTCGGAAAAGAACCTGCCGCCCGATGGCAGGAACGCCATTTCTGCCGCCCGGAACTGGTATCTGTTTGAACTTTCGGACGATGACCGTAAGGCTATCCAACAGGAAAGCGTAAAGATCCTCGAAAACATCCCGCAGGCGGGCATCGGCAGGCGGCGCATCTGGGAGCCGGAAACGCTGCCGAAGGATATTCGTCTCATCAACAGCCACTATGATGACCTCTATCGCATTCCAGATGGCGGCGTGATTCAGGTGGATTACCCGAATGGACACAGTTTTACGGCACGGGTGGAACATCTGGATGATTATCACTTTGACATGGGCGGTCTGGGCAATGTGTTCCACATCTGCCAGTTTGCCGAAGTTATGGAACGAAACCATGCAGACTTCTACCCGGAAATTCAGACACAGGACGAGCAGGCGGCGTGGGAACTGGGCGGCAAAGGCTACCTTGCCATCCAGTCCTGTGAGGATGGATGGGACTACACCCTCTACCACAGCGATTATTCTGTGATGGACGGTGGGCAGCTGGATGCCCCGGAACTGACCATTCAGGAAGCCCGTGAGCAGATTCTGGAAGCGCACCACATGGAAAAGGGGCGGCGGCTGTTGCAGGACTACGATGCCGTCATGGACAAAGTTACGGAAGCCGAGGAACTGAGTGCAGACCAGCGCCCTTCCACACTGGAAAAGCTGGCAGAACTGGCAAGCGATACGTCTGCGCCAAAATCGTCTGCACGTTCTGCGCCAGAACTGTGAGGTGGACGATGCAGCAAAAATGGAACCAGAATTTTGACGGTGAAGCCATGACGGACATCCCGCAGAAGTTTCTGAACGCAGGATGCGATGTTTATATGGTGATGCAGCTGCGGCATGACGAAAAAATCCTCGATGAAAGATTTGCTTCCATGCGGGAACTGCATCGTCGGGGCAAAACGCCAGACCCGGAGCATTATGAGGTCACCTACTATGCTGATTTGCCCGCCATGTGGCAGGATGTGCCGAACAACGAGATTTTGGAAGAACTATTTCAGATGTTCAACCTTTCCCGTCCGCAGGATTTTGAGGGACACAGCCTGTCCGTCAGCGATGTGATTGCACTCAAACGCAATGGCGAGATATCTGTGCATTATGTGGACAGCATCGGCTTCAAGGAACTGCCGGGGTTTCTGGATACAAAGCCGAAACGTCCTTCGGTGCTGATGAATCTCAAGGAAAAGTGCGATGCCCCGGAGTGCAATCCCACGGTATGCCGGAAAGTGAGGGCTGACCATGAACTTTAACCACGAGGAACTGATGCTGATGATGCTTTACAACTCCGGTACCCGGCTGGGGCTTATCCACGAGTTGCGGCTCATGCAGTGCTACCTGATGCCCGATGAAACTGCCCTGCGGGAGCTGTCGGAGGGCGTTATCGAAAAGCTGAAACTGCTGACCGATGCGGAGTTTGCCGAACTGGAATTTCCACTGGACTGATCTTTGCCGCCTGCTGGCGGCGTACATAGGCTCTTTTACAATGGGATTCGGTGTGGTATACTGAACTCGACAAATCGGAATTTGTAGAGTACCTATATTACAGAATAACTGATTATAAGACAGATGAACTACAGGGAAGGAGATTCGAGAAAAATATGAGCAAAGAGATAAAAACAGGAAAAGGAGTAGAAAAATGAAAACAAAGATGAATGTATTAGGACGTGTACTAAGTATGATTCTTGCTGTGGCACTTACAGTTACTACAGTATTTTCCGGATTTTCAAGAAAAACTCTTGCAGCAGAGAATAATGTAATAACTGTTGAAGAGGGAGAAAAGAATAGTGTAACATTTGATTGGAGTAAATGGAAGGTTGAATCTAACAGCAATCCTAAGGTTGCAAAAGCAAGTATTCATACTAACATTATAGGAGAAAAAAAGCTTTTAGTCGAAGGATTGAAACGTGGCAGCACAACAGTTGTTGTAAATAATGGGAAAAAAACTAAAACGTATGTTGTTAATGTTTCAAGAGCAAAGGGTATAAAAGCGGATCACCTTTACGTTTCTGTTAATAATCAGTTTGAACTGTACGATAATGGGAAATTGGTAGGAACAGTTAAGACGGACAAAAAAAGTTTTGATATGAATAAAATAACTGTTACCGCAGCGTATGGTGATGGAGAAAAAGTTAATATCAAAATTAACAACAGAAAATTAATGGATGGCAGTGACGCGGTTTTGTTTGGTAATGACTTTTATATT
>ENA-UEOM01001086-UEOM01001086.1-human-gut-metagenome-genome-assembly--contig:-NODE-1086-length-10691-cov-5.130394_pt1 | contig 10691 bp, 9 predicted proteins | sample MGYA00242993_ERZ507994 | MGnify/ENA primary metagenome ERZ507994 (study PRJEB26167, sample SAMN06115536) | human gut metagenome | host: Homo sapiens | place: China:Neimenggu | collected 2014-11-07... | reverse complement strand
CGTCGTGAATTCCTCGACGAGCGCCGGGTCGCCGCAGCTCAATTCGACGTAATGCCCCAAGTCGTAGAAAAGGTGTGTCATCAGTCCCTCGTAGTACTGGAGCTGCGAGAGTTCGAACGGCTGTTTGCCTTTTTCGTTGATGCGGCGCATCACCTCCGCCAGCGCGTCCAGCTGCGACGTGACGGCCAGTGAGATGCAGCCCGACTGCTCTTTCCAGGTCGTGCTCTGGTATTCGTTTTCGTAGAGGTTCCAGAACTCCCGGCAGGTTTCCGCGAGCCGGTCCGCGACCGGTCCCGTTTCGAACAGGTGGGGGACGATCCGGTCGTAGGGGAATCCGTCGCCCATGACCTCGCAGGGCGACGCCACGATGTAGCCGATGACCGAACGCAGGTCGTAGAGCGTTTCGATGTTGGCCATGAAGCAGTCGTCGAAGATCAGGTAGTCGAAACGGAACTGCTGCGCTTCGAGCGCCTCCTTCAGCTCCGTGATGTTCAGTTCGTAGCCCTTGTCGCCGAACGAACGGGTCTGCTTGGCCCCCGGGGGCGTGGCCCATAGGTCGTCCTCGGCGGAACGCCGCATCGGGTAGGAGAGCGAGCCGCTGGCGACCGGAATCCACGCCTTGCCGTGGCAGCCGATGATCAGCCCGTAGTTTTGGGCCGGAGCCAGCTCCGCGGCATCGGCGAACAGCTGCCGTACCTTTTCGGGGTTTCCGGCGTTGAAGCCGTCGTAGGTTTTGAGCGTCGTTCGTTCGCACCGTTCCGTCGCCGGGTCGTAACGGATCTCCTGCAGGACGGCCGACGAATGTTTCTCGGGCTGGTAGCAAACCAGAATGCGCCCGTCGCCCGGGATTTGGTTCGTCACGGCCGCACTGACGCCCTCGATGTTGCGCTCGTAATAGTCGATCAGGCTTCGTCCGGGCATGTACAGCAGAAGGGTCTGCGTCGCCACGGCGGGCCGCTGGTAGACCTCGACCGGATAGCCGTCCTTGTTGGCGGGGTGGCGGACGGTTATCGTGCCCAGCTTCCGGCGCGCCTTGGCGGAGTTGGGTTCGGAAGCGGTCACCGTGACCGTCGTCTCCCCGCGGGCGCCGCCGTCCGGCGTCACGGCGAATCCCTCGCCGGTATACGACAGCGTCCACGGTTCTTCGGCCGACACGGTGAACGTCGTTCCGGACGAAGCGTCGCCCGGGAGGTGAATCTCTCCCGTCGAGACCTCGATTCGCGGCTCGCGGTCTTTTTCGCAGGCCGCGAGCGTCAGCAGCAGGGCGAGGCAGAGCGTATGCCGGAGAATGCGGATCATTTATAGGTGCGGGGTTTGAGGTTGTTGAACTGCCACGTGCGGTCGCGCTGGTAGGTGTAACCCTCGGGTTTGTTCCAGTAGACGCGGCTGAAATCGAAATAGAATCCCTTGCGCTTCTTGCCCTCGACCACATAGGGAACGACCAGCGGCACGAACTCCACCGTGCGGCTGACGATGCGCGCCTTGCCGAACGAAAGCCCTTCGGCGGCCAGCACGTCGAGCGCGTGGTCGAACATCAGCACATGGCGCGGGGTCTTCTGCGTGAATCCGTCGCCCGAGCCGAGGATCGTGCGGATGACGCCGTTCATGCGGTCCGACCAGGCTTTTTCCTGCTCCTTGTCGCCCAGCGCACCGTAGGCGAACGACATGAGGTTGAGGATTTTGGGGCTGAACGGATCGCGTTTCAGGGCGTCGTTTCCCACCGAGACCATCGTTTCCAGCGTGGCCCTGTCGGGTTTGTCGGGGTCGATGCCCGAGGCCAGCATCAGCATTTTGTCCAGATCGGGGTTCACGGCCAGCGGCTTGTATTCGTCGCGGTAGGCGTATCCGTAGTAGAGGTAGTGGTAATCCTCGTCGGTCAGCGTCTCGTCGCCCGCGTTGTAGCGCATCATCAGCGCGGGGTAGTAGAACGCGGACTGGGCGTCCATCGTCCGGTCGAGGATCATGTCCTCGTCGGGGACTCCGGCGGCGGCCAGCGCCGGAACCAGCAGTGAGAGAAGCAGCAATCGTTTCATAGCGGTCGTTTCCGGTACAAACGCAAAATCAGCGCAAATCGTATCTGGCGATCAGCTCTTCGAACTTCGCGCGGAGTTTTTCCGATCCGGCGACCAGCGGCAGGCGCATCGTGTCGCCGATGCGTCCCATCACCGAGAGGGCGCATTTCACGCCCACGGGGTTGCCCTCCTCGAAGAGCGCGTGCACGGCTTCGTCCAGCGCGGCATAAGCCTTTTCCGCCGCGTCGAAGTCGCCCGCCTTGGCATGGTTCACGCACTCCATGAACCGCTGCGGAAAGGCGTTCGCCGCCACGGAGATCACGCCGTCGCCTCCGCGGCGCATCAGCTCGATGGCCATGCCGTCGTCGCCCGACAGCACGAGAAATCCCTCGGGACGGTTGTCCAGGATGCGCTGCATCTGCCCGATGTCGCCCGACGCCTCCTTGATGCCGATGACGTTGCGGAAGTCGGCGGCGCAGCGGAGCGTGGTCTCGGCGGTCATGTTGACGCCCGAGCGGCCCGGGATGTTGTAGAGGATCACCGGCAGGGGCGAATGCTCCGAGACGGTGCGGAAATGCTGGTAGAGCCCCTCCTGCGAAGGTTTGTTGTAATAGGGCGTCACGCTCAAAATGGCGTCGGCGCCCCGCAGGTCAAATTCGCGCAGCTGGTCCAGCACCTCCGAGGTGGAGTTGCCGCCGCAGCCCATCACTAGCGGCACGCGGCCTGCGATCTGGTTGGTGATGAACATGGCGATCACGGCGCGTTCGGGCATGTAGAGCGTGGGGGTCTCGGCCGTGGTGCCGAGTGCGACGATGTAGTCCACGCCGCCGTCGATCACGTAGTCGATCATGCGGGCCAGCGCCTTGTAGTCGACGCGGCCGTCTGCCGTGAAAGGGGTGATCATCGCGGCGCCCACGCCGGAAAGTTTGTGTCGTAGCATAATGTCTCTGATTGTCGTTTTATCTGTTGTCGTTTTGCGTCAGTCCTCAAAGCAGGCGTCTTGCGCCTGTCAGAATAATTCCTGTTGTGCGGCCTTTTCCACCGGGCCTCCGCCTTCGATCATGGCGAAGAACTCCTCCTCGGAGATGATCCTTACACCCAGCTTCTCGGCCTTCTTCAGCTTCGCCGGGCCCATCTTGTCGCCCGCCACGAGGTAGTCGACGCTGCCCGACACCGCCGCGAGGTTCCGGCCCCCGTGCAGTTCGATCAGCTCCTTCATTTCGTCGCGGCTCCGCGTGAACTTGCCCGAGACCACGAAACTCCGGCCCGCCAGCGCCTCCGACGCCAGGCGGCGCGCCTCGGCTTCGAATTGCAGCCCCGCGGCGCGCAGGCGGCGGATGATCCGCAGGTTGTCCTCCTCGGCGAAGTATTCGATGATGGCGTCGGCGATGCGTCCGCCCACCTCGTCGGCCTCGACCAGCTCCTCGCGCGTGGCCCGCATCACGGCGTCCAGCGAGCGGAAATGCTCGGCGAGGTATTTGGCCGTGGTCTCTCCCACGAAGCGGATTCCCAGCCCGAACAGCACGCGCTGGAAGGGAACCGCCTTCGAGCGTTCCACCGAGCGGATGATGTTGTCGGCCGACTTCTCGCCCAGCCGGGGCAGGGGGGCCAGCTGTTCGGCCCGCAGGTCGTAGAGGTCCGCCACGTCGCGCACGAGTCCGTTTTCGTAGAGCAGTTCGACGGTCTCCTCGCCCAGCCCCTCGATGTCGAGGGCCTTGCGGCGGATGAAGTGGATGATGCGCCCGATGATCTGGGGCCGGCATCCGCTCTGGTTGGGGCAGTAGTGCTTGGCCTCGCCTTCGTAGCGCACCAGCGGCGTCCCGCACTCGGGGCATACGGTGATGTACTCGAACGGATGGCTGTCGGCCGGACGCTGCGCGAGGTCCACGCCGATGATCTTCGGGATGATCTCGCCGCCCTTCTCGACGTAGACCGTGTCGCCCGGGCGGATGTCCAGCTGGGCCATCTGCTCGGCGTTGTGCAGCGTCGCGCGCCGCACGGTGGTTCCGGCCAGCAGCACCGGTTCGAGGTTGGCGACGGGCGTGATAGCCCCGGTGCGTCCTACCTGGAACGACACGCTGTCGAGCCGCGTGGCGGCCCGTTCGGCCTTGAACTTGTAGGCCACGGCCCACTTGGGGGCCTTGGCCGTGAATCCCAACTGGCGCCGGACGGCGAAGTCGTTGACCTTGATCACCACGCCGTCCGTCGGGAAGGGCAGGCGGCGCCGTGCGGTGTCCCAGTGTTCGATAAATGCGTCGATCTCGGCGACGCTGCGGCAGATGCGCGCCGCGTCCGAGACCTTGAACCCCCACTGGCGGGCCTTTTCGAGGCTCTCCCAATGGCTCGTGAAGGGCAGCTCGTCGCCCGCCAGCTGGTAGAGCGTGCAGTCCAGTCCGCGCCGGGCCACCACGGCCGACGACTGCTGCTTGAGCGTCCCGGCGGCGGCGTTGCGGGGGTTGGCGAAGAGCTGCTCGCCGTTGGCCTCGCGCTCGGCGTTGAGGCGGTCGAACGAGGCGTAGGGCATCAGGATTTCGCCGCGGATTTCGAAGAGGTCGGGCCAGTCCGTGCCCCGCAGGCGCAGGGGCACCGTGCGCACGGTGCGGACATTGGCCGTCACGTCGTCGCCCTCGACGCCGTCGCCGCGGGTCACGGCGCGCACGAGCCGTCCGTGCTCGTAGGTGAGCGAGATGGCCGTGCCGTCGAATTTCAGTTCGCAGACGTAGTCCGTGGCCCCGGCTTCGCGCTCGATGCGGCCGATGAACTCGTGCAGTTCGTCCAGCGAGTAGGTGTTGCCCAGCGACAGCATCGCGTAGCGGTGCTTCACGGTCCGGAACTCGGCCGTCAGGTCGCTTCCCACGCGCACCGAAGGCGAGTTGGGGTCGGCGTATTCGGGGTGTGCGCGCTCCAGATCCTGAAGTTCGCGCATCATTGCGTCGAACTCGAAATCCGAAATCTCGGGGGCGTTTTCGACGTAATATTTGAAGTTATGCAGTTCGAGCTGCCGGCGCAGCTCCTCGATCCGTTCGCGTACCATAATCCTTAAATAACGTGTGTAAAGTTACATATTTTGTCCTTAACAACGGGTGAATTTGGTGTAAAATCAAAAAAAATGCAAAAAAAAATTGCAGATGTGGTGCGATATTCAAATTTTGCTTATAATTGCAAAAAATTTCGAGACACTACCATGACTAAACCGAATATCGTGAAGAAACATATTGCGACGAGTTTTCATAACCTCAGCCCCGAGTTGCAGGAGGCTGTGAAGGCGAAATACCCGCTGGGATTCACCGATGCGATGATCCGTGTCGACAAGCCCAACGGCGATTTTTTCTATGCCGTTCCCTATGATACGGACGAGATAGCCTACATGGTGAAGATCGACGTGAAGGTCGACGACAATTCGCACGACGACGACGACAAGGACTACTACGACGACGAGATCAAGGGGGCCGACGACATTCAGGGCGACGACGACAGCTCGGACGCTTCGGACGCCTCCGACGACGACGTGAACATCTGACGCCGCCTATGGTCCGCGCCCTTCCCGTCCTGCTCCTACTGCTCTCGGCGGCCTGCGGCCTTGCCGAGGACGAGCGCGACGAGAAGAACAGATACATCTACCTGACATTTTACGACAAGGCCTTCGAGGCCTACTGCCTGGGCGAATTCGACGTCGATGGCGACGGCCGCATCTCGCGCTACGAGGCGCAGCGTGTCCGCACGGTGGAGTGTCCGGAACGGGGTGTCGCGTCGCTCTCCGACCTGAAGGAGTTCACGCGTCTGGAACGGCTCGACTGCCGGGGCAACGCGCTCACGCGGCTGGACGTCACAATGACGCGCCTCGAATGGCTCGACTGCTCGGACAACGGCCTTGTGTCGCTCGACGTGAACGGCCTGCGCGGCCTCGCATACCTCGATTGCGGCGGCAACTCGCTGCCGCGCCTCGATTTGCAGTCGAACGCCTCGCTCGCAACGCTTCTTTGTCCGGACAATGCCCTCGCGGGGTCGCTGGACGTGACCTCCTGCGCCTCGGGGCTGCGTGCCGACGTGCGCGGCAACCCCTCCCTTGCCACGGTCTACTGCCTCGCCTCGCAAAGCGTCGACTTCAACGGACCGACGGAACTCGTCCGCAAGTGATTTCCGGCATGCAACGGCCCGCCGGGCCGTTGCGGGGATTTCGGTCCCGGGCGGAACGGCCCCGCTTCCGAGTGCGTTATTTCCCCCATTTACGACAAAAAACCGTCCGAAAAGGACGGTTTTTCTTCATAATTTGTTGAAAAGTCCGGCGGCGGCCTTGGGCTTTTCGGATAATAATTTGTACCTTTGGGTGCAAAAAATGTCTTTTGCAAGTATAAATTAGATACCGGATACAATGAAAAAAGTTGACGTGATCCTCGGCCTGCAATGGGGTGACGAGGGCAAAGGGAAGGTTGTGGACGTGCTGACGCCTCGTTACGAGGTGGTGGCCCGCTTCCAGGGCGGTCCCAATGCCGGTCACACGTTGGAATTCAACGGCGAGAAATACGTGCTCCGCTCGATTCCTTCGGGCATTTTCCAGGGCGGCAAGACCAACATCATCGGCAACGGCGTGGTGATCGACGCGGTGCTTTTCCGCGAGGAGGCCGAAGCGTTGGCTGCCAGCGGCCACGACCTGACCAAACAGCTCTGCATTTCGAAGAAGGCCCACCTGATTCTGCCCACGCACCGCATGCTCGACGCCGCGTACGAGGCGGCCAAGGGCAGCGCCAAGATCGGCACGACGGGCAAGGGCATCGGTCCCACCTATACCGACAAGGTAAGTCGCAACGGCATGCGCGTAGGGGATCTGTTGAGTCCCGATTTCGAAAGCATCTACGCTGCGGCCAAGGCGCGCCACGAGAAGATTCTGAAGAGTCTCGACTATCAATACGACATTGCCGAGCTGGAGAAGCAGTGGTTCGAGGCGGTCAAATACCTTCGCCGCTTCCACATCATCGACAGCGAATATTTCGTCAACGACTGCCTCTCGCAGGACAAGTCCGTTCTGGCCGAAGGCGCGCAGGGAACGCTTCTGGACGTGGACTTCGGTTCCTATCCGTTCGTCACCTCGTCGAACACCGTCTGCGCGGGCGTCTGCACCGGACTGGGCGTCGCCCCGAACCGCATCGGCGAGGTCTTCGGCATTTTCAAGGCCTATTGCACGCGCGTGGGCAGCGGACCGTTCCCCACGGAGCTGTTCGACGAGACGGGCGAGCGGCTGTGCGACATCGGCCACGAGTTCGGCGCCGTCACGGGCCGCCGCCGCCGCTGCGGATGGCTCGATATGGTGGCTCTGAAATATTCGATCATGGTCAACGGCGTGACGCAGCTGATTATGATGAAATCCGACGTGATGAACGATTTCGACACGATCCGCGTGGCTACGGCCTACGAGATCGGCGGCCGCACCACCTCGGAGTTCCCCTATGAAATCACCGGCGACCTCCGTCCGGTCTACACCGAGTTCGAGGGCTGGAAATGCGACCTGCGCCGGTACGGCAGCTACGAGGAGTTCCCCGAGGCGTTCAAACGCTACGTGGAGTTCATCGAGCGGCAGACGGGCGTCCCTGTGAAGATCATCTCCGTAGGTCCCGACCGCGGCGAAACGATCGTCCGATAAGCAACCGCGCATCCCGGCTGCCCAGTGGCAGGTTAGGGATGCGTTTTTGTGTGATTTCCGCCCGTCCGCGTTTCGGTCGAAATCCCGGTTGACGACCCGGTCGCATTGCGACAACTGCGACAACTGCGGCGACAGGCGGGAGCAGTCGCTTGCGGATTGCCGAACCGCCAAAGCAGAAACGAGGTGTGTTTTTACGCCGTAAGTCCCTCCCGCGGGAGGGCTTGGGGCGGGGCAGATTCGCGAACGCGACGGAACGCCGCGACAACAGCGGTGAAAGAAGGAAAAGGATTCAATATAAACCATTACTTACTTATATGCAACAACAAAACCTCAAAATTCTTGTTTTGGCCAAGCAGGTTCCCGATACCCGCAACGTAGGCAAGGACGCGATGACTCCCGAAGGGACGGTCAACCGCGCGGCGCTTCCGGCCATCTTCAATCCCGAGGACCTCAATGCGCTCGAAGCCGCCCTGCGGCTCAAGGACCGTGTGGCGGGTTCCACGGTTCATATCCTTACGATGGGTCCGCAGCGCGCCGCCGACATCATCCGCGACGCGATGTTCCGCGGGGCCGACGGCGGCTACCTGCTTTCGGGCCGCGAGTTCGCCGGCTCGGACACGCTGGCCACCTCCTACGCCCTTTCGTGCGCGCTGAAGAAGATCGCCCCCGACGTGATTTTCGCAGGCCGTCAGGCCATCGACGGCGACACGGCGCAGGTGGGTCCGCAGGTCGCCGAGAAGCTCGGTCTTCCGCAGGTGACCTATGCCGAGGAGATTCTCGAAGTCCGTGAGGGTGCGCTGGTCATCAAGCGCCGCCTGGAGCACGGCACGGAGGTCGTCGAGTGCCCGATTCCGGCCGTTGTGACGGTCAACGCCTCGGCCGCCGAGTGCCGCCCGCGCAACGCCAAGCGCGTGATGAAGTACAAGGGCGCGCTGGCCGGTTCGGAGATCGCCGCCGCACCCGAATCGCCCGCCGCGCAGCGCGCCGCCGCGAAGGAGTACCTCCGCATCGTGGAGTGGGCCGCCGCCGATGTCGATCCCGATCCCGCGCAGCTCGGCCTCCAGGGTTCGCCCACGAAGGTCAAGAGGATCGAGAACGTGGTTTTCGCCGCCAAGGAGGCCAAGAAACTCACCGCCGCCGACAACGACATCAATGAACTTATGGTTGAACTCATCGCGAGCCACACGCTCGGTTAATGCGTTTTTTTGAGATGAACAATATATTCGTATATATCGAGATGGAGGGCGGCAAGGTCGCCGACGTGAGTCTCGAACTGCTGACCAAAGGCCGCGAACTGGCCACGACGCTCGGCGTGAAACTCGAAGCCGTCGTCCTGGGCCACAACCTCGCCGGCATCGAAACAGAACTGGCCAAATACGGCGCCGATACGGTCTGGGTTGCCGATGATCCGTTATTTTCCCCGTTCCGCACGCTGCCCCACACGGCGGTCCTGTGCGGTCTGATCGGGCAGGAGAAGCCCCAGATCGCGCTGTTCGGCGCCACGCCCGTGGGCCGCGACTTCGCACCCCGCGTATCGTCGGCCCTGCACAGCGGTCTTACGGCCGACTGCACGCAGCTCGAAATCGGCGACCACAAGGACGCCAAGACGGGTACGGAGTATAAGAACCTCCTCTATCAGATCCGCCCGGCGTTCGGCGGCAACATCATCGCCACGATCGTCAACCCCGACCACCGTCCGCAGATGGCCACCGTCCGCGAGGGCGTCATGCGCAAGGAGTACGCCGCACAGCCCGGCGCGGGCGAGGTGAAGGCGATCGACTGGAAGAAGATGGTCACGGACGCGGACCTCGCGGTGAAGATCATCGACCGTCAGATCGAGGAGCGCAAGATCGACATCAAGGGTGCGGGCATCATCGTCGCCGGCGGCTACGGCATGGGTTCCAAAGAGAACTTCAGGCTGGTGCACGAACTGGCCGACGTTCTGGGAGGCGAAGTGGGCGCCAGCCGCGCCGCCGTCGATGCGGGCTTCACGGAGCATGCGCGTCAGGTGGGCCAGACGGGCGTCACGGTGCGTCCGAAGCTCTACATCGCCTGCGGCATCTCGGGTCAGATCCAGCACGCGGCCGGCATGGACCAGTCGTCGATGGTCATCTCGATCAACTCGGACCCCGAAGCCCCGATCAACAAGATCGCCGACTACGCCATCACGGGCGATGTCAATGAGATTATCCCCAAGATGATCAAGTACTACAAACAAAACTCGAAATAGCGATGCGCAGGCTTCTGACGGTAATCTGTACGCTTCTCCTCTCTGCGTCCGTTTCCGGACAGCAGATCAAGAGCCGGCCTGTCGGGTTCGACGACTTCCGCTCCCTGCTGGAAGCTGCTGGTTACGAGGCGTTCGGTTTTGACCTGTCGGAATTGCTCGAAGGACCGGGCCGCTATGACATATCAAGGAGTACGAATCGGGCGTGGAGATTCGTTCCCGGGAGTTTCCCTGCGGGCCGAACAAACTGCTCGTAAGCGATTTCCCCGAGAAGGTGCGCGGCGAAATCCTGCCCGGCGAGATGGCCGATCCGCAGGCGGGCATTTACATGCTGGCCAAAAAACTGACGATTGGATTCTATCCTTCGGGGACGGATTCGACGGCGATGCTGAATTTCAGTATCCCGGAGATGCGGGAGGCCAGTCAGCGGCTCAAGCTCCGCAGCGTGACTTCGTCGAGCGGTTATACGCTTACCAAGTACTGCACCCGTCCGTTCGGGATCGACTCGTTCGAGGCCGGAAAGTTCATTCCGCTGGTCTTTTACGGTTCGATGTGGTTCGATGCGGAGCACAATCTGTTCCGTTTCTGCGGCGAGAACGAGATCGCGCCCGACCTGTCGGGCGAAATTGTCGGCAACATTCCCCACTTCTATGTCATAGGTATTGAATTTACCCCAAAACAGGAGCCTACGAATCTTAAAAACAACTAATTATGGCTAATTTCTTTTCAGATAACAAGGATTTGCAGTTCCACCTCCAGCATCCGTTGATGCGCAAGATCGTGGAGCTGAAGGAGCGCGGTCTCGCGGAGAAGG
>ENA-UEOM01001085-UEOM01001085.1-human-gut-metagenome-genome-assembly--contig:-NODE-1085-length-10710-cov-6.866924_pt1 | contig 10710 bp, 10 predicted proteins | sample MGYA00242993_ERZ507994 | MGnify/ENA primary metagenome ERZ507994 (study PRJEB26167, sample SAMN06115536) | human gut metagenome | host: Homo sapiens | place: China:Neimenggu | collected 2014-11-07... | reverse complement strand
TTAGCAAGCGGCATGCAGTCTGCTTAGACAATACAGTGCCATCATCCAACATCATTTTACAATATGAATAGCCTTCATCATAACGCCCGGTGTTCATACATACAATGGCCTTCATACCGTAAAATGGTATCCTATCGAACTCCTTAATATAAGGACTGTATTTAGCCAAACAACTGTCAGCCTGCCCATACATTCCCGACTTGACATAATAAGAAGCCATTGAAGCAACCATACGTTTATATAATACACTGTCACGCGAATCCTTGGCACACAATATTGCTAACCGATGATAATGCAAGGCACTGTCACACACCCCGCCATCTTCATAAGTATATGCCAGTTTCTCGTAGCAGTAAGCCATCATGGCCGTATCCTTGCGCAGCCGTTCAAGCCTGAGCGACTCTTTGAAATAATTCACGGCGGGCGCATACACCCCTTGTTCAAACAGCAGGAAGCCGGTCTGGAAGTTGAGAATGCTCCTCAGTTTCAGGTCGGTGGTGTCTGCCATGGCGTCCATGCCCTGCTGAAACAAGTCGATGGCCATTGGCGCGTTGCCAATGTCGCGCACCACGCAGCCCGCATAATAATAGGCTTGGGGCAGCAGATGGCGGTCGCCACGTCGCCGGTAGTGGTCGAGCACGGCAAAGGCCTCGGCGCTGTCGGCGCGTGAAAACGCCTCGTAAGCCTTGCCGCGCACCTTAAGCCGCAGCAGCCTGTAGTACCACAGCGCGTCGTCGTCCATGGCCTTCAGCCCACGTTCAAAACTGCCAAGCACCACCATAGCGCTGTCGGGGTTCACTTCGCTGAGACTGTCGGCTGCCACAAGCCCGGGCGGATAGCCGGGCCTGCCACAAGAAAACAGGGCGGCAGCCAATATAAAAAATGCGCAAACCAAATGCTTCATCTGCTTCACAAAAGTTTTATCCCATGCTTGCTACGTGACTTAGGGGGCGTGGCTACAGGGCACAACGATTTAGGCGAACATGCACGAAAGGCACAAACACAAAGGCGGGAGAACGCCCGGTGAACTCCGGGCGCGGCCTACCGAAATGCAAAGATAAGCAAAAAACCACGGAAAAACGATGCCAAGGGCAGATAACTGCAACGGCATGGATGTAAAAAATGTTTGCAACCGCCCGGGCATGCCTGCCGCGAAGGCAAAGCGCTGCAGGCCAGGCCATTGGCGCAACGGGCCGTTTCGCCCTGCGAAACAGGCCAAACAGCATTGCCGCACGGCCTGTTTTGAAAGGCAAAACGGCCCATGCGGCAACGCGAAACGGCTGCCTCTGGCAAGCATGTGAATATTTTTTACCGGCCCGGACAAAAGTTGCCGCCAAGCAGAGCAGACGGCAACCTACTCCGGCAGGCCGTCGAGCGCCGAGCGCAGCCGGGCGAGATAGCCATCAAAGCCGGGCTGCCCCGCACGCTCCCACACATCGCCAAGAAAGGCGGCACCGCCGAAGCCCCAGTCGCGAAGCATGGGTATGCCCTGCAGGCTCACCCCGCCGAGGGCCACCACACGGCTGTCGATGATGCCCGCCGAGGCCGCGCCGCGCAGTTGGGCATCGGTGTAGGCCGAGCGGTAGCCCTGCTTTGATATGCTGTCGAACACGGGGCTGAGCGTGACATAGCTCAGCCCGGGCTTGCGCCGGGCCACCTCGGCCAGCGAATGGCACGAGGCCGACACCGACCGCGGCACAAAGCCCGACGGCGGCAAGGGGTTGCGGCTGTTCAGGTGCACCCCCATGAGGCCGTAGTCGCGGCAGAGCCCGAAATGGTCGTGCACCACTATGCGGCCATGCCACTGCACGGGTATGGCATCGAGCAGTGCCGCGCAATGGGCGGCCGAGGCCCCCGGCTTGCGCAGGTGGAGCACGTCGACACCGGCGTAGAACAGCCGGCGTATATAAAAATCCTCCCCGGAGAAGAACTCCGGGGAGGTAAACACGATAAACTTCATCACAAGTCGCAGTCTTTGAGCGAGTGGCTTATGCGCGCAGCGCAGAAGTTCGGGCCGCACATGGTGCAGAAACGGCCCTCCACCTCGTTTGACGTCTTGTAGTATTCGAGCGCGCGCTCCGGGTCGAGAGCCAGGTTGAACTGGTCTTTCCAGCGGAATTCGTAGCGCGCCTTGCTAAGCGCATTGTCGCGGATGGTGGCCCCGGGATGGCCCTTGGCCAGGTCGGCCGCATGGGCGGCAATCTTGTATGTTACCACACCCGTGCGCACATCGTCCTTGTCGGGCAGCGCAAGGTGCTCCTTGGGCGTCACGTAGCAGAGCATGGCCGTGCCATACCAGCCTATCATCGACGCCCCTATGGCGCTGGTGATGTGGTCGTAGCCGGGGGCGATGTCGGTGACGAGCGGGCCCAGAGTGTAGAAAGGCGCGCCGTGGCACTTCTCTATCTGCCGCTCCATGTTGGCCTTTATCTTCTGCATCGGCACGTGGCCCGGCCCCTCGATGAAGGCCTGCACGTCTTTGGCCCAAGCCCTCTCGACGAGCTCGCCCATGGTGTCGAGCTCGGCAAACTGTGCGGCGTCGTTGGCGTCGTGGATGCTTCCGGGGCGCAGTCCGTCGCCGAGCGAGATGGCAACGTCGTACTTGCGGCAGATGTCACAGATGTCGTCGAAGTGTGAATACAGGAAGCTCTCCTGCTTGTGCACCATGCACCACTTCGAGATGATGCTTCCGCCGCGGCTCACCATGCCCGTGAGCCGGCCCTGCGAGAGCGGCACGTTCTTCAGGCGGATGCCACAGTGGATGGTGAAATAGTCGACGCCCTGCTCGCACTGCTCGATGAGCGTGTCGCGGAATATCTCCCACGAGAGGTCTTCGGCGCGCCCGCCCACCTTCTCGAAGGCCTGGTACATGGGCACGGTGCCCACCGGCACGGGGCAGTTGCGCAATATCCACTCGCGCGTCTCGTGTATGTTGTCGCCCGTAGAGAGGTCCATCAGCGTGTCGCCTCCCCACTTGCAGCTCCAAACGGCCTTCTCCACCTCTTCGTCAATGCCCGAGGTGGTGGCCGAGTTGCCTATGTTTGTGTTTATCTTTACAAGGAAGTTGGTGCCTATCACCATCGGTTCCGACTCGGGGTGGTTGATGTTGGCCGGTATGACGGCGCGCCCGGCGGCCACCTCCTGGCGCACGAACTCGGGCGTGATGTGGGTCTCTATGCCCAGCTCGGCGCAGTTCATGTTCTCGCGAATGGCCACATACTCCATCTCTTCGGTTATCACCCCGCGCTTGGCAAGGGCCATCTGCGTCTCTCCCGGCTGGCGCTTGGCTATCCATGGGGCACGCAACTTGGGCAGGCCGCGCTTGAGGTCGGTCTCCACGTCGGGGTCGCTGTACGGGCCGCTGGTGTCATACACGTAGACGGGAGCGTTCTCCGTCATAACTTTCTTGCCGTCAACAATGTCGACGGTCGGGGTCAGACGCACCCGGCGCATGCCCACTCTGAGGTCGGGATAGAGCTTTCCGCTCATGTAAACCTTTTCCGAACTCGGGTAAGTAATCTTGATATTGTTGTCCATAATTAAGTTGTTTACTGTTGTAAATTTTAGGATTCGTTGGGTCGGGATGTATGGGGAGTCAAGGAGTAAGGAAGTAAAGGAGTCAATACATTTGCCATGCCAGCCCGCCGGGCGGCGGCCATGCGGCGGCACCTGCGGCCATAGCCGCAACTCCACGGCGCCTAAGCGTCGATCATCCGGCGCATCTCTGCCACGGGGTCGGCAGCGTTTAGCACTGCCCCCGAAACGGCAATGCCGCGCACGCCGGTACGCATGATGGCCGGAATGTCTTCGTAACAGATGCCACCGATGGCCACCACAGGCAGCGGTATGCCCGCCGCGCGCATGCGGTTGACAATGGTGAAGTAGCCCTCGAGCCCCACTATGGGTGCCAGGTTCTGCTTGGTGGTGGTAAAGCGGAACGGGCCGCAGCCTATGTAGTCGGCCCCCTGGCGGTATAGCCGCTCTATGTCTTCGAAGGTGTTTGCCGTTCCACCGATGATGAACTCCTCGCCGAGCACTCGCCGGGCCTCGTCGACAGGCATGTCGTTTTTGCCGAGATGCACCCCGTCGGCCTTTATCTGCTTGGCCAGGTGCACCCTGTCGTCGATGACAAACAGAGCCTCGTGCTGCCTGCACAGGGGCTGTATCTCTGCTGCCGCGGCCAGCACCTCGGCATCGGTGGCGCCTTTCATGCGCAGCTGCACCCACCGGCAGCCCCCCTCGAGGGCCATTCGCGCCCCGTCAACATAGCCGAAGCGGTCGGTGGCGTGGGTTATAAACTGTATCTGAGTCATACTGTCAGCATCTTTAACGGGTTGAAAAAATGGTTTACCGGGCCATGTCCCTGCCCTATGCCAACGCCTGCCCCGGCCGCAAGCGCGGCCGTGACATAGTCTTTTGCCAGCCTGACGGCATCGGCAACGGCATATCCGCGGCCCATGAAACAGGCTATGGCAGACGAGAGCGTGCACCCCGTGCCATGTGTGTTGACGGTGTCTACCGACTCGGCGGCAAACGTTTCGACCAGCCGTCCGTCAGCGTCGTAAAGCCTGTCTACCTTGTGGCCGCCCTCAATGTGGCCGCCCTTGATAAGCACAGAGCAGTGGCTGTCGCGCGCAATCACCAGTCCGGCGGCATGGCACGATGCCTCGTCGGTTATGGCAAGGCCCGAAAGCGTGGCTGCCTCATGCATGTTTGGCGTGAGGATGGTGGCCAACGGCACCAGTTCGCTGCGGAAGGCGGCAAGCGCATCGGCCTGCATGAGTGCCGAGCCGCTGGTTGACACCATGACGGGGTCGACCACGACAACCTTCGGCCCGTATGGCCGTAGCGCTCCGGCAATGGCCTTTATCGTTGCGGCATCGTTGACCATGCCCACCTTTACGGCAGCCGGGCGGATGTCGTCCATGACCGCCCGTATCTGGCCGGCCACGACTGCGGGGCTGACAGGCTCAACGGCGTCCACTCCCATGGTGTTTTGCACGGTGAGGGCCGTTATTGCCGAGGCCGCATAGCAGCCCAGGGCAGATATCGTCTTGATGTCGGCCTGTATGCCGGCCCCGCCGCTGCAGTCGCTCCCGGCTATTGAGAGAATTGGTATGTAACGCATAATATGGATTTTAAACAGTTAACGGCTGTGGCCGACGGCCGCACGCCCGGCTGTGCCACCCGGCGACAAGAAGCCGCCTGAGGGGCCCGGCAGCGCGGCGGCCCGGCCACGCCACCGGTTCAGACGGCCATCTCGACGCGGTCGAACGAGGCGTCCCAGTTTTTCCAGACGGGCTCCATGCCCACGGCCTTGAGGTCGCGCTCCACCTCGCGGGCTGTGCGCTCGTCGCTCACGTGGAACTGCTCGAGGGCGTTGGGATAGCACGCATAGCCTCCCGGGTCGGTGTGGCTCTCGGCACTCATGGTGGTTACGCCGAGCGTGGCCATGTTGTTGCGCACCTCGGGAGTCTCGCGCGTGGAGTACGAAATGTCCACGTCGTGGTCGAAGATGCGCATTGCAAAGGTCACCTGGGCCAGCTCGCGGTCGGTCATCTCCACGTTTGGCTGGAACCCGCCGTTCTCGGCCCGGCGCATGCGGGGGAAGTTGACGCTGTACTGCGTGCGCCAGTAGGTCTTCTCAAGGTAGCGCAGGTGGTAAGCCATCATGGTCACCTCGGTGCGCCAGTCTTCCAGCCCGATGAGCGCGCCCATGCCAATCTTGTGCACACCGGCCTGCCCCATGCGGTCGTATCCGTTGAGCCTCCACTCGTAATTCGACTTCGGCCCGCGCGGATGGTACACCTTGTAGCGCGCCTCGTTGTAGGTTTCCTGGAAACAGATGACCCCGTTCAGCCCGTGGCGTCGCAACTTGGCATAGTCGTCGGTGGCCAGCGGCATCACCTCGATCTGCAGGTTGTTGAAGTAAGGCTTGGCCAGGTCGAGCGCCCGGGCTATGTAGTCGACGCCGGCCTTTGCCGGGTTCTCGCCCGTGAGCACGAGCAGGTTGTCGAACGGGCCCAGCTTCTTTATCGCCTGATACTCGCGCACTATCTCCTCTTCGGTGAGTATTGTGCGCGGCATCTTGTTCTGCACGTGGAACCCGCAATACACGCATGAGTTGGCACACGAGTTGGTGATGTATATCGGTATGAACATGTTGATGGTCTTGCCGAAGCGCTCGCGCGTGTACATGCGGCTCAGGCGGGCCATCTGCTCAAGGTACTTGTCGGCAGCGGGCGACACGAGCGCCATGAAATCGTCGACGCTGAGGTGGCGCTTGGCGAGCGCGCGGCGCACGTCGGCATCGGTCTTCCGCATTATCTTCTCGGTGGTCTCGTCCCACCCTATGTTCTTTATTACGTCGTAAAACATTTTGTTATCCTCCACAAAAAGCTTTGAGTATCACTATGTCGTCGCCCTCGACGAGTGTGCGTCCGGCCCATTCGGCGCGCGGCACCATGGCGTTGCCCACGGCCACGGCCACACCGCGGTCGGGCAGGTTGCGCTCGGCAGCCAGCTGGGCCAGCGTTGTTCCGTCGGCCAGCACGGCCGGCTCATTGTTTATCTTTACGTTCATAGCAAGTTGTAGTTATATTGGTTTGTGTAAATATTGCTTACCTCTGGCCCGCCTCCTGGGCACGGCGGCCTGAGCCTCTGGGCCACAGGCCGTTACGCCCACGGCCGTACGGCCGGGCCAAACGGGCCGCAACGCGCTCCCGAACGGGCTGTTTCGGCGGCCCATACAGGCCGTTTGGCAGCCCCAAACAGGGCAGGCCGTAAAGCAGGCAGAGCCGTTGTAAAGCATTTTCGCATCAGTTGAGGAACGCCGTGAGGGGCGAGCTGGCGTCGGCTGTCATGTCGGCCGACTGGCGCCCGAGCCCGGCCTCGTAGGCCTCGCGCCCGGCCTCGACAGCCTTCTTGAAGGCCTTGGCCATGGCAACGGGGTCGCCCGCCACAGAGATGGCCGTGTTGACGAGCACCGCGTCGGCCCCCATCTCCATGGCTGCCGCGGCATCGCTCGGCGCGCCTATGCCCGCGTCGATGACCACCGGCACCGATGCCTCTTCGATGATGATGCCGAGGAAGTCGCGTGTGCGCAGCCCCATGTTAGTGCCTATGGGCGCGGCCAGCGGCATCACCGTGGCTGCACCGGCCTCGGCCAGGCGCTTGCAGAGCACGGGGTCGGCCTGGCAGTAAGGCAACACCACAAAGCCCTCCTTGACCAACAGCTCGGTGGCGCGGAGCGTCTCTACCGGGTCGGGCAGCAGGTAGCGCGGGTCGGGATGTATCTCCAGCTTGAGCCAGTTGGTGCCAAAAGCCTCGCGGGCCATCTTGGCGGCAAAGACGGCCTCGTCGGCATTGCGGGTGCCCGACGTGTTGGGCAGCAACTGAATGCCGGGGCGCACAATGTGGGCGAGCATGTCGTCGCCCTTGTCGGCCAGGTCGATGCGCTTCATGGCCATGGTCACCATCTCTGTGCCTGAGGCACCTATGGACTCGGCCATCACTTCGTTGGAACTGAACTTCCCAGTTCCCAGGAACAGGCGCGAGCCAAACTCGCGTCCTGCGATAACAAGCTTTTCCATTTAACCTTATTTTATATCAACATGCGCAAATAAGGAGTGTTGTCAGAGATTTGCCCGCGGCTGCCAGACCTGCTAGAAAGCATCATCTACAAGGCAGCTTCCCTACGTCGGCATTATCCGAATCAGGTGTTACGGGTATAATCTCAGCCCGGGCAACAGCCCGGGCACCCCTGCCGGCAATGAAAGCCGGACTCAGCGCGCTTTAGTTTTGTGACTGCAAACTTACACAAAAAAAATGAAACGCGGCACACAACATCACTAAATTGGCAATATTTAAGGAAAAGGCAACCACAAACAGCTGCACCGACGAGGCTGACGCCATGCATGCGGGAGGGCGGAAACGGGCTGAATGGCCGCAAGGCATGGCGGTTGGTGGCAACGGCCTCAAAGCCATCGGCGGGCGGATGAGGCCGAGGCAAGGGCATGGAGGATAAAAAAATTAACGCGGAATTGTTTTGGGCGACAAGCTATTTAAGCTATCTTTGCAATGGTCAAGCTGCATTCGGGAAACCGGGGGCAAGCTCGGCTACGGCCCGCCGGCATAGGCCACGAAACAGGCAGCGGCACGGCAAGGCCACCGACAGGCGGCCGCAAAGCCACGGCGGAGGCGCCTGGGGCGAGGCGCGCCAACCAAAGGCTGCATACGGACACAACAAATCAAGAACGGGAAAAATGAAAATACTGATAGTGGAAGACAACGACGACCTGCGCGAAGTCATTGTAAGGTCGCTGGAAAAAGAACGTTACGTGGCCGAAACGGCCGCCTGCTACGCCGATGCCCGCACAAAGGCGTTTGTGTATGAATACGACTGCATACTGCTCGACATAATGCTGCCCGACGGCAACGGGCTCGAACTGCTGCGCGAACTGCACGCCGCCGGCAGGCGGGTGAACGTGATCATCCTGTCGGCCAAAGACTCGATAGAAGACAAGGTGAAGGGCCTGGAACTGGGGGCCGACGACTATCTGCCCAAGCCTTTCCACCTGGCAGAGCTGCACGCAAGGATAAAAAGCGTGCTGCGACGGCAGATGAGGGGCGGAGAACAGGCCATAAGGATTGCCAACGTGACCATACACCCCGACACGTTTGGCGTTGACGTTGGCGGCAAGCCCCTAGAACTGAGCCGAAAGGAATACGACATCATGCTGTACCTCGTCAACCGCCAGGGGCGGCTGATAGAAAAACAGACCCTGGCCGAAGCCGTCTGGGGCGACGACATAGACCAGGCCGACAACTTCGACTTCATCTACGCGCAAATGAAAAACCTGCGCAAAAGGCTCAAGGCCGCAGGGGCAGGCATAGAGATAAAGACCGTTTACGGATTCGGCTACAAACTCGTTGAGACATGAAACTGCAAAACCAAATCACGCTGCGCCTGTCGCTCATAGGCGCACTCGTGTTTGCCTTCTGGGCGGCACTGTTCTACTTTGCCATCATCGACGAGATAAACGACGAGGTGGACGACTCGCTCGAAGACCACGCGGAGATGATAATACGGCGCTCGCTGGCAGGTGAGAAACTGCCCAGGGAGGCCAGCTACACCAACAACCAGTACTACCTGCACGAGGTGTCGGCACAATACGCATCGCAACACTCGCACATCAGATACGAAGACTGTGAGGTTTACACCAAAGCCAAGAATGAGTTTGAACCCGCACGCACCATCTCTTACATATTCATGGACGACAACGGGAAGTTCTTCGAGGTGGTGGTGTTCACGCCTACCATAGACAAAGCCGACCTCAAGGCTGCCGTGGCGTATTGGCTGATAGCCCTGTATGCGGCCATAGTGACATGCATCATTCTCGTAAACCTGCACACGCTGACCAAAGGCATGCGGCCACTGAGGGCCATACTCGACTGGCTCGACGCCTACAGGCTGGGCGAGCGCAACAAGGCCATGGACTTGCACACCAACGTGACCGAGTTCAGGAAACTGGCCAACGCCCTGGAACGCAGCACCGAACGCAACGAAACGCTTTACGAACAGCAGAAGCGGTTTATCGCAAACGCATCCCACGAACTGCAAACACCGCTCGCCGTGATACAAAGCCGGCTGGAGATGATGCTCGACGACGGGCAACTGACCGAGGCGCAAATGGGCGACGTGGTGAAAACGCTGCACACGCTGAAGACACTGGCGCGCACAAACCGCTCTCTGCTACTGCTGTGCAAAATAGACAACGGGCAGTTTACAAAAACCAAGCACATCAGCATGGCCGCAACAATAGGGCGGCTGCTGCCCGACATGGAAATGATTTACGCCAACAAAAACATTAAGGTGGAAATGAACGTAGAGGCCGACATGACTGCCGAAATGGACGAGTCGCTGGCCACCACGCTCGCGGCCAACCTGCTGAAAAACGCTTTCACCCACGGCAACGACGGCGGACGGATACGCATCTGCCTGAAAGCCAGGGCAATGACCATAGCCAACACCGGGAGCGACAGACCGCTCGACGGGAAAAAAATATTCGAGCGGTTCTACCATTCGGCCGACAAGGCCTCGTCGACGGGCCTCGGACTGTCGATAGCTCAGGCTATATGCAGGCTCTATGGCATGGACATCTTATATATATATGAAAACGGAATGCACGTGTTTGAGGTGTCACGCCGATGGCCATAAAGCCAAGACGCACAATGGCACAAGGCTACGCAACAAGGCAAACGAAAGGAATCGCGCGCTAAAGAATGTTAAACCGTGACGCAGCCAACCATTTTTCAGATTCTTTTCAGAATGGCTTCGCAACTTTGCAATACGAAAAGAAACAAAGTATTAACAATAAAATCAAAGGAGAAAAGAATTATGAAGACTTTCATCAAGAAGAGCATCATGGCAATAGTTTGCCTCGTGGCATTCCAGACAACGGCAATGGCCGACAACGACAAGCCCATCAACGTGAACCAACTGCCTGCAACCGCACAGCAGGTTATCAAGGGAAGCTTCAGCGGAATGAAGGTTGCGCTGGCCAAGGTGGAGAGCGGACTGATAGACAAGAGCTACGACGTGATATTCACCACTGGCGAGAAGATTGAGTTCGACCGCAAGGACCTGTTTCGCCCATCTCCCAGAAGTTGTCGTGCTTGTTACCGTTGATGATGTGGTCGGCTGGCACG
>ENA-UEOM01001080-UEOM01001080.1-human-gut-metagenome-genome-assembly--contig:-NODE-1080-length-10759-cov-5.247800_pt1 | contig 10759 bp, 9 predicted proteins | sample MGYA00242993_ERZ507994 | MGnify/ENA primary metagenome ERZ507994 (study PRJEB26167, sample SAMN06115536) | human gut metagenome | host: Homo sapiens | place: China:Neimenggu | collected 2014-11-07... | reverse complement strand
GGTACGCATTTATACTTATTTACACAGGTATAAAAAGAAAAAAGGCCGCTTTCGGCGGCCCCGGAACGGTTTTCAGCGCCGCCGGTCGATCGCATCGACGATCACCGCCACGGCGCCGTCGCCCGTCACGTTGGTCGCCGTTCCGAAGCTGTCCATGGCGATGTAGGTGGCGATCATCAGCCCCGCGAGGGTCTCGTCGAAACCGAGCATCGACTCCAACAGTCCCAGCGCCGCCATGATCGCCCCTCCCGGCACGCCCGGAGCCGCCACCATCGTCACGGCCAGCAGCAGGATGAACCCCGCGAAGGTCGACGCCGGAATGTCCAGCCCGGCGATCATCGACACGGCCAGCGCACAGGCCGTGATCTTCATCATCGAACCCGAGAGGTGGATCGTGGCGCACAGCGGCACAACGAACGACGCCAGTTCGGGCCGCACGCCGAGCTTCACGGTCTGGGCCAGCGTCACGGGGATCGTCGCGGCGGACGACTGCGTTCCGAGGGCCGTCATATAGGCGGTGAGCATCGTGCGGAGCATCTTCAGCGGATTTTTACGCGCCGCAAGCCCCGCGACGGAGAACTGCACGAGAAGCAGCACGACCGTCATGCAGAAGATCACCGCGATCAGTTTCACGAAGACGTCCAGCACCCCGGCCACCTGCCCCGACTGGGTCATCGACAGAAAGATGCCGAAAATGTAGAAGGGCAGCAGCGGAATGATGACGCGCAGAATCACCAGCTCGATGATCCGCTTGAAATCGTCCATCGCCGCCTTGAGCGTCACCGAACGGATATAGGCCATGCCCAGCCCCAGCACGAAGGCGAGGACCAGCGCCGACATCACACCCATCACGGGAGGCATTTCGACCGTGAAATAGGGCGCAAGGGCCGCCCCTTCCTCGGGCAATACGGCGGCGGAGCCTTCGAGCAGCGCCGGAAAGAGAAACCGCCCCGTCAGATAGGTCCCGAACCCCGAAAAGAGCGTGAAGGCATAGGCCAGCGCGGCGGTCAGGGCCAGCAGACGCCCGGCGTTCCGGCCCAGATCGGCGATGCCCGGAGCCACCAGCCCGAGAATCAGCAGCGGAATGGCGAATCCCAGAAACTGCCCGAAAATCGCATTGAAGGTCAGCGCAATGCGCGTCGCCCAGCCGGGGAGGAAGAATCCGCAGGCGACGCCCAGCGCAATGGCCAGCACGACGCGCGGCAAAAGTCCGAATTTGAATTTCATAAAACGGTATTTTGGTAAAATTAGGAATTAATTTTGAATTCCTAATTCTTAATTCTTAATTTCGCACCATGACAGCGCTATTTCACGACATTATCTTCGGCCCGGTGCATTCGCGGCGGCTGGGCCTTTCGCTGGGAGTCAACCTGCTCCCGCTCTCCTCGAAACTCTGCTCGTTCGACTGCATCTACTGCGAGTGCGGCTGGAATGCCGAGCACCCGGGCGGACGACGCTTCAACAGCCGCGAGGACGTGCGCACGCAGCTCGAAGCCACCCTGCGGCGCATGGCGGCCGACTCCACGCCGCCCGACGTGATCACCTTCGCCGGCAACGGCGAACCGACCATGCACCCCGATTTCGAAGCCGTCATCGGCGACACGATCGCCCTGCGCGACGCGCTGTGCCCCGCGGCGAAGGTCTCGGTGCTCTCCAACGCCACGCAGATCCACCGCGACAGCGTCCGCCGCGCCCTGCTGCGCGTGGACAACAACATCCTCAAACTCGATTCGGCGTTCGACGCGACGGTGCGGCGGATGAACAACCCGCAAAGCGCGTCCTACACGGTGCGGGGCATCGTCGAAGCGATGAAACGCTTCGACGGGCGCATGATTCTGCAAACGATGTTCCTGCGCGGGGAGTGCGGCGGACAGCCCGTCGACAACACCACCGAAGAGGAAGTCTCGGCCTGGCTCCGGCTCGTCGCCGAAATCCGCCCGCAGCAGGTGATGGTCTACTCGCTCGACCGCGACACCCCCTGCCCGACGCTCGAAAAAGTCACCAAAGAGGAGTTGCAGGCCATCGCCGCACGCGTCGAAGCGCTCGGCATCCCCTGCTCCGTAGCTTAACGCCCGAACGCCATGCAGCTGCTCCTCTCCTGCGCCAAGACGATGACGGAGCGCAGTTCCGTCCCGACGCCCCGCACGACCCGGCCCGCCTACCGCAGCGAGGCCTCCGAACTGGCCGCCGGGCTGGCGACGCTCCCGACCGACGAACTGGCCCGGCTCCTGCGCGTCAACCGCCGTATCGCCGCCGAAAACCGCCTGCGCTACGGCCGCTTCCACGGCGACGACGACGCGGCGATCCCAGCCCTTACGGCCTACACGGGAATCGTCTTCAAACGCATCGACCCGGCGAGTTTCACCGACGCCGATTTCGAATACGCCCAACGGCACCTCAACATCACCTCGTTCCTCTACGGACTGCTCCGTCCGCTGGACGCCATCCGCACCTACCGGCTCGAAGGCGACGCCGTACTGCCCGGCCGCGGCGACGAAACGATGTTTTCCTACTGGCAAAGCCGGCTGACCGACGACCTGCTGGGCCGGATTCACGCCGACGACGGCATCCTGGTCAACCTGGCGAGCGGAGAGATGAAGCGGCTGTTCGACTGGAAACGCGTCTGCCGCGAAGCCCGGGTCATCACGCCCGAATTCCGCGTCCGCGAGGGCGACCGGCTGAAAACCGTCGTGGTCTATACGAAAATGTGCCGCGGAGAGATGACGCGGCATATCCTGAAAAACCGCATCGCCGATCCCGCGACGCTCCGGTCGTTCGAATGGGAAGGCTTCCGCCTGGACCCGGCCCTCTCGAAAGGCGACGACTGGGTGTTCACGCTCTGACAAATGCCTTTACGGCGAAGACGGCGGAGTTCCCCGCCCCTGATCCACGAACAACAGTTACCCGGTGCGGCAGCCCCGCGCTTCGGCCGGCCGCAGGTCGAACACGGCGACAGGCATGCGGTCGGTGCGGTCCGAAGCCGCCGCGACAGCCACCACACCCGGAATCAAAAGGGCGGCAGCAAGCAATAAAATGGCGATTTTCACTTCCCGGTCGTTTTGGGAAGCAATCTCGCAGAATTTGTGCCGAAAAAATGCGTTGCGGAAAATTTATGCGCGGGTATCGAGCAGGGCGCGCAGAATGCCCTCCTCGTCGTAGCCGCACAGGGCGTACAACTGCCCGGGCGTGCCGTGTTCGACCCACTCGTCGCCGATGCCGAGCCGCTGCACCCGCACGTCGTAGCCGCGGCCGTTGAAGAACGCCGCGACGGCTTCGCCGACGCCTCCGCGCAGCGAACCGTCCTCGACCGTGACCACACGGCGGAACTTACGCCCCACTTCGTCCAGCAACGCTTCATCCAGCGGTTTCACGAACCGCAGGTCGTAATGCGCGACGCTCACGCCTTCCGCGGCAGCGCGTCCGGCGGCCCGTGCGGCGGCGTTGCCGACGGTCCCCACGGTCAACAGCGCCACGTCTGCGCCCTCGCGCAGGCGGCGGCCACGTCCGACGGGCAGCGTCTCGAACTTCTCGCCGCGCCACGGCAGGCCCTCGCCGTGCCCCCGCGGATAGCGGATCATAAAGGGATGTCCCGATCCGAGGGCCGTATACATCATGTTGCGCAGTTCGGGTTCGTTCATCGGCGCGGCGATCGTCAGTCCCGGCACGGCGCCGAAAGCGGCCATGTCGAAAACCCCGTGGTGCGTCACCCCGTCCTCGCCCACCAGGCCGCCCCGGTCGAGACACATCACCACCGGAAGATCCTGAATCGCAACGTCGTGGATCACATTGTCGTAGGCCCGCTGCATGAAACTCGAATAAATGTTGCAGAAGGGAACCATGCCTGCCGCGGCCAGTCCGGCCGAAAAGGTCACGGCATGCCCTTCGGCGATGCCCACGTCGAAACAGCGGCCGGGCATCTCGCGCAGCAGAATGTTCATCGAACAGCCCGACGGCATGGCGGGCGTGACGCCCACGACGCGCCCGTCGCGGCGCGCCAGTTCCAGCAGGGTTTCGCCGAATACGTCCTGATAACGCGCTGCGCCGCCCGGAGCCGAAATCCGCTCGCCCGTATCGGGATTGAAACGCCCCGGGGCGTGCCAGGCGGGCTGGTCGTGCTCGGCCGGCAGGTAGCCCTTGCCCTTGACCGTCATCACGTGCAGCAGTTTAGGCCCCTCGATGTCGCGCAACGCCCGAAGCGTCCGCACCAACTCCTTGAGGTTGTGACCGTCCACCGGACCGAAATAGCGGAAATTGAGACTTTCGAAAAAATTGCTCTTGTTCAGCAGCCCCTGCTTCACGGCGTTGCCCGCCTTCTGGCAGAGCCGCAGCAGCCGCGGCGTATGCGACATCAGCCCCCACAGCCGTTGTTTGAAACGGTTGTAGTGCACCGAAGTCGAGATTTTCAGCAGGTAGTTTTTCAGCGCTCCCGTGGCCTGGTCGATGGCCATGTTGTTGTCGTTGAGAATCACCAGCAGGTTGGTGCGCTTCGAGGCCCCGGCGTTGTTCAGCCCCTCGAACGCAAGCCCTCCGGTCATCGAGCCGTCGCCGATCACGGCCACGACCTGCCGCTTCTCGCCCCGCAGTTCGGCGGCCTTGGCCATGCCGAACGCCGCGGAGATCGACACCGAAGCGTGCCCGCCCCCGAAAGAATCGTATTCGCTCTCGGACATGCGCGGAAAACCGCTGATGCCGTTCAGCTGCCGTTTGGTTTTAAACGCCTCGCGGCGTCCCGTGATGATCTTGTGGGCGTAGGTCTGATGGCCGACGTCCCAGACGATCCGGTCCTCCGGGGTGTCGAAGACGTAATGCAGGGCCGCAGCCAGTTCCACGGCCCCGAGGCTCGATGCCAGGTGGCCCGGATTGACCGCACACTCGTCGATGATGTAACGCCTCAGCTCGTCGCAGTAGGCGGACAGCCCCTCCCGCGGGAGTTTTTTCAACTCCCGCGGTGAGGAAATCGTATCGAGCAGTTTATATTCTTCCGACGACATAAGGATTGCAAAGATAGAAAAAAGAACGGACGCCTCCAAAACCGAATCGCGCGCGGCCCGGCAAAACGCTCCGACCGGTAAAAGTGTCGTTACGACACCAAAGATAAGGAATATATATGAATTTTTTCGAAAAAATACCTATCTTCGCACTACGATAAAACGCGACCCACGATGAAATACAAGCGAATACTCCTGAAATTGAGCGGCGAATCGCTGCAAGGCGGACAGAAATACGGGCTTTCCCCCGAGACGCTGCAATCCTACGCCGAGCAGATCAAAGCCGCCGCAGCAACGGGCGTCCAGATCGGCATCGTCATCGGCGGCGGCAACATCTTCCGCGGCCTCACGGGCGCCAAAAAGGGCTTCGACCGCGTGAAGGGCGACCAGATGGGCATGCTCGCCACGATCATCAACTCGCTGGCGCTCCAGTCGGCGCTCGAAGACAACGGCGTCCGATGCAAGGTGCTCACCTCGATCCGCATGGAACCCATCGGCGAATACTACTCCAAAGCCCGTGCCATCGAATACCTCGAAGCGGGCTACGTGGTGATCGTCGGAGGCGGCACGTCGAACCCCTACTTCACGACCGACTCGGCGTCGGCGCTGCGCGGCATCGAGATTGAGGCCGACGTGATGCTGAAGGGCACCCGCGTGGACGGCGTCTACACGGCCGACCCAGAGAAGGACCCCGCAGCGACGAAATTCGACGAAATCACGTTCGAGGAGGTCCTCGACCGCCGTCTGAAGGTCATGGACCTCACGGCCTTCACGCTCTGCCGCGAGAACGGTCTCCGGATCATCGTCTTCGACATGGACACCGCGGGCAACCTCGGCAAAGTCCTTGCCGGGGAGAAGATCGGAACGCTGGTAAAACTGTAAGACTATGGCAACCAAGAAAAGCAACAAATCGCTGTGGGTGATGCTGGCGCTGATCGCCGCGATCATCGCCGTCATCCTGCTGCTGCCCTCGTGCGGCAACCGCAACGCCAAGAAGGGCGCCGAGACGGACGCCGAATCGACAACGCTCGTAAAGTCCGGAGACACGGCTCCGGACTTCACGGTCGAGATGGTCGACGGCAGCTCCGTGACGCTCGGCGACCTGAAGGGCAAAGTCGTGCTGCTCAACTTCTGGGCCACGTGGTGTCCGCCCTGCCGGCAGGAGCTGACCCGCGTGCAGACGGACATCATCGACCGCTTCGCCGGCAAGGAGTTCGTCTTCCTGCCCGTATCGCGAGGCGAGAAACGCGAGGCCGTGGAGGCGTTCTGCGAAAAGACGGACTACGCCTTCCCGATGGGACTCGACCCCGCACGCACCGTCTACGACCGCTACGCTTCGAACTACATCCCGCGGAACTTCGTGATCGACCGCAAGGGCAAGGTCGTGCTGGCCACGGTGGGCTACGACGAACATGAATTCGAGGAGCTGATCCGCACCATCGAAAAAACACTCGGAAATTAAACCCCAACACTTATGGATACCAAGACGATTCTCAACGAAGCTACGGGCCGCATGCAGAAGGCCATCGACCACCTCGAAGAGGAACTTTTGAACGTTCGCGCCGGCAAGGCGTCGCCCAACGCCCTAAACGGCGTAATGGTCGACTATTTCGGCTCGCAGGTTCCCGTTTCGGGCGCTGCCAGCGTCACCGTACCCGACGCCAGGACCATCCTGATCCAGCCGTGGGACAAGAACATGCTGCGGCCGATCGAGAAGGCGATCATCGACTCGAACATCGGCCTGACGCCCTCGAACAACGGCGAGCAGATCCGCCTGACAATTCCGCCCCTTACGGAGGAGCGCCGCAAAGAGCTGGTGAAGCAGGTGCGCGCCGAAGCGGAGACCGCCCGCATCAGCCTGCGCAACGCCCGCCGCGACGCGGTGGAAGCCTTCAAGAAGGCCCAGAAGGAGGGCATGCCCGAAGACGAATCGAAGGACGGCGAAACGCAGTCGCAGAAACTGCTCGAAAAGTTCTCCAAGACGCTGGACGAAGCGCTTTCGAAGAAGGAGAAGGAGATTATGACGGTCTGACCTGCCGGCTTCCGCAAGACGAAAAGCCCGGCTGGAAATCTATTCCAGCCGGGCTTTTTCCATCCGTTTGTCCGGCGAACCCCGCGCGCCTGCGCGCAACAACCCCGCATCGCCCCGACAAAACCGGCGCAGACGGATCGTCTCCGATTGCAAACCCGTCCGCACACATCCACCGCCCATCCACCGTCATCCGCCGTCATTCACCGTCATCCGCCGCCCATCTGCCGGACCGTGCCTGTTCCACAACATAAAAAATCCCGGTCTCCAACTGCGGAAACCGGGATTCATCTATTTGCAGCGGCTCAAGCCGCAGGGAATTACTTTACCTTCGGGCCTGCGGTTACGAGTTTCTTGCCCTCCTCGTTGCCCGTGAACTTCACGAAGTTCTTCACGAAACGGTTGGCCAGATCCTCTGCCTTAACCTCCCAATCCTTGGCGCTCTTGTAGGTGTCACGCGGATCGAGGATAGCGGGGTCTACGCCCGGCAGGACGGTCGGAACCACGAAATCGAAGATAGGCATGGTCTTGGTCGGAGCCTTGTCGATCGAACCGTCGAGGATCGCGTCGATGATGCCGCGCGTATCCTTGATCGAGATACGCTTGCCGGTTCCGTTCCAGCCCGTGTTCACGAGGTAGGCCTTGGCGCCCGACTTCTGCATCTTCTTCACCAGCTCCTCGCCGTACTTGGTGGGGTGCAGCGACAGGAAGGCTGCGCCGAAGCAGGCCGAGAAGGTCGGCGTAGGCTCGGTGATGCCGCGCTCCGTGCCTGCGAGCTTGGCGGTGAAGCCCGAGAGGAAGTAATACTTCGTCTGCTCGGGGGTCAGGATCGAAACCGGGGGCAGCACGCCGAATGCGTCGGCCGAGAGGAAGATCACCTTCTTGGCGGCCGGAGCCTTCGATACGGGCTTCACGATATTCTCGATGTGGAAGATCGGATACGATACGCGGGTATTCTCGGTCACCGACTTGTCGGCGAAATCGATCTTGCCCTTCGGGCCGACCGTCACGTTCTCCAACAGCGCGTTGCGGCGGATAGCGTTCCAGATGTCGGGCTCGTTCTCTTTCGAGAGATTGATGACCTTGGCATAGCAGCCGCCCTCGAAATTGAACACGCCGTCGTCGTCCCAGCCGTGCTCGTCGTCGCCGATGAGCTGACGCTTCGGGTCGGTCGAAAGCGTGGTCTTGCCGGTTCCCGACAGGCCGAAGAAGATAGCGGTCTCGCCCTTCTCGTTGGTGTTGGCCGAGCAGTGCATCGAAGCCATGCCCTTCAGCGGAAGCAGGTAGTTCATGTAGGAGAACATACCCTTCTTCATCTCACCGCCATACCACGTGTTGAGGATTACCTGCATCTTCTCCGTGAGGTTGAAGACCACGGCCGTCTCCGAGTTCAGACCCAGCTTCTTGTAGTTCTTCACCTTCGCCTTCGAAGCGTTGAGCACCACGAAGTCGGGTTCGCCGTACTGCTCCAGCTCGGCGTCGGTCGGACGGATGAACATGTTCTTCACGAAGTGTGCCTGCCAGGCCACCTCCATGATGAAGCGGATCTTCAGGCGCGAGTTCTCGTTGGCGCCGCAGAACGTGTCCACAACGAAGAGTTTCTTGCCCGAAAGCTCTTCGACGGCGATTTTCTTCAGCTCCTTCCAGGCCTTCTTCGTAACCGGCTTGTTGTCGTTCTTATATTCGTCGGAAGTCCACCAGATCGTGTCCTTGGTGGTCTCGTCCATCACGAAAAACTTGTCCTTGGGCGAACGGCCGGTGTAAACGCCGGTCATCACGTTCACGGCGCCGGTCTCGGTCAGCTGACCCTTCTCATAGCCGCGCAGGCCTTTTTTCGTCTCCTCACGGAACAGTTCGTCGTAGGAGGGATTGTACACGATCTCGGTCACGCCCGTGATCCCGTACTTTTTCAGATCCATTTTGTCCATAATTGCAATTTATTTGATTAAAATCCTCTTTTCAACCTGACGTTTCAGTCCGCAGGTCCGGACTTCAACGGCACAAAGGTAGAAAAACTTTCATAATTGTGAAAAAAATAACAGCCGAAATTACAAAAAATATTTATTATTTTTTCCGATAGTGCTATACGCCTCATTGATAGCGTCGTACAACGCCGCCGAAAAGCCCTTCGCAAACCCTTGCGAGGATCGCCCGGCAAAAATTTTGCCGCAATTTATCCGCGCCGGACGGGACGCTCCGGTTTTCTTCCGCCGGTTTTTATCACCTTTGGGGGAGCGCGGATTTTCCGCCCGGAAACAGCCCTCCCCCGGAACACGTTTCCCGCCGACCCGCAACCGCCGGCCCTCCATGAAAACACAGCCGGAAACGACTCCGACGCTCTGCCCGCTGCCGCCCCGTGCGTTCCGGGCGACAGACGGGGAGCATCGCGCTGAAAATGAAGAAGCGCCGCCCCGACTTCCCGGCCTCCCGCGGGCGGAGGCGGGGCCGCAGCCGGAAAAATTTTCCGAACCGGATGCGATTCCGTTTTGCAGTCATCCGTCTTTTTCGTATCTTTGGATAACATGGCCGGACTTTATTTCCACATACCCTTCTGCAAGCGCGTCTGCGCCTACTGCGACTTCTACAAAAGCGTCGACCTGCGCCGCATGGACCCTCTTCTGGAGTCCATGCACCGCGAACTGGACGCCCGGCGGGAATATCTGGGCGGCGAGCCGGTGCGCACCCGCTACTTCGGCGGCGGCACCCCCTCGCTGTGCGCCCCGGAGGCCGTCGCGGGGCTGCTGGACCATGCCGCGACGCTGTTCGATTGCGCTGCGGCGGAGGAGACCACGCTCGAAGCCAATCCCGACGACCTCACCCCCGCCTACCTCGCCGCGCTGCGCCGCGCGGGCGTCAACCGCCTGTCGGTCGGCATCCAGTCGTTCGACGACGCGTGTCTCAAGCTGATGAACCGCCGCCACAACGCTGCGCAAGCCGTCGAGGCCGTGCGGAGCGCACAGCGCGAAGGTTATGAAAACATCACCGTCGACCTGATTTTCGGCGTCCCGGGTTTCGGGAACGACACGCTGCGCCGCTCGCTCGACAGCGCCCTCGCGCTGGGCGTGCAGCACATTTCGGCATACCATTTGACCGTCGAACCCGGTACGGCCTTCGGACGGCGGGCCGCCCGCGGACAGTTCGCCCCGGTGGACGAAGCCACCAGCGAAACGGAATACGCCCTCGTGCACGAAACGCTGACCGGAGCGGGGTTCGAGCACTACGAGGTTTCGAATTTCGCCCTGCCGGGCTTCCGCGCCCGCCACAACGCGGCCTACTGGCACGGCGTGAAGTACCTCGGCATCGGCCCCGCAGCCCATTCGTTCGACGGCCGGGAACGCCATTGGAACGTCGCCTCGGTGACGGAGTACATCGGCGGCGCGCCCGCCGAAGCGGAAACCCTCACCGACCGCGACCGCTTCAACGAATACGTGATGACCCGGCTGCGCACGGCCGAAGGCATCGACCTGCGGGAGGCGGAAAGGCTGTTCGGCAAGGAGCGGCACGGGTCCTGCGCGATGCGGAACCGTGGCTGAAGAGCCGCACGCTCGTTCTCGCAGCGGGACGGATGGCCGTCCCGCCGGCTCGGATGCTGGTCTCCGACGCGGTGATCGAAACGTTTTTCGAAACGGAACCGGACACCGCAACCAAGTGAAACTGAAATGTTAAGTTATTATTAAATATTTTTAGAAACCCCCGACTCCGATTGTTTAATATAAATATAAGTGTTACCTTTGCGGCCGAA
>ENA-UEOM01001079-UEOM01001079.1-human-gut-metagenome-genome-assembly--contig:-NODE-1079-length-10772-cov-5.741748_pt1 | contig 10772 bp, 10 predicted proteins | sample MGYA00242993_ERZ507994 | MGnify/ENA primary metagenome ERZ507994 (study PRJEB26167, sample SAMN06115536) | human gut metagenome | host: Homo sapiens | place: China:Neimenggu | collected 2014-11-07... | reverse complement strand
ATCACCGACCTCTCCATCAACGGTATCTCGATATACGAAGCAGAAAACGAACAATTCCTAACCAAGGCGCTGAACTACACACAGGAACAGACACACCAAACACCAAGACGCAAAAAGGAGGATATTTCCCTATGACCTACACCAAAGAACAGATTGACCGGGCAAATCAGACCGACCTTGTATCATTCCTGCAAGCCCAGGGCGAACAGCTTGAACGCGCCGGACAGGAGTACCGTTGGAAACGGCACGACAGCTTGACGGTCAGAGAAAACAGATGGTATCGGCACAGCCAGAGCAAAGGCGGCGGTCCGATTGATTTTGTCATGGAGTTTTACGGCAAAAGTTTTCTTGAAGCCGTTGAAATGCTGATAGGCGAACGGGGCGAAGCACCCCCACCCGTCTATCTGCAATTCAGACTACCACCCAAAAGCCCCGACAACCAAACAGCGAGGAACTACCTTACAGCCGCCCGGCGCATTGATGAAGATGTGTCGGGCTTTTTCTTTTCCTGCGGCGATCTCTACGAGGAAGCCGCCCACCATAACGCCGTATTTGTCGGCAGAGATGAAAGCGGCATACCGAGATATGCCCACCAACGGGGAACGGTGGGCAGCTTCCGGCTTGATGTGAAAGGCAGCGACAAGACTTTTAACTTCTGCTACCGGGGCGAGGGCGAAAGGCTTTTTGTCTTTGAAGCCCCCCATTGACCTGTTATCTTTCCTCTGCCTGTTCAAAAAGGAATGGCAGAAACAAAGCTATCTGTCATTGGGCGGCGTGAGTGAAAAAGCCCTGCTGCGTTTTCTCTCTGACCGTCCGAATATCAAGACCGTCTATCTCTGCCTTGACAGCGACAAAGCCGGGACAGACGCTTGCAGCCGCCTTAACAGCATTATCCCCCAAGGCTACACCGTCAATCGCCTTGTACCGTTGTTCAAAGACTGGAACGAGGTTTTACAGCGTAAAGAGGAAATTACAGACGGAAAATATCTGCGCGAAGCTGTCTATGGCTTGCGTGAGCCGCAACAGGAAGAAACCGTTGAAATTATCCGCATGAGCGAGGTTGACACACAGACCGTTGAATGGCTATGGGAGCCGTATATCCCTTTTGGAAAGGTAACAATCGTACAGGGCAACCCCGGCGAGGGAAAAACCACCCTTGCCCTGCGCCTTTGCGCCGCCTGTACCAACCGCAAGCCCTTTCCGGCTATGGCAGAGCATGAGCCTTTTAATGTTATCTATCAGACCGCAGAGGACGGTTTGGGCGATACCGTCAAGCCGCGCCTTATGGAAGCGGACGCAGACCTTGACCGGGTACTTGTCATTGACGAGGGCAAACAGGAATTGTCCTTATCCGATGAACGCATAGAAAGGGCAATCCGGCAGACCGGGGCGCGTCTTATAATCCTTGACCCCATACAGGCGTATGTAGGCGAAAAAACGGATATGAACAAGGCAAACGAAATACGCCCTATCTTTCGCCGCCTTGCCGAAGTTGCGGAGCGTACCGGGTGTGCCGTTGTGCTTATCGGGCACTTGAACAAAGCTGCCGGAGGTCAGAGCGCATACCGGGGATTAGGCTCTATCGACTTCCGAGCCGCCGCTCGTAGTGTGCTGCTCATAGGGCGCGTGAAACGAGAGCCGAATGTGCGCGTTATCATTCACGACAAATCTTCCCTTGCACCGGAGGGTAAGCCTATGGCGTTTTCGTTGGGCGCGGAAAGCGGCTTTTCATGGATAGGCGAATATGACATTACCGCTGATGAACTGCTGTCCGGCACAGGCGGCAACACCGAAACCAAGACCGAGCAAGCGGAAAGGTTGATACTCGATTTACTTGCAGACGGTAAGGAAATGGCAAGCGAGGATATTGTCAAGGCGGCAGCCGAAGCCGGAATATCCGAAAGAACGGTACAAAATGCCAAGCGCAGCATGGGCGGCATATTGGGCGCAAGGCGCGTTGGAAGTCAATGGTACAACTTCATCAAGAAGAAGCAGCCGCCCGAAACTGCAAAATGAAAGTGCAAAACGCAGAGCCTTTGCACCTTGCACTTTCGCACTTTCACTTTATCAACTCGCCCCATGTTGACCGCATGGGGCTTTTCTCTTGAAAAAATCCTGTTTTGCGTCAATAAATTGCGAAAAGCACTTGACAAAACGCTTCATGGGGCAACGAAAAGGACATCAAGCCCTTTGTCAATCCCAAGTTTGAAAACAATATGCTGCTGACCGCCACGGAACGGCTCACCATGAATACCCGCCCGAAAAATCCCGCCAACGCCCGCAACCTCAATTTCTGCGGCATCGGCTCGTCCGGCTCGGGCAAGACCCGCTTTTGGCTCACGCCGCAACTCCTGCAAGCTCATTCTTCCTATGTGGTGGTAGACCCCAAGGGCGGTGTGCTGGGGCAGGTCGGCTCGTTTTTGCAAAAGCGGGGATATAAGATCAAAGTGTTCAACAGCATTGATTTTTCAAAATCCATGCACTATAACCCGCTGGCGTATATCAAGACCGAGGCGGACATTCTAAAGTTTGTCAACGCCCTCATTTCCAACACCAAGGGCGAAGGCAAGGAGGGCGACCCGTTCTGGACGAGTGCGACTCGTTCGCTGACGGTAAAAAGTCAGCGGACAAACAACAAAATACCGTTGTTTGGATAACTGGTAATTCGACAGGTGGAATGACGGGGTAACGCCCTGAAACGCCTGCCCTCGGTGGGCGTGCATCGGCAGCAAAGCCAGTGTACGAAGCCCCACGACAACGGCTGAGAGCAACCGTAGCCGCCGCCAACGGCGGCCGAAAGCGGCCTGGAGGCAGACTGTGTTGCCTATATGCCAAGGGTCTACAAAATACCCATGGTTAGAATGTTCACCGTAGCGGGCGAACTGACGAATCCGCGAATGTACGGGTCTATAAGAAGACCATATAGAAATGTATGGGTGCGTTTAAGCGCAGCCGGTGTGGTTTAGTAGAAATTGGCCCTACGAACGACCATGTTGTGTTACAGGCACAACCCCGCCGGCAGGCTCATAGTGGAAACCTAAAGGTATAAATGCACAGATAGAATTACCGGAACGAGGAAAGGCAGCGGCTTCCTTAAGGAAGAACCTGACGAAGAACAATAAGCAGGTGAACCGCTGCTGAAAAGTAGTGATCGAACCGAAGAAGTCCCTGTAATGGGGATGGAGGAATGGTCACAAGTCGAATTGTGGAAACAGGCATTATTCAATCCAATCATAAGGATTCGAGTAAGACCAAAAGGGTCACTTTTCTCAAACGGGAGGTGATGCCTTATGCCAAAAGAAAGGAAAAAAGTCCTGTGTATGGACGCCCAGCGGCACGCCGAGTATTACGGTATGCAGCAGACATTTGACGAACTGTATGCCAAAAGCAAAGCCGGAGAAGTATTCAACGGCCTGATGGAACTGGTCCTAAGCCCGGACAACATCATGCTGGCATACAGGAATATCAAAACCAACACAGGCAGCTACACAGCAGGAACAGATAAGCAGAATATCGGTGACATTGGACGGCTTCCACCGGCTGAGGTCATCGGTAAGGTCAGAAAAATTGTCACAGGCAGCGAACACGGCTACCGTCCCAAACCAGTGCGCCGGAAGGACATCCCAAAGCCAAACGGAAAAACCAGGCCACTGGGTATTCCCTGCATCTGGGACAGATTGGTGCAACAGTGCATCAAACAAATCCTGGAACCCATCTGTGAAGCTAAGTTCAGCAACAACAGCTATGGGTTCCGCCCGAATCGGTCAGTGGAGCACGCAATCTCCCGTACTTACTCCCTGTTACAGCGGGCGCACTTACACTATGTTTTGGAGTTTGACATCAAGGGATTCTTTGACAATGTGAACCACAGCAAACTAATCCGACAGCTTTGGACGCTGGGTATCCAGGATAAGCAGCTTCTATTCGTAATCAAGCGGATTTTGAAAGCGCCTATTCGTATGCCGGATGGCAGCACGGTATATCCAACAAAAGGAACACCGCAGGGTGGGATTATCTCCCCGCTGCTGGCAAACGTGGTGCTGAACGAACTTGACCACTGGGTGGATAGCCAATGGGTAGAACATCCCGTAGCAAACCGTTACGGCACGCATCGAATCATCCGTACTTCGGAGGTCTTTGACAAAAGTAAAGGCTACCAGAAAATGCGGGAGACAAACCTCAAGGAAATGTTCATCGTGCGCTATGCGGATGACTTCCGTATCTTCTGCCGAAATCGTGAGGACGCGGAGAAAACCATGGAGGCTGTTACAAAGTGGATTACCGAGCGACTGAAACTGGAAGTCTCTCCCGAGAAAACACGCATTGTCAACGTCCGTAAGCGATATTCTGAGTTCCTTGGTTTCAAAATCATGGTGTACCGCAAGGGTGAAAAGTATGTCGTGAAGTCCCATATCTGTGACAAAAAGCTACAGTTGGAAGAAAGCAAGCTGGTGGAACAGGCAAAGCGCATCGCAAAACCAGCCCATGGGTGAACACAACCGGACGAAATCGGCCTGTTTGACGAAATGGTGCTGGGTATCCAAAACTACTACAGGATTGCTACCTGTATCAGTCTGGACTGCCGAAAAATCCACCGCAGAGTCATGACAGTGCTGACCAACCGTTTGAACACGGAATCCGGCTGCCAGCTCGCCCGGGAGGGCGGTGCCATGACGGACAGCGAAAAGGAGCACTACGGTGCTTCCCAAATGGTGCGGTATGTGTCCGGTATCAACCGACCAATCTACCCCATTGCGTTCATCAAGTATAAAACCGCAATCGGTATCAGCGCCGCCGTCTGCTGCTTCTCTCCGACGGGACGGAAAAAGATACACGATAATCTGGAGATGGATACGACCCTGTTTGCATATCTGCGGGAGAATCCGCCACAAGGACACAGTTTGGAATATGCTGATTGCAGGCTCTCCCTGCTGTCAGCTCAAAAAGGCAAGTGTTCCGTCAGCGGCGAGTTGTTTCTGAATCCGGACAACATCGTGTGTCACATGAAAGTTCCAAAGGAGCAAGGTGGTCACGAGCGATACAGCAATCTGGTGCTGCTCCACAGGCGGTATCTTCCTTTGCTGACCGACCAAGACACTGCCGCTCTCAAGAGCATGTGCAAGCAACTGACTGTAACAAAAAAACAACTGACCAAAATCAACAGCCTGCGTACTGCTGCAAAACTGGTAGCAATCTAAAAAAAGCTTTCTATTGGTGATTGATTAAATGCCTGATAACACAATCGATGGAACGCCGGATGCGGTGAAAGTCGCATGTCCGGTGTGGAGTGGGGGAAAATCCAGCGATTACTTCAAAGGATTACCTATCACTATATGATCTTACAGAGTTCATTTTGCAGCTTCCGGCACTGCGCCGTGTCCAGCAGGCATTCGAACACCGAATTCTGCACGCGCTGACCGTAATTGACACATTCCTTTGCGATTCTGCGCAGCCGCCCGCGTCCGGCGGCGTCGCTCGTGTTCACATCGTAGGTGATCAGAACCAGCATTGGCGCCTCACTTCCATAAAAACGGCGGATAGTCGTCCAAGTCGCCGCGCAGGTACCGCGCGAGCAGCAGGCTTTGTACATACGGTACCAGACCCCACGGTATCTTTTCCTCGAGAAACGGATGCGTGATGGTCTCCTTTTTTCGCTCCTGCCACTTCTGCAGGAACGTCCTGCGCCCTGTGTCCGCCAGCAGCACCGCGCCGCTCTCGCGGAAGTCAAAATCGATCGCTTTGAGCACACGGTTGTTGATGAGCGTGAGCACAAAGCGGTCGGCAAAGCACGGGCGCAGCTCCTCCATCAAATCGAGCGCCAGCGACTCCCGCCCTGGCCGGTCGCGGTGGAGATATCCGACGTAGGCGTCCAGCCCTACGCTTTCAAGCGCCGAGGCGCAGTCGTGCGCGAGCAGACTGTAAGCAAACGACAGCAGCGCGTTGAACGCATCGAGCGGCGGACGGCGGCTGCGCTCGCGGAAGAAAAACGTCTCTTTCCCCTGCAAGATCATGTCGTCCAGCACGCTGAAATATGCCGCCGCACCGACACCCTCGAGGCCGCGCAGACTGTCGAGCGACGTCTCCGCTGCGATCTGCGGCAGAAGCCCCTGTAACTGGTCGGACACGGCTGAAAAGCGCGATTCGTCAATGCGCATGGCGTGGTCGCGGCGCGTGCGCTCCACGCTCCATTTTGCGTTGTAGACCTTGCCGAAGATCATCATTCCGGCGACGCGACAGCTCTGCGACGGGTCGTCCGCCACGCGGTACTGCATCCGCCGCAGCAAGACGTTCCCCTGCGCCTGACCTGCTACACGGGCGAGAAATTTCCCGCGCGGCGAGCAGAACGCAAGTCCAATCTCCCGCTGCGCGCATGCGCCCATCAGGGCGGGCGACGCGCCCGCGTAGGAAAATGAGACGATGCTTTGCAGCGTGTGCAGCGGATAGCGGGCGACCGCTTCCCCGCCGCGGTTCGCCACAACGTTTTCCCCGTCCAGCGAGAGGTAAATGTCCTCCGATGTGACAAAAAGCGTGTTCAAAAGCTGTCTCATTGCTCTCCCTCCATTGCGCCGCGCAGATACGCGGAAACGGACTTGCTTCTCATCAGCTTTGGCAGACACAATCCTTTCAGCGAGCAGGCGTTGCAGCCCTTTGTCGGCTTTACCTTTGGCGTGCTGCCGCGCGCATAGAGCGCATGCATCTCTTCAAGGAGGGCACGCACCTCCTGCCGCAGCGCGGGGGTGAAGTCGACTTCCGTGCGCCGCCGCGGCTCGCCGTAATAGAGCGCGCCGCGCGGGATCTCGCAGCAGAGCATTTCTTCAAGGCACATCGCCTGTCCACAGAGCTGGAGCGTGTCTTCCGTGCCCTCTTTCGGCTTTCCACGCTTATACTCCACGGGATAGGGCTGCCACAGGCCCTCGCGGCCTTTGAGCGGAATGCCCGTCTCGCCGCGGCGGAATTCCAGCACGTCGCACGCGCCTGATACGCCGAGCGTGCGGGAAAAGACGCGCATATCGCGCGTGATGACGAGGTCGCCCCTGCTTTCGGTGAATGAGCCGTCGTGCGCGTTTTCGTGCATGATCGCGCCGTCCGTTGTGCGGTAGTTTTCCGTCCATTGCTTTTCTACATGGATGAGTGCCCACTGGCGGCGGCAGAATTTGAAATGCTGTAAGCCGGAAAGCTGGAGGAAGTCCTCGTCCTGATAGATCACCCCATCCGCGTGCAAGTCACGCCGGAGGGAAGGTGCGTTTCATCCACGCTGACAGTGTAGTCGCCGTAGCTTCTCGGCGCGGTCACGCCGTCCTTGTGTTCGACCTTGACAAGGTCAAAGAGCTTGTGCGCCGGAGCGCAGCCGAGCTCGCAGTTGTGCTTGAAGACGATGAGCTCGCGCACGGCCATCTTGCCGCGCGCGGCGGAATGGTCGTTTTCAAACATGTTCAAAATAGCCGTCCACAGGAGTTCGAGGTCCTCTTCTGAAAAGCCGGTCGTCTTGCGCGCGAGATTCGCCGACACATAGCCCTCCGCGCGGTAGAGGCCGTAAGGCACGATGTACTTGCGGCCCATTTCGGTGTTCTTCTTTTCCGCGTCCGCCTCGGTCGTGATGGCGACGCGCGTGATGGTCACCTCCTGCGGCAGAATGGGGTCGATGCTTCGGGCAAAGCCGAGCTGCACCGGCCCACGCACCTGACCGCAGTTGAGCGCACCCTTGGTAAAGGTCGTCATCACCGCGCCGAACGTGCGGATATCGTAGAAATTGGAACACATGAAGTCGCGAATTTTTTCATCCAGATGCTCGTCCTTTTTCTTGGCTTCCTTCAGCTTATCGGGGTCTGCGCCGACGTAGGCACAGGCCTCTTTATCGCTCGAGTTCAGCGGTACGCCGTCTTTGATGTAGATGCGGTAGCCTTTTTCGCCCTCTTTTGCCATTTCAACATAATTGCGGATCTTGCGCTTGAGGCAAACGTCCGTCACAAGGCCATAGCCGGTCTCGGGGTCGACGCGCGGCATATTGCCCGCATCGGGATCACCGTTCGGATTGCCGTTTTCCACGTCGAACAGCACCACAAATTCATAACGGTTCTTGATGGGATCAGACATTTTCTTTCTCCTCCTTTTTCGTATAGCGCTTCTGCGTCTGATGATAGTAGCCAAGGTCGAACGAGCCCTGCTGAGCGAGCGTCATGCGCGCGGGATAGTTTTCATTGAGCACGCCTTTGAGCTTCATGATCTGCTTGTCATAGTAGACGCGCTGTCTTGCGTCGAGCTTGCGCAGATGCTTTTGACAAAGATTGTTCAGCACCGGAAAAATGCTTGCGGGCATCGCCGCGGCAGAGTTGAAATATTTATCCTTGATCGTTGCGTTGATGCCTGGGTTCGCGGCCTGCTGCACCGCCTCGTAGACGGAGAACAGCCGTCCAAGCGTATAGGCGGGGTTGGTGCTCGCTTCATTGAGACTCACGGTCAAAACCTCCTTTGGACAGTCCTCATGCGGATTTTTGAGATAATATGCCTTGATGATGGCGGCCTTGCCCCAAGTGATGTCCCGCTCTGCGCGGATGCGGAGCATTACCGCTTCAAGCAGCGATGCGGGATAACGCGCACCGGAAAATATGGCGCGCGCCGTCGCGCCGGCCATCGCGGGCGAAGGCGCTTTATCACGGGAATTTAGGTTCACCGTTTCCCTCAGCAGCGCCCACAGCGGCAGGTAGTTAAACTTCTCGTAGGCGGGACGCACGATCTCCATGCGCTCGTAGTGCGCGTTCACATTCTCCATCAGCTTTCCGAAGCTGTCGCGCAGAAAGAAGCGGACGGAAAGGCGCGCCGCGTTGGGCGCGAGACCGAGAATGTAAAACGGTCGATTCGGGTCGACGCCGAGGTCGTCGCACGGCAAGCCGTTCGCCAGCCGCTTGAGCGCTGCGCGCAGGTCGTTGTCCGACAGGCCGGGCACTTCGCCGCCGAACAGTGCCGCCATGCCGAAGGACTGATAAATGTCCTCTGCGCCCTCTGCCCAGCAGACAACGGTCGTATCACCGATGTGCTGGACGTGGTCGCTGTCCGCAAGCAGATGGTTCAGCGCAGCGGTGTAAGCAAAGGCCGCGTATTTTCCGACCGGGGCGTTGTAGTTCTGCTCGCGCCCGTAGGAGCAGAACGCCGAAGCGTTGAACGACACCAGCGCCGCGCCGCTGGACTGCGCGTCCCGCACGCCCTTGACCGACGGGTGCACAGCGGCGATCTCATCCTCTTTTCCGGTCACGAGACACTGCATCTTGACGCCGCTCTCGCCGCCGTCCCGATACCGCTGCCATGCCTCGCGGATAGCGGCATCCTCCTCGACCTTGCGGCCATCCACGCGAAAGACGAGGTTACCGCCCGCAGTCACATCATCGAGCTGCCTGATAAGCGCTGGATGCTCTGCCGCGTGCTCCGGTTTCCAAGTGTCGAAGAAAGCCAGTATTGCGCGGCCATTGGGCGAATCGACGCTATCCAGCACCGCATGGTGCAGCTTTGCCGCTGCGGCAAAGCACTTGAGACTGCGCTCGGGGTCACCTTTCTGGTCGATGCCGAGCAAATAAGCGGAGTTGTCCCACAGAAAGTTTGCAGCAATGCTGACCGTTCGCTTCACCGCCGCCGGCAGCGTTATCAACTGTGGCTGAAAAACGGTTTTCTTGCCTTTTGACACCTCATCCATCGTTGGAACGATCTGCGTCAGCTCACCGTTTTCGTTTATGTAAAGTGCGAGACTGATCTTCGCAGGGGCCCAGCCGGGCGCGGCGATCTCGCCGCGCGAGAGGAGATCTTCATAGTACCGTGTCAGCGCTTGCAGGATCATCCTCTCACCTCCCCGCTGTTTGGCGGCGGAACAGTCATCACGCCGTCGACAAGGCTCGCGCGGAAAAACTTCGGCGTGATGTTCGCGGGATCGCTGTAGTCGAGATCCCACAGCATCCAGCCGAGGTCGCGCGTGCCTTTGAGCTCGTCAGGGCACGGCGGCAATTCCGTGCAGCGCCGGAACTGCGCGGGAAATTCCCGCGTGCCGAAATACGGCATGCTGTAACACTGCCCCTTTTCCAGCCGTCGCTTGATAATGTCCTGAAACTTGCCGGGATTGTCGCCGGGCGCGGCGGCGTCTGTCATGTCGAAGTGCGCGTCGATGACATAGTGTACATCCCGCAGCACCATGGCCGCGCGCTGCTGAATGCTCTCCGACGCGGCGAGGTACAGCTCCCCCTGCCCTTTTTCCATCACGGTCTTCGCCCTGCGGGCGCTGATGACATCCTTGACCTCGTTGCGGCGGATGTTGGTGAAGCGGATGGGGGCGCACACATGGATGCGGTCGATCACCCAACGGAGCCCTGGGTGCCAATAGAGGCTATCCAGCAGCCCGCGCGCTGCTGACGGCGTCATCACGTCATAGCTGACGCGTTCCGTTTTCATCTCAGGCCGCGTGAAGCAGGCGTAATCGCCCCAGACCTCTATCAGCATAGACATACGCACCACCTCCTTCCACTGTGGGTCGGGGCGCTTACTGTTATATGCTTTTGCGCCACAAAACTACCTCCTTTGCAGTTTATATAAACAAGCCTAATCCGGTTTCCGCGTCGAGCGCGAGACCGGTTTTCGGATCATACTTCGTCATGTCGATAAGTATCGCCGAGCCGTCAGGCAGAAGCTCCAGCGCGCCGGAGCGGTCAAGCGCTTTGAACTGCGCGTCGTAGCATTCAACGGAATATACGCCGAGACGACGCAGAAGTCCGCGGCTCATCTTCCCGTCGCGC
>ENA-UEOM01001064-UEOM01001064.1-human-gut-metagenome-genome-assembly--contig:-NODE-1064-length-10849-cov-5.993038_pt1 | contig 10849 bp, 8 predicted proteins | sample MGYA00242993_ERZ507994 | MGnify/ENA primary metagenome ERZ507994 (study PRJEB26167, sample SAMN06115536) | human gut metagenome | host: Homo sapiens | place: China:Neimenggu | collected 2014-11-07... | reverse complement strand
GTGTTCGGATGACGGAAACGGAACGACAAAACGCACGGTGTAACGAATTGATTTATCAGGCGCGCAATATCGCACCGCGCCTCCGGCGCATCCGAAACACGCCGCCGGAGGCATTCCGCCCCAGTAGGGATAAAACACGATAAACTCCGTGCAAACGGTGTTTATAAATAGGACGCAGGGGCGTTTCCCCTGCAAATATGGCATTGCATCCGGACGCAGGTGCCGGAGCGACAGCTGGAGGTATTTTATGCGTACAAATGAAAACAAAAATCATGCAGCCGTAGTCAGAATGGTTTCGCTGGCACTGCTGGCGGCGCTGGTCGTCGTCTTGCAGACCGTGGCGAGCAACATCAAGGTCGGCCCGATCCCGATCACGCTGACGCTGGTGCCCATCGTGATCGGCGCTGTGCTCTACGGGCCGGGTGCGGGCGCACTGCTGGGGGCAATCTTCGGGCTTGTCACGGCGGTCGCCGGCCTGACGGGCTACGACGCCGGTACACAGGCGCTGATTCAGGCAAGCCCGGTATGGACGATCCTGACCTGCTTCGTCAAGGCGACGGCTGCCGGATGGGTGGCCGGGCTGGTCTACCGCGCGCTGCGGAAGAAGCAGACGCTTGGCTGCGTTCTTGCCGCGATGAGCGCGCCGGTCGTAAACACCGGCATTTTCCTGCTGACGATGACGACGGTGCTGCGTTCCTCGCTTGAGGCGTGGGCCGGCGGTACGGACATGGTATACTATGTGTTTGTTGTGCTGACGGGCGTCAATTTCCTTGTGGAGTTCGGCGTCAACGCCGTTTTGAGCGCCGCCATCGCGCGGATCGTCAAGGCGGTCGCAAAATCGGAATGACCCAAAGACGGCTGGTGCATCTGCACCGGCCGCTTTTTGCATCTCCACAAAAAACAACGCAATCACGCATGAAAAATAGGGAATTGACGTTGACATACCTTGGCGTATGCGGTACAATAAGGTGAAATCCAAACAATACAACATAATCCCATTTTTGCAGAAATCATGCTCCGCGCAGGCGGAAGCGACAGAAAGGAAAGTCTGAATATGAAAACGAAAGCTGTTCGCATTCACGGAAAGATGGATCTTCGTCTGGAAGAGATCGAGCTGCCGCAGGTCGGCCCGGACGACGTACAGGTCAAGATCATTTCTGACTCGATCTGCATGAGCACCTATAAGGCGGCGGTCGAAGGCGCGGAGCACAAGCGCGTTCCCGACGATGTCGCCGAGCATCCGACCATTGTCGGTCACGAGTTCTGCGGCGTCATTCAGGAGGTCGGCGAGAACTGGAAGAACAAGTACAAGCCCGGTCAGGGCTTCGCCATTCAGCCCGCCCATTTCTACAAAGGCTCCCAGATGGCTCCCGGCTATTCCTATCAGTACTGCGGCGGCGACGCACAGTATGGCAACGTTCCCATCGAAACGCTGCTGATGGACTGCCTGCTGCCGTATAACTCCGACGTTTATTTCTACGGCTCCCTGTCCGAGCCGATGAGCTGCATCATCGGCACGTTCCACGCCATGTACCACACCAAGGCCGGCTCCTACGAGCACCAGATGGGCATTGTCGAGGGCGGCAAGATGGCGCTTCTCGCTTCCGTCGGCCCGATGGGCCTCGGCGCGATCGACTACGCGCTGCACTGCGACCGCCGTCCCAGCCTGCTGGTCGTCACCGATATCGACGACGAGAGACTGGCCAGAGCGGAGAGCATCTACACCGTTGAGCACGCCAAGAAGCTTGGCATCGAGCTGCACTACGTCAACACCGCGAAGCCCGGCTGCGACACGAAGTATCTGCGTGAGCTGACCGGCGGCACGGGCTATGACGACGTGATCTGCTTCGCGCCGGTGCGTCCGGTTGTTGAGCAGGCGGGCGACATCCTCGGCTACGACGGCTGCCTCAACTTCTTCGCAGGCCCGACCAACAAGGAATTCAAGGCCGAGTTCAACTGGTACAACGTCCATTATCTCTACACCCATGTGGTAGGCACCTCCGGCGGCAATACCAATGATATGCGCGAGGCCATCGACATGATGACCTCCGGCAAGATCAACCCCGCCGCAATGATCACCCACATCGGCGGCCTGAACGCCGTTGTCGATACGACGCTGAACCTGCCGAACATCCGCGGCGGCAAGAAGCTGATCTACACGCAGATCGAACTTCCGCTGACGGCCATCGCCGATTTTGAGAAGCTCGGCGAGACCGACCCGCTGTTCGCAAAGCTGGCGGAGATCACCAAGCGCCACAACGGCCTGTGGAGCGCAGAGGCAGAAAAATATCTGCTGGCCAACAAGTAAATCCATTATTGAAGATATAGGAGTGAAAAATTTATGGCAGAAGGCGTATTGATGCCGAAGGCCGGTATTACGGTCGAATCGTGCGTGATCGGTGAATGGAAAAAGAATGTGGGCGATCAGGTCGCCGTTGGCGATATCCTGTTCACCTACGAAACGGATAAGGCGGAATTTGAATGTGAATCCACTGCTGCCGGTACGCTGCTGGCGCAGTTCTATGCAGAGGGCGACGAGGTTCCGTGCCTGGTCAACGTCTGCGCCGTCGGCAACCCCGGCGAGGATGTGGAAGCCCTGAGAAATGCGGCTCCCGCCGCAGAAGCGCCTGCCGCTCCGGCAGCTGCCGCAGCCGCGGCCGCCGCACCCGCAGCAGCCGTCAAGCCCGACGGCCCCTGCGCGCAGGCAGTCATCATGCCGAAGGAAGGCATTACGGTCGAGTCCTGCATCATCGGCGAGTGGAAGAAAAACGTGGGCGACGCCGTTGCCGTCGGTGATGTGCTGTTTACCTATGAGACCGACAAGGCCGAGTTCGAATGCCCGTCCACGGCCGCAGGCACGCTGCTGGCCAAGTTCTTCGAGGACGGCGACGAGGTTCCGTGTCTGGTCAATGTCTGCGCGGTCGGCAACCCCGGCGACGCTTATGAATTCCTGAAGCCCGGCGCGGAAGCGCCCGCACCCGCTGCGGAGGCTCCTGCCGCGGAAGCACCCGCCGCAGCCGCTGCACCGGCCGCTCCGAAGGCGGAGCTGACCGCGATTTCCCCGCGCGCGATGGCGAAGGCCGTTGCGAACAACGTCAATCCCGCGCTTGCCACCGGCACCGGCCCCAAGGGCCGCATCATTGAGCGCGACATCGACAAGCTGATCGCCTCCGGCGCAGCCGCTGCCTATGCAGCGCCCGCAGCTGCCGAGGAGACCGCGTTTGAGGATGTCAAGTTCGGCCCCGTCCGCAAGGCAACCGCAAAGTCCATGACCAAGAGCCTGTCCACCATGGCGCAGCTTACCCAGCAGTATTCCTTCGACGCCAGCCAGATCCAGGCCTACCGCGCCATGCTCAAGCCGATGGATGCGCCGATGGGCAAGATCAGCCTCAACGACATGGTCATGTTCGCCGTGGCAAAGACCATCAAGTCCTGCCCGGATCTGAACGCCAACATGGTCGAGGACAACGTCATCCGTCATTTCAGCCATGTGAACCTCGGCTTCGCCTGCGACACGCCGCGCGGACTGCTCGTCCCGACGATCTTCCACGCCGACGAAATGAGCCTGCTCGAGCTGTCGATGGAGGCCAAGCGCCTTGCCGCGGCGGCCCGCGACGGCAGCCTCAGCCCCGATGAAATGACCGGCGCGACCTTTACCGTTACCAACATCGGCTCCTTTGGCTGCGAAGCCTTCACGCCGGTCGTCAACCCGCCCCAGATCGGCATTCTCGGCGTCTGCAACATCCAGACGAAGATCAAGTCCGCAAAGGACGGCATGATCGAGACGTATCCGGCAATGGGCCTGTCCCTGACGTTCGACCACAGAGCGCTGGACGGCGCGCCGGCGGCACGCTACATGAGCGAGCTGTGCAAGAGCCTCGAAAGCTTCATGACCCTCATGGCAAAGTAAGAGAAAGGAAGGACGATCGATTATGCCGAAATCTTTGTATATTGATCCCGTAGCTGTCCGTCAGCCCGGTTACATCCACTTTAACGATATTCCCGTCTGCCAGTACAACAAGACCGTCAAGCAGGAGCTGGAAGAGGGCAACTACACCAAGGAAGACCTCATCCGCATCTACCGCGACATGGCCATCTGCCGTGAGTTCGAGCATATGCTCACGCTCATCAAGACGCAGGCCAACTATAACGGCGTCGAAACGACCTACCCCGGCCCCGCGCACCTGAGCTACGGCCAGGAGGCCTCCTGCGTCGGCGAAGCATATCTGCTGAACAAGGACGACATCACCTTCGGTTCTCACAGAAGCCACTCCGAGATCCTGTCCAAGGGCCTCAGCTGCATCAACAAGCTCTCCGACGAAGAGCTGATGCAGACCATGGAAAGCTTCCTCGGCGGCAAGACCCTCGCAGCCGTCAAGAAATTTGCCGACACCAGCGACGTCAAGGAGCTGGCCATCCGCTTCCTGCTCTACGGCACCGTTGCCGAGATCTTTGCCCGTGAAAACGGCTTCCATCACGGCATGGGCGGCTCCATGCACGCGTTCTTCCTGCCGTTCGGCATCTACCCGAACAACGCCATCGTCGGCGGCTCCGCTCCGATCGCAACGGGCGCTGCGCTGTACCAGAAGAACAACGACAAGAAGGGCGTCGTCGTCTGCAACATCGGCGATGCGTCCCTCGGCTGCGGCCCGGTTTACGAGGCCATGAACTTCTCCGCCATGGACCAGTTCAAGACCCTCTGGGAAGAAGGACGCAAGGGTGGTCTGCCCATCATCTTCAACGTCTTTGATAACTTCTACGGCATGGGCGGCCAGACCATGGGCGAGACCATGGCCTACAACATGCCCGCAAGACTCGGTGCAGGCATTACGCCGGATCAGATGCACGCAGAGCGTGTGGACGGCTGGAACCCGCTGGCTGTCATCGACGCCTACAAGCGTAAGATGGAGCTGATCAAGAACAACGAAGGCCCCGTCCTGCTCGATGTCGTCACCTACCGTCTCGTCGGCCACTCCACCTCCGACCAGAACGCATACCGCACCAAGGAGGAGATCGAGGATTGGCGCAGCCATGACCCGATCGTCAAGTTCCGCGAGGCTCTCGTGGAAGCAGGCGTCGAGTCCGACGAATTCTTCGCAAAGCTGCTTCAGGATACGACCGACCGCATGACCATGATCTGCCGCGCTGCCGACGACAAGGAGATCTCTCCGTATGTCGATTTCGACAAGGATCCGGACTATCTGGCGAACCTCATGTTCTCCAACGAGCATGTCCGCTCCATGGGCGCTCCCGGTCAGGAGATCCGCGTCACCGGCCCGAAGGAGAGCTGCAAGCGCTATGCAGACCTTGCCAAGAAGGAGCACTATGCCTTCGACAAGGACGGCAAGAAGTTCTCCGACATGAAGCTCTACAACATCCGCGACGCCATCTTTGAGCCGCTGATCAACAAGTATTATGAGGATCCGACCCTCGTCGCCTATGGCGAGGACGTCCGCGACTGGGGCGGCGCCTACGCTGTCTACCGCGGCCTGATGGACGTGATCCCGCACTCCCGTCTGTTCAACTCCCCGATCTCCGAGGCTGCCATCGTCGGCACTGCCGTCGGCTACTGCATGTGCGGCGGCCGCGCGGTCGTCGAGCTGATGTACTGCGACTTCCTTGGCCGTGCAGGCGACGAGGTGTTCAACCAGATGTCCAAGTGGCAGGCCATGTCTGCCGGTATCCTCAAGATGCCGATGATCCTGCGTATGTCCGTCGGCGCAAAGTACGGCGCGCAGCATTCTCAGGACTGGGTCGCCATCGTCTCCCACATCCCCGGCCTGAAGGTCTTCTTCCCGGCCACGCCGTATGAGGCCAAGGGCATCATGCAGGCGGCTCTGAACGGCACCGATCCGTGCATCATCTTCGAGTCCCAGCGTATCTACGGCAAGGGCGAAGAGTTCCACGAGGGCGGCGTTCCCGCAGAGGAGTACGAATGGGCGCCCGGCGCGGTCAACAAGGTCCGCGACGGCAAGGATCTCACCATCCTCACCATCGGTGCAACGCTCTACCGCGCGGTCGATGCGGCCAAGACCCTCTCCGAGAAGTACGGCGTCGAGGCGGACGTGATCAACATGCCGTCTCTGGTACCGCTGGACTACACCGATATCATTGCCTCCGTCAAGAAGACCGGACGTGTTGTGCTGGCCTCCGACGCCTGCGCAAGAGGCACCTTCCTCAATGAGGTCGCGGAGAACATCTCCACACTGTGCTTCGACTATCTGGATGCGCCTCCCGTCGTCATCGGCGCGCGCAACTGGATCACCCCGCCTCATGAGTTCGACAAGTACTTCTTCCCGTATGCCGAGTGGATCGTGGACGCGGTCAACGCCCGCCTGATCCCGCTGGACGGCTACACCTCCACCACGACGCCGGACGACGCGGAGATCATTCGCCGCAGCAAGATGGGCGTCTGATGAAGGACTGCCGGAAGATCCGAGCCGTCGTTTTCGATCTGGACGGAACGCTTCTGAACACGCTGCCGGACATCGGCGCAAGCGCCAACAGGGCGCTGCGCCGGGCCGGTCTGCCGGAGCTGCCGGTGGAGAATTATCGCGGCCTCATCGGCCACGGCATCCGCGCGCTGTTCAGACTGGCCGTCCCGGAGGGAACGCCGGACGATGTTTACGAAAAAGCGCTGGCAGATTATCTGGCGGACTACCCGGAGCACTGCACAGAGCTGACGCATGTGTTCCCCGGAATTTACGAGATGCTCGGCCGCCTGAAAAGGGCTGGCTACCGTCTGGCGGTCCTCTCCAACAAGACGGAGCGCACGACGCTGCGCATCATCGGGAAATTCTTCCCGGAGACGGGCTTCAAGCTGGTCTGGGGCAACAACGGCGTGCGGCCGCTGAAGCCCGCGCCGGATGCCGGTGAGGCGCTTTGCAGGGAACTGGGCCTGATGCCGGAGGAGATCATGTACGTCGGCGACGGCGACTCCGATATGGAGTTTGCCTCGAAGGTCGGCTTCTTCGGCACCGGCGTCACATGGGGTTACCGCAGCAGAAAGCAGCTGGCCGAAAACGGCGCAGATGCGCTCGTGGACTCCGCAGAGGAGATCACAAGGCTTTTGAACGCATAATGGATACAAAAAGGCGGCATGGCTTCGGCCATGCCGCTTTTGCTATGTTGAGGGCGAGATGTTTTGCCGCATTCGCTTCGCAGGACTTTTATCAGCAGCCGAAAAGCGCGGCGGCCTTCCGCATCCGCTCCGCGATCGGCACACCGAACGGGCATCGGCTCTCGCAGGCCTGACAGCCGATGCACTCCGAGGCTTTATGCGCCAGCAGCTCGTAATGTGACTGCACCGACGCGGGAACCTCCGGCTGCATGGTGGCCAGATCATAGAATTTATTGATCGCCGCAATATCCAGCTCGACCGCGCAGGGCTTGCAGTGGCCGCAGTAGGTACATTCTCCGCGATAGGAGTGCAGCGGCGCGTTGGCAAGAACGGAGGCATAGTCCTTTTCCGCTTCGGAAGCCGTCTCATAGCCGACGGCCTCATCGAGCTGCTCCTTAGTGTCATAGCCGCAGAGGATGGAGCCGACCGCCGGACGGGTCAGTGCATAGTGGATGCACTGCACGGGCGTCAGACGGATGCCGAACGGCGAGCGCTTTTCATCGAACAGCCGCCCTCCGGCGAAGCCCTTCATGACGGTGATGCCGACGTCGTTCTGTTCGCAGGTGCGGTAGAGCAGCGCACGGTCGGCGTCGATGCCGCGCAGCGAGGCGTCGTAGCTGTCCGCAAACAGGGTGTCGATATTTTCGCTGGCCGGAAGCATGTCGAAGGCCGGATTGATGCTGAACAGGATCATTTCCACATAGCCGGACAGCGCCGCCTTCCGCGCGACTTTCGGATTGTGGGAGCTCAGGCCGATGTGGCGGATGGTGCCGCTTCTTTTCAGCTCCATCACATAATCCAGATAGTCCGAATGCTGGATCTTCTCCCATTCCTCCTCGGAGTCCACATAGTGGATCATGCCGAGGTCGATATAATCCGTCTGCATCCGCCGGAGAAGATCCTCAAAGGCGGGCTTTACATACCGCATGTCACGTGTGCGGAAATACTGACCGTCCTTCCATGTGGAGCCGACGTGGCCCTGAATGATCCAATGGGCGCGGTTTTCGTGAATGCCCTTGCCGACGATATCGCGCGATTTGGGGTCCGGCATCCAGCAGTCCAGAAGGTTGACGCCCTTGGATGCGGCGTACCGGATCAGCTCAATGCTCTCGTCCTCCGGATGGCGCTCCAGCCATTCGCCGCCAAAGCCGATCTCGCTCACAAAAAGTCCAGTTTTGCCAAGCCTGCGTGTGTTCATCGCCGTTTCCTCCGTAAAGTTTTATGTATATAACAAATATACCACACCCGCGGACAGGTTTCAATGCGGGAACCGAGGGAAAAGCAGTTGCATTTTTGTTGGGCGGTGTATATAATGACCCTGGTTAAATAAGCTGAACTGGAAAGGAGAAGTGAAAAAGCATGGAAGCGTTTTACGGTATTCTGATCCCGTTTCTGGGCACGTCCCTCGGGGCGGCGTGCGTGTTCTTTATGAGAAAGACGCTCAGCGAGCGCGTGCAGCGTGCGCTGACCGGCTTCGCGGCAGGCGTGATGGTCGCGGCTTCGGTCTGGAGTCTGCTGATCCCGGCCATCGAGGAATCGAGCGCGATGGGGAAGTGGTCGTTCGTTCCGGCAGCGGCGGGCTTCTGGATCGGAATTCTGTTCCTGCTGGCGCTCGACCACATCATTCCGCATCTGCACGCCAAAAGCGGCCAGACGGAAGGCCCGAGAAGCCGTCTCCAACGGACGACCATGATGGTGCTGGCCGTGACGCTGCACAATATCCCGGAGGGCATGGCGGTCGGCGTCGTCTACGCGGGCTACCTCTCCGGCAGCGCGCAGATCACGGCGGCGGGCGCGCTGGCGCTTTCACTCGGGATCGCCATTCAGAACTTCCCGGAGGGCGCGATCATTTCCATGCCGCTCCGCGCGGAGGGAATGAAGAAGGGGAGCGCGTTTGCGGGCGGCGTGCTGTCCGGTATTGTGGAGCCGATCGGCGCGGTGCTGACGATCATGGCTGCACGGCTGATCGTTCCGGCTCTGCCGTATCTGCTGAGCTTTGCGGCGGGCGCGATGCTCTATGTCGTGGTCGAGGAGCTGATCCCGGAGATGTCACAGGGTGAGCACTCCAACCTCGGCACGGTATTCTTCGCCGTCGGCTTCAGCGTCATGATGGTGCTGGATGTGGCGCTGGGGTAAATCGAATCGAAAATGCACGGCTGCCGCAGGCGGCCGCGCACATTATATAATATAGGAAGGAGCACGCGTTCCTTTGCCGCGCGGTCAGCCGGGAGCGTCGGAGTACAAAAGAGAGCGCACAGGGATCTTCCGGCGACGTCGAAACGTAAAAAATCTTGCATAAAGGCGCGGAATTGCTTGCAAACTACGGATATATCGTGTATAGTAGCCGTGGAAACCGCAGGATGTACTTTTTGCGGTGAAAATTTCAGAATATGCCATCCGATGAACAGTAGCCGGAGCATGCTTTTGCAGGCATCGGCGCAAGAGAAAGGGAAAACCACTCGACCGGAGCTGTGCGCACAAGACCGTTCCGAAGCAGCGAAAGCTGTCTGGGCGAAAGCCAGCCATTGCAGAGCAATCTGTGAGAAGGCAGGAAACGGGCGTGGAGACCCATGGGGCCTCCGGAATGCAAGTCAGAAGAACTGCTGTCAGCACCGCGGAAACGCGGCGAAAGGATGAATGCGTGGGACGAGCTCTGCCTGTAGCATTCGGGATCAGTGCGCCGTCTTCCGTCAGGAAGCGGCATTTTTTATCCCATTGGGATCGGTCCGCTGCCTGGCGGGCCTTTATCCAGAGTGCGTCTTGAACCCTGTTTCCGCTCCCGTTGGAGCTGGCAATAAATATTTCTTATTGGAGGAGAATCAAGTGAAGAAACGAATTTTGAGTTTGTTCCTGGCCATCGTCATGGTGCTCGGCGTTCTGCCGTTCAGCGCATGGGCGGCAGAGCCGGAGACCGCAGAGCCTGCGGAGCCGGAAGTTGTCGAGACGGTGGAAACGCCTGCGGACGAAGCGGCCGAAGAGCCGGACGGCGAAACGCCGGACGCGGAGGAGCCGTCTGGTGAGCAGGCGGAGCCGCAGGAGGACGGCGAGGGTGTCAGCGTTACGCTGAGCGGCCTGCACGACGCGCAGGTCAAGAGCCTGAAGCTGTACACCTATGAAGGCGGCGTCAAGGGCGCCGAGGATCTGCTGGGCAGCATGCAGGCGGAAAGCGGCCAGTATGCGCTCACGCTCACGCCCGGTACATACTGGGTCGATGGATACGACGCGAACGATGAATGCAACGGCGGCGTGGCGATCAACGTCAGCGCGGAAGCGAGCAGCTTCACGTTCCAGCGCATCTATCAGATCTCCGTCAACCCGTCCGCATGGGTACAGGGCGAGGATTACACGCTGAGCGTCGTAGTCACCGACGCCTCCGGCGCAGAGCGCAGCTCCGCGGCAGGCACGGCGACCAACTGGGGCAAGACCACCGCGAGCTGCCTGTTTGTCGTTGGCGATACGGTCACCGTGACGGCTACACCGAACGCGGAGACACACCCGAACTTCAACGCAGCTACCGCATCCAAGACCCCGACAATGAATGACAGCGTCAGCCTGACCTGCAAGGAATTTGTCACGGTCACGGTCGCTGCGCCGGAGGGCTCGACCATCGATGCCGGTACGCTCACAAAGTACTTTGTGTTCAGCTTCCTTGAGCCGATTGAGCATTCCGTCGAGAACGGCACGGCCACGTTCCATTTGGACAAGAACACGGATTATTTCTACCGTGTC
>ENA-UEOM01001052-UEOM01001052.1-human-gut-metagenome-genome-assembly--contig:-NODE-1052-length-10905-cov-17.388345_pt1 | contig 10905 bp, 9 predicted proteins | sample MGYA00242993_ERZ507994 | MGnify/ENA primary metagenome ERZ507994 (study PRJEB26167, sample SAMN06115536) | human gut metagenome | host: Homo sapiens | place: China:Neimenggu | collected 2014-11-07... | reverse complement strand
GACGGCACGGAGTACGAAGCCGACCACATCATCCTCGCCACCGGAGCACGGCTAAACGCTTTCAAGCCTATAGGAAAAGTCGTTGATATAAAGGCTGTCACTGAAGCTTTCAGCTCAGAAGAAAATTACGCCTATGCGCCTTTTAAATATTCTAAAACCAACGGCATTTCAGGCACTATTCCAGACGGCTTTTTTACAAAGCTCAGAGAATTTGCTATAGGCAAAGTGGCGCAATTTGGTGAACAGCTTTGCCAGGGAAACATTCAGGCAAGACCTGTGGCGGAAGCCTGCAAGCACTGTGATTTTCACGATATCTGCGGCAGGATAAACCAAGAGGACGTTACAGACGTGAAAGACAGCGTTTATGAAGAAAAACTTATGGAAGAACTAACTGACAGAAAGGAGAAAAAATAATTGGCTGATACAAAATGGACCAAAGAGCAGGAAAGAGCCATTAGTGACCGTGGCAAGGGCATTATAGTTTCAGCGGCGGCAGGAAGCGGCAAAACCACAGTGCTTATAGAACGAATGATACAACTTCTTTCTGATGAAAAAAATAAAATACCTGCCGACAGACTTCTTGCAGTAACATTCACAAAAGAAGCCGCTTCAAGCATGAAAGAAAAGCTCAGCCGTGCTTTTGACGAACAGCTTCGTCGTGACCCTGAAAACAAGTGGCTGCTTAGTCAGCAAAATCTTATCCAGCTTGCGAGGATATCTACAATAAATTCTTTCTGTCTTGACCTTGTGAAAAGTAATCTACATGAATTTGATTTTCAGGGCGGACTTGATATACTTGATGACAGTGTACAAAATCTTATTTTGCAGGAAGCTATCACGCAGGCTTATGAAAAGCTTTGTGAAGAAGATTATGAAAGCTATAAACTGCTGAAAAACGCTTTTGCTGATAAAACTCTCAATGAAATCACCGACAATCTTTATAAATTCATGCGTTCGCTGCCGTTTCCTAAGCGTTGGATAGCAGATTTACATAAAAACTTTACTGATGATAAGATTGAGAACTAATATTCCTTTGCAATGTGCGGACGCTCCAATTTTGTGCCAAAGCTTCATTCACATACCACCGACGGGCATCAGCATCAAGTTCTTGAAGTACAATGCGATAGTGTGTCCAGGACAGCAATGAATCGGATTTTCCACTCACAGAGTGGAAAATCTCGGGAAAGCACTCATAGAACTTTGCGAAACTATACAGATTCGTTTTTGTAAATCCCTTACCAAATGCCTCTGTAAGTTTCTTTGACAGCATTTTAATTAGTGCTGCACCATATTCAGCCCTTTCGCTGCCTTTTCGCTCTTCCTCCACAATGAGCCGTCCGATTAGCCAGTTTCTTCGTACTAAAGCCTCATTTATCTGCCTGTATGCAGTTGTCTTGGCATTTTCAATAATACAAGATGCTTGTTGATAGAGTGATTCTATTTCTATCGCATATTTTTTAATCAGATTGCTCATATAAGGCTAATGGTTCAAAAAAATCCCTCATAACATCTGGAGGCGACCAAACCCTGCGCAACTACAAAGGAATTTTTATAATAAATTACCGGCACACTCACCGTTACATGTTTATTTTTTGGCCATTTCTAGAATTTAATGCTTCAAGTAACAAAGTTACGATTTTATTGCGAAAATATGTTTGATTTGTGAATAAAATTTTCAATCACAAAAATCATATATGCTCTGTTTTCCAGTATGCAAATTCAATCATTCACGCGGGCAGTAATGTTGCCCATCGGAATTAAACTATCCTAACCGTCGCGATGGGCAGAAAAGCGCCGGATACAGCAAGCAGACGCCCTAAAGATTTGAAGCCGTGCAAGCCGCTGTTTTTCACGGCTTTCCATCACCATTTCCAATCCGCATACCTCATTTTACACCGATATTTTTTGCCTCTCTGAAATAATATGATTAATTTCGCACACAAAATCTTCATTTGTGCAGTCTGAAGACAAAAAGTAAATATGGTGAAAACAAGAGATAAACTAATCGACATTGCCCGTCAGCTCTTTGCCCACAAGGGCATCGAAAACACGACGATGAACGACATCGCCATCGCCGCCGAGAAGGGACGTCGCACCATCTACACTTATTTCAAAAACAAGCGCGACATCTACAACGCTGTGGTAGAGACAGAAAGCGACAAGGTTCTGAGCAAGCTCAGCGAGATAGCGAAACTTCAGATTCCCGCCGACGAAAAGCTGATGGAATTCATTTTCCAACGCTTTGACGCGATGAAAGACCTCGTGCATCGCAACGGCTCGCTGCGCGCCGGATTTTTCCGCGATGTGCGCAAGGTGGAGCGCGCCCGCAAAGCCACAAGCCCCAAGGAAGTGCACATTCTCGAAACTATACTTCAGGAAGGCGTCGACAGCGGCATTTTCCGCATCAAGCACGTCGACAAGACGGCCATGGTGATGATTCTGTGTCTGCAGGGTCTCGACGTGCCCTACATCCGCGAGAACTTCCGAGAGCTGGGCATCGAGAAAGACAAGCTGCGCGACTATCTGAGTGATTTTATTTTATACGGCATCAAGCAGTGACAAGCGTGTGCCGGACATTTGAATTTTAAATAACAACTTTTTAATTATACAGTTATGAAATTATTGGAAGGAAAAGTTGCACTCATCACAGGTGCAGCAAGAGGTATCGGAAAAGCAATTGCATTGAAGTTCGCTTCTGAGGGTTGCGACATCGCGTTCACCGACCTGGTAATCGACGAAAACGGAAAGAAAACAGAAGAAGAAATAGCAGCTTTCGGCGTAAAGGCTAAAGGTTACGCCTCAAACGCAGCCGACTTCGAGGCTTGCCACAACGTGGTGGCTGAAGTGGTGAAGGACTTCGGCCGTCTCGACATCCTCGTAAACAACGCCGGCATCACAAAAGACGGCTTGATGATGCGTATGTCGGAGGCTCAATGGGACGCTGTGATCGGCGTCAACCTGAAGTCTGCGTTCAACTTCGTTCACGCGGTGACTCCAGTGATGATGCGCCAGCGCACAGGCTCTATCATCAACATGGCATCGGTTGTTGGCGTACACGGCAACGCCGGTCAGGCAAACTACTCTGCATCAAAGGCCGGCATGATCGGCTTGGCTAAATCGGTGGCTCAGGAGCTCGGCTCTCGCGGCATCCGCGCCAACGCAATCGCTCCTGGCTTCATCATCACCGATATGACTGCCAAACTCTCTGACGAAATCAAGGAAGAATGGTGCAAGAAAATTCCATTGCGCCGCGGCGGTACTCCGGAGGACGTTGCAAACATCGCCACATTCCTCGCTTCCGACATGTCTTCTTACGTGTCGGGACAGGTTATCCAAGTGGACGGCGGCATGAACATGTAGCAGCATCCGAAACCTACGTTATAGAAAAACCGGAACAGCAGTTCCGGTTTTTTTGTTTTGCGCAGACGCCAAGTTTCACTATTTATATGTAAATTTGCGCGATTATTTATCATTCTGAAAAATGGAACACAATCTGTCGAACATCCAATTATACGCCTACGCCTGCCTGATTTTCATCATCACCGGCGTTGTCTGCGGAATTGTCAGATGGAATCACATGTGCCGTCCGTTCAACGAAAATGGCGACTTCCACTACCCTGCCCGCCGCCTGGTGTCGTTCTTCTACATCGCCATCGCGCTTGAATTCCCATACGTTCTGAGTCCGACGACTCCCGACTACTGGACATACGTGAAAATTTTCGGCATAATCTTCTATCCCGTCTGTATGACAACCCTGTTCAGCAGCTACTTCTTTCGGAAACGGCTGCGCGACAGCATTCTGCTGAAAACATATCTATTCTCTGCATTTGCATTGCTCCTGTCGCTGCTCGCAATAGCTCTGACAATGGGCGGACACGTCCTGACCGACGCCGGAACGCCTCTGATGGCTGCGATGGGCGGCTTCAGCCTGCTGTTCTCAACGCTGTCGGTACACATCACCAACCAGCTGAAACGCACAATCGACAAATTCAACACCGACAACTACTCAAACGTGGAGGACTTCCCCTACAGATTCGCCCAGCTGGTGCTCTACCTGCCGCTCTGCTGGATTGCACTGATGTGGGCTGTGTTTGTCTCCGACAGCCGTTGGTGCAAACTCGCCGTCGACCTCATCACGTCGGCAGCGATGATCTACATGCTGTGCATAATCCTGCACCCGCAACAGCTGTTTACAAACAAACAGGAGCCCGACCCGGCAAACGACGGCAGTAAGGACACCGCCACGACCGATTCGCCGTCGGAAATAGACGCCATCGGGAACGAAGTGCTGTCAATAATACTCCGCCGCTACCGCGAGCCGCATCTGCAGAAATCGGAAGTGCTGTCGGAAATCCCGAAAGGCAAAGTCAACGCCGCAAGCAAATACATAACCCAACTGGGATACTACAACCTCGTGAACATGTTCCGCCTGCAGCACGCCGCCCTCTACAAGGAGGCGCATCCGGCGGCAAAACAGGAGGAAATTGCCGAAGAGTCGGGATTCTCGTCGCGCACGGCATGCTACAAGGCGCGCAAAAGCGTGGCGGCAATCGACGACAAAATCGTGAAGTGTGTGAAACTTTAAACCCGTTGTACAGACATGACTTTCGAACCATTAGCAGAACGCTTGCGACCGAAGTCGCTCGATGAATATATCGGACAGAAACACCTCGTCGGAGAAGGATGCATACTCCGCAAGATGATTGAGTCGGGACACATCTCCTCTTTCATCCTGTGGGGACCTCCGGGCGTGGGAAAGACCACACTCGCCAAGATTATCGCCTCTCAGGTGCAGGCTCCGTTCTACACGCTATCCGCCGTGCATTCCGGAGTAAAGGACGTGCGCGACGTGCTGACGCTATGCAAACGCGATGCCTCGAGCATGTTCAGCCAGCACCGCCCAATCCTTTTCATCGACGAAATCCACCGATTCAACAAGTCGCAACAGGACTCGCTGCTTGCCGCCGTGGAAACAGGCACAGCCACGCTGATTGGCGCCACCACCGAAAACCCGTCGTTTGAAATCATCCGCCCGCTGCTGTCGAGAGCGCAGGTCTACGTACTGAAGCCGCTGACAGACACCGACTTGAGCGAACTGCTGCATCGCGCCATCACATGCGACAGCGAGCTGAAGCAACGCAAGGTGGAGGTGGTCGAGACCGAAGCACTGTTCCGCTTTGCCGGAGGCGACGCCCGCAAGATGCTCAACATCCTCGACCTGCTGAGCCAGTCGGTGGGCGACGACGAGCCTATCGTGGTGCGCAACGACATCGTCACCGAACGGCTGCAACAGAACCCAATGGCATACGACAAAGGCGGAGAGATGCACTACGACATAGTCTCTGCTTTCATCAAGAGCATACGCGGAAGCAATCCCGACGCCGCGGTCTACTGGCTTGCCCGAATGATAGCCGGAGGTGAGGACCCGGCATTCATCGCCCGTAGACTGGTCATCTCAGCTGCCGAGGACATCGGACTTGCCAATCCAAACGCACTGCTGCTCGCAAACGCCACCTTCGACGCCCTGCAGAAAATCGGCTGGCCGGAAGGACGCATAATCCTCTCGGAATGTGTCGTGTATCTCGCCACATCGCCCAAAAGCAATTCTGCATACAACGCCATCAACGAGGCGCTGGAGTTTGTCGACCAAACGGGCAACCTGCCTGTACCGCTGCATCTGCGCAACGCTCCGACAAAACTGATGAAAGAGATGGGCTACGGCGCCGACTACAAATATCCGCACCCCTATCCCGGAAATTTTGTGGAACAGGACTATCTGCCTCACGAAATCAGAGACAAAAAGTTCTGGAACGCCTGCCAAAATCCGCAGGAAGCAAGAATGACGGAAAGAATGGATGCTTTATGGAGTAAACATAAATAAAGAAACAAAAAATATAAAACTACTATGCTTACAAAGAAAATAACAGACGGTATATATTATGTAGGTGCAAACGACCGCACCACAACAAGATTCGAGGGATTGTGGCCGCTGCCCTACGGAGTGTCGTACAACTCCTACCTTGTGGCTGGCAACGACAAAACCGCAATCATCGACGGCGTGGAAATATCCCACGCTTTCGAGCAGATTGCCCAAATCAAGGAAATCCTGCACGACAACGCTCCCGACTATCTCATCGTCAACCACATGGAGCCTGACCACACCGGTGCCGTGCAGACACTGCGCGCCGCGTTTCCCAACCTGACAATCGTGGGCAACGCAAAGACAATCGACATGCTCAAAGGATACTACGGCGTCTGCGACGGCACGCTGACCGTGGCAGACGGCGACACCATCGACCTCGGCGGTAAGACTCTGAAATTCGCGCTCACTCCGATGGTGCATTGGCCTGAGACTATGATGACCTACGCCGTAGAAAACAAAACCCTGTTCTCTGGCGACGCCTTCGGTTGCTTCGGAGCCCTCAACGGAGGCATCATCGATGAAGAGATGGACACTTCTCTATATTTCCCAGAAATGACCCGCTACTACTCAAACATCGTCGGAAAATACGGACTCCCCGTACAGAAAGCACTGCAGAAACTGAGCGGTGTGGCAGTGGACTACATCTGCTCGACTCACGGCCCGGTATGGCACCGACAAGCCACGGAAGTGATAGGCATCTACGACCGCCTCAGCAAAGGCGAAAGCGAGAACGGCGTGGTAATAGCATACGCCTCAATGTATGGGCACACCGAAGAGATGGTCGAGGCATTCGCCCGCATGCTCGCTGAAGAAGGAGTCAGAAACATCCGCATCCACAACGTTTCGTATGCCGACGAGTCGTTTGTCATCAGCGACATCTACAAATACAAAGGGCTTGTCATCGCATCGCCAACCTACAACGGCTCTGTCTTCCCCCGCATCGACTCCCTGCTTAAGTCGCTCGCGCTGCGAGGCGTAGGAGGCAAAGTGTTTGCACGCCTCGGGTCATTCACATGGGCAGGTGCCGCCACCAAGACCATCGACAGCATGACAGAGAAGCTGAAACTCACCGTCGTCGGCAACCCCGTGGAGATGAAACAAAGCTGCACAGCCGACACCGTAGAGGCCTGCCGAGCACTTGCCAAAGAATTTGCAAAAGCACTCAAAGCGTAATCCTTTGAGATTTCCCATATTTTGACTACTTTTGCAAAAATTATCTAACTTATGGCAGAATCTACACTTTTGAGCAGACTTGACGGCATCGACGCCCGCTTTGAGGAGGTAAGTCTACTGATTACCGACCCATCGGTTATCAGCGACATGAAGCGCTTTGTCAAGCTTACCAAAGAATATAAAGACCTTGAGAAGCTGACCAAGGTCACTTCTAAATACAAACAAATGCTGCGCGACATCGAGGAGGCACGCGAAGTGCTCGACACCGAGACCGACCCCGATATGCGAGAACTGGCAAAAGAAGACCTTGACGCCAACACCGCCGCCCTTCCGGAAATCGAGGAGGAAATCAAACTGTTGCTTATCCCTGAGGATCCAGAAGACGACAAAAACGTGATTCTTGAAATCAGAGGCGGCACTGGTGGTGACGAAGCCGCCATCTTTGCAGGCGACCTTTTCCGCATGTATGCAAAATACTGCGAGACAAAAGGCTGGAAGATGGAGATTATGAGCTTCAGCGAAGGCTCAGCCGGCGGATACAAGGAAATAATCTGCTCAGTAAGTGGAGAGAAGGTTTACGGCACGCTGAAATACGAGTCGGGCGTACACCGCGTACAGCGCGTGCCAGCGACGGAGACTCAAGGCCGCGTACACACATCGGCGGCTTCGGTTGCCGTGCTGCCAGAGGCTGAACCATTCGACGTGGAAATCAACGAAGGCGAAATCAAGTGGGATACGTTCCGAAGCGGCGGTGCCGGCGGACAGAACGTGAACAAAGTAGAGTCGGGCGTGCGCCTGCGCTACAACTGGAAGAACCCCAACACCGGTGTTGTGGAGGAAATCCTCATCGAATGTACGGAAACGCGCGACCAGCCCAAAAACAAGGAACGCGCCCTCGCCCGTCTGCGCACGTTCATCTACGACAAAGAACATCAGAAATACGTTGACGACATCGCGTCGCGACGCAAGACAATGGTGTCGACAGGTGACCGCTCCGCTAAAATCCGCACCTACAACTATCCGCAAGGACGAATCACGGACCACCGTATCAACTACACCATCTACAACCTTGCGGCGTTTATGGACGGCGACATCCAAGACTGCATCGACAATCTGATTATCGCCGAAAACGCAGAGAAACTGAAAGAGACAGAATTGTAAAAATCAGATACGAAACAATGACAAGAAAAGAACTGCTTGACAACATCCGCCGCAAGAAATCATTTCTTTGCGTAGGCCTTGACACTGACATCAAGAAAATCCCGGAGCATCTGAAAAACGACGCCGATGCGATTTTCAAGTTCAACAAAGCAATAATCGACGCCACTGCTCCTTACTGCGTGGCATACAAGCCAAACCTCGCATTCTATGAATGCTTCGGCATCGAAGGCTGGACCGCTTTGGAAAAGACAATAAAGTATCTGAAACAAAACTATCCCGACCAGTTCATCATCGCCGACGCAAAACGCGGCGACATCGGCAACACCTCCGCCATGTATGCCCGCAGCTTCTTCGAGCATCTTGATGTTGACGCCATCACCGTAGCTCCATACATGGGCGAAGACAGCATTTCCCCATTCTACGGCTACGAAGGAAAATGGGTAATCGTTTTGGGTCTCACATCAAACAAAGGCTCGCACGACTTCCAACTCACCGAGGATGCCGACGGCACTCCTCTGTACCAGAACGTGATGAGCAAAGTGTCTTCATGGGGAACAAGCGACAACACGATGTTTGTTGTCGGCGCCACACAAGGCAAAATGTTTGAAGAGGTGCGCCGTGTAGTCCCCGACAAGTTTCTACTTGTGCCTGGTGTCGGAGCCCAGGGCGGAAGCCTTGAGGAAGTTGCACGCTACGGCATGACCGACGACTGCGGTCTGCTCGTAAACTCCTCACGCGGCATCATCTACGCCTCGACCGGAGAAGATTTCGCCACCGTTGCCGGACAGAAAGCAAAAGAACTGCAAGTGCAAATGGAACAGCTGCTTGCAGACAAAGGCATTATTTAACCCCGACAACAAACTTTAATACGGAAATAATTCTGTATTCAAAAATCTTTAACTAACTTTGCACAGTTACAAAGCGAAAATATTAACTTATTAATTTTCAATAAAATGACAATCGAACAATACAACTTCGCAGGTAAAAAAGCGATTGTGCGCGTTGACTTCAACGTGCCATTGGACGAAAACGGCAAAATCACTGACGACACCCGTATCCGCGGTGCCCTCCCAACTTTGAAAAAAATTCTTGCCGACGGCGGCGCTCTCATAATTATGTCGCACATGGGCAAACCAAAAGGCAAAGTAAACGCAAAACTTTCCTTGAGCCAGATTAAGGACGCCGTAGCTGCCGCTCTCGGCACAGACGTAAAGTTCGCTCCTGACTGCGCCAAGGCAGCCGACGCCGCAGCAGCTTTGAAACCGGGCGAAGTGCTTCTTCTCGAAAACCTCCGCTTCTATCCTGAAGAGGAAGGCAAGCCTGTTGGCATCGACAAAGAAGACCCAGCATACGACGCAGCCAAGAAAGAAATGAAAGAGAGCCAGAAAGAATTCGCAAAAACTCTCGCAAGCTACGCTGACTGCTACGTTAACGATGCGTTCGGAACTGCACACCGCCGTCACGCTTCAACAGCTGTCATCGCCGACTATTTCGACGCTGACAACAAGATGCTCGGCTACTTGATGGAAAAAGAAGTTACAGCCGTTGAAAACGTACTCAACAACATCAAGCGTCCGTTTACAGCAATCATGGGTGGTTCGAAAGTTTCTACCAAGATTGGCATCATCGAAAACCTTATGGACAAGGTTGACAACTTGATTCTCTGCGGAGGTATGACATATACTTTCGCAAAGGCACAAGGCGGCAAGATTGGTGTTTCAATCTGCGAGGATGACAAGCTCGACCTCGCTCTCGACATCATCAAAAAAGCAAAAGAAAAAGGCGTGAACCTCGTGCTTGGAACTGACTGCGTGGCAGCCGACAAGTTCAGCAACGACGCCAACACTCAGGTCTGCCCATCAAACGATATCCCAGAAGGTTGGGAAGGTATGGATGCAGGTCCTGCAACACGCGAACTCTTCGCAAACGCCATCAAGGACGCAAAGACAATCCTCTGGAACGGTCCTGCAGGCGTATTTGAATTCGACAACTTCACAGCCGGCTCACGCGCTATTGCTGACGCTATCGTAGAGGCAACTGAAAAGGGAGCGTTCTCACTCGTTGGCGGCGGCGACTCTGTTGCCTGCGTAAACAAGTTCGGCTTGGCTGACAAAGTATCGTATGTATCCACTGGCGGCGGCGCGCTTCTCGAAGCCATCGAGGGCAAAGTGCTTCCAGGAATCGCAGCCATCAAAGGCTAATACAGATTAACCGACAATAAAGAAACGTGCAACCCACACAGTTGCACGTTTCTTTTGTTTTTATTTTCTCTTGAACAGCGAAAGATCATATTTTTCATCGTAGCGATAAAGCTCGTAATTCTCATCAAGCGCACCCTTGATGTTACTCTGTCCGTACTGGTAAACAAGTATCCATTCAGCCAGGCCAGAACGATAACAGTCTACGACCTTTTGCCGCAGCGATGGCCCATTCTCTATAGCCCAATCCTGAGTAGCGAAAAATCTGTAATCTGGCTCACGGCCTGCATAAATGTAGAATGTTGGGGAAATATCATATGCCACAAAAGTGTCGCACTTAGGCACATTGTCTGTCATTTCGATGCTTTTTTGAGTTAATCTATAAAATCCCTTAAATTGGCGTAATATTATGGCATCGGGGCGATTTTTTTCGCCTCGATGCTTGATTTT
>ENA-UEOM01001048-UEOM01001048.1-human-gut-metagenome-genome-assembly--contig:-NODE-1048-length-10941-cov-4.546116_pt1 | contig 10941 bp, 8 predicted proteins | sample MGYA00242993_ERZ507994 | MGnify/ENA primary metagenome ERZ507994 (study PRJEB26167, sample SAMN06115536) | human gut metagenome | host: Homo sapiens | place: China:Neimenggu | collected 2014-11-07... | reverse complement strand
CTCCCGTGCCAGCGCCTCGCAGGCATCGGCTACGCGCCACACGCCGAAGGGTTCTCCCACGCGGTTGGAGACGGCACGCACCTCGGCGGCCGGTACGCCCAGCGCCGCAGCGACGGCAAAGAACGCCGCCCCCTCCATGTTCTCCACCTCGGCTCCGGCAGGTGCCGCCCCGCTGCGTGCGACGCTGTTAGAAACCGCCGTGCGCAGCCCCGGAACAGCGAACGTCGGACGATAGGCGTCGGCGTACCGTTCCGGCAATCCCTCCACGCGCTCCTCGGCGACGGCGACGACCTCGCCGACGGCAACCTCCGATGCGGGATAGACGCCGGCGATGCCCGCCAGTAGCAGCAGATCGGGGCGTTCGTCGACGACCGCACGCGCCGTCGCGGCGGCAGCAGCGGCAGGGCCTACGCCCGTGATGCGGTACGCGACGCCGGGACAGCGGCGCCGGAAAGCCTCGGCTTCGCCCGCCGTGGGGAAGAGGACGACCGTGCGCATACGTCTACCGGCCGACGACGGCTTCCAGCTCTTCGACCGTCACGGGGATCGTACGGTCGCCGAGGATGCGGCAGCCGGTGTCGGTCACCAGCAGGTCGTCTTCGATGCGGATGCCGCCGAAATCGAGATAGCGGCTGCGCAGCAGGTCGTAGTCGACGATCCCGCGGAACTTGCCTTCGGCTTCGCACTTGTCGACGAGCGCCGGGATGAAGTAGATGCCCGGTTCGTCGCTCAGGATCGTTCCCGGGCGCAGACGCCACGTGGCGCGGTGGAGGCAGGTAGCCGACTGCGCGGCGCGCTCGGCCACGAGCGAATAGTCGAAACTGCGCTCGCCGATGTTCTCGCAGTCGTGCACGTCCATGCCCAACCCGTGTCCCAGTCCGTGGGGCATGAAGAGGTACATGGCGCCCGCGGCGACAGCGTCGTCGGCCGAACCTTTGAGCAGCCCCACGCCGACGAGTCCCTCGGCCAGCTTGCGGTAGGCTTCGAGGTGTACCTCCTGCATGTACATCATTCCTGGGCGCACGATGCGTGCGATGTGGTCGTGGCACGCCAGCACGATGTCGTAGATCTCACGCTGCTGCGCCGTGAAACGGCCGCTGACAGGGTAGGTGCGCGTGTGGTCGGAGCAGTAGTTCATCCGATTCTCGCCGCCGGCATCGACCAGCAGCAGCCGTCCGTCGGCGAGCACCCCCTCCGAGTTGAGGTTGTGCAGCGTCTCGCCGTGCTGCGAGACGATCGACGGGAACGACACGCCGAGCCCCATCGACTTGGCGACGCCCTCGATCGCACCGGCGATCTCGCGCTCGACGACGCCCGCGCGGCACATCCGCATGGCGGTGGAGTGCATGGCGTAACCGATGTGGAAGGCATCCTCCATCTGCGCCACCTCCTCGGCGCTCTTGACCTCGCGCATCTCCGCGACGGCGAACATCAGGTCGACCGACTTGTAGTCGTGCAGCAGCGCAGGAGCGATCCCCAGCAGCGCCGAGAGTTGCAGCTTCGTTTCGCCGCGGTAGGGCGGCAGGTAGTGTATGCGGCGGCCGAGCCGGATCGCGGCGGCCAAATAGTCGGCCAGCGCCGCCAGCGGGCGGCAGTCGGCGACGCCCGCGCGGGCGCCTTCTTCGCGCAGCGTGGGCTGCGGTCCGGTCCAGATGATGTCCTCGACGGTGAAATCGTCGCCGAAAAGCACCTCCTCGCCCGTATCGGCGTCGATGACGCCCGCGAGCGACGGCCGGTCGAGGCCGAAATAGTAGAGGAACGTCGAATCCTGACGGAAATAGTAGGCGTTGTTGGGATAGTTGTTGGCTGAGGGCTGGTTGCCCGGCAGCAGGATCAGCCCGCCGCCCGTCTTCGCGCGCAACTCGGCGCGGCGCGAAACGTAGGTTTTGACCGGAAACATGTTCGTTGATTTTTTTCTTCCATTTCTCGCCTCGGCAATTCGAGCAAGTTCGATTGCGCTCGGCTTGACGAAATGGTTGTCTTTTTTACGTCGTCTCCCTACCGGCGGTTGCCCAGCAGCCGCAGCATGTAGAGAAACAGGTTGATGAAATCGAGGTAGAGCGACAGCGCACCCAGCAGCGCCATTTTCTGCATCGGCTCGTCGACCTCGGCGCCGGAGTAGATCATCCGCTTGATCGTCTGCGTGTCGTAGGCCGTCAGCCCGACGAAGAGCAGGATGCCGACGTAGGTGACGATCCACATGAGCATCTCGCTTCGGAGGAAGAGATTGACCACCGAGGCGAGGATCACGCCCACGAGGGCCATCGTCAGCAGGTTGCCCCACGACGAGAGGTCGCGCCCCGTGACGAAGCCGTAGAGCGACATCGCGCCGAACATGCCGGCCGTGACGAGGAACGTCAGGCCGATCGATCCCAGGTCGTAGACGAGGAAAATGGTCGACAGCGTGGCGCCGTTGACCACCGAATAGGCGATGAACATCAGCGTGGCCGTCAGGAACGACATGCGCATGATGTTGGCCGCCAGGACGAAGACGAGCACCAACTCGGCGACGATGAGGCCGAGGAAGACGAAGCGGCTGCTGAAAATCGCCTGCAACAGCGTTTCGGAGCCGGCCACCGTATAGGCCGTCAGCGCCGTCAGTGCCAGCGCCATAGTCATCCAGAGATAGACGTTGCGGAAAAGCGTCGCGCGCGCGGCATCGGGCTGCGCGGCGGCAAGGGTCGGTTTGGTTGTTTCCATTTTCGTGTCGAATGATTTTGTTATTTTGACATTTCTTTTCGTTTTCCCTGCAAAAGGCGTGCGGCGAATCAGTCGGGCTGCGAATTCGAGGCGTCGGCCGGCACCATGCGGTAGAGCTGGTCGCCGCGCCGCACGAGCGAAGGGGTTTTCAGCGAACAGAAGACCCCTTGCACGGCCTCTTGGGCAGGAGCATTGCCCACATAGGGGTCGGCCGTCAGTTCGACCACGCCCGTCGTCGGCCCCTGGAAGAAGAGCTCGTCGCCGCGCCGCACGGGCGACGCCTCGACCCATACCTCGGCCACCGACTGCTTCTTGAAAAAGTTGGTCACCCGGCCCACGTAGACCTTGCGGCGCGTGGCCGACGACCCGTAATGCTCGCTATGTTCGGCCATCGGCGCACCGGCATAGTAACCCTGCCAGAAGCCGCGGTTGAAGACCGTCGCCAGCTTCTCTTTGAGCGCCGCAGCCAGTTCGGGCGTATATTCGCCCGTCTCCATCGCCCGCAGGGCGCGGTCGTAACACGCCACCACCCGTTTGACGTACTCCGCACCGCGGGCACGCCCTTCGATTTTGAGCACGCGCACGCCGGCGCCGACGAAGCGGTCGAGGAAGTCGATCGTGCAGAGGTCTTTGGGCGAAAGGAGGTATTGCCCCTCGGCGGCGAGCTGCGCGCCCGTCTCCACGTCGGTGAGCGTATATTTGCGGCGGCAGATCTGGCGGCAGGCGCCCCGGTTGGCCGAACACCCCGTCTCGTGAAGCGACAGGTAGCACTTGCCCGAAACGGCCATGCACAGCGCGCCGTGGGCGAACATCTCGATGCGCACCGGATCGCCCGAAGGGCCGCAGATCTGCTGCTCGTCGATCGCGCGGGCGATGCGGCCGATCTGGTCGAGCGACAGTTCGCGCGCCAGCACCACCACGTCGGCCCACTGCGAAAAGAACTTCACCGCCTCACTGTTCGTGAGGTTGCACTGCGTGGAGATATGCACCTCCATCCCGATGCGGCGCGCGTAGAGGATCGCCGACAGGTCGGAAGCGATCACGGCGTCGACCCCCGCCGCGCGGGCGCGGTCGACGAGCGCGTGCATCTGCCGCAACTCGTCCTCGTAGATCACCGTATTGACCGTCAGGTAGCTCTTCACCCCCGCCGCGCGGGCGATCCCGACGATACGTTCCAGATCGTCCGGCGTGAAATTCGCGGCCGACTTCGACCGCATGTTGAGCTGCCCCACACCGAAATAGACGGCGTCGGCTCCGGCCTGTACGGCCGCCTGCAACGCCTCGTAGCTCCCGGCCGGAGCCATCAGTTCTATGTCGCTTCGTTTCATCTCGAATGTTTTTCTCGTGCCGCCGCTCTTTTCCGACAGCGTTCTGCATCGCAGGCAGTTCACCCCTCCCGCACGACGGACTGTAACCCGCTAAGACTCGTCCGACTCCGGTCTCCGAGGCCGAATCGCGAGTTTTTTCGGGAAATCGAATCGTCTATTTCCTGCGCCCCATCAGGCTGCGGGCGTACTCGCGCAGCGGCTCCTTGCGCGCATCAGGGACGTTCAGTCCGTCGAGCGTCGCCAGCGCACGGTCGAAACGCAGCGAAATCTGCTGCTCCGTGAGACGCGGCACATCCAGCGCGTCGAAGACGGCGCGCACACGGGCGATCTTCTCCGCAGGGGCAAGCGCCGCATCCTTGTAGGTGTGGCGCAGCACCTCGCGCTGCTCCTCGTCGGCACGGCTCATAGCCGTGACCATCAGATAGCTCTTCTTCCCTTCGAGAATGTCGCCGCCGATGGTCTTGCCCAACTCCTCGCCGCCGTAGCTGTCCAGCAGGTCGTCCTGCAACTGGAAGGCCATGCCCAGTTCGATGGCGAACTGGTAGAGACGGCGGCTCTGCTCCTCGTCGGCACCGCCCAGAATCGCACCCATCATGGCCGAACCTGCCACCAGCACCGACGTCTTCAATTCGATCATCGACATGTACTCCACGACCGAAACCTTCTGCTTGCTCTCGAAATCCATGTCGTACTGCTGCCCTTCGCAAACACCCAGCGCCATCGTGTTGAAGACCTCCAAAATACGCGGCAGCAGTGCCGGCGGTGCCTGCGCCAGCAGCCGGTAGGCGCTGATGAGCATGGCGTCGCCCGACAGAATCGCCACGTTGCCGCCCCAGCGGGCGTAGACCGAAGGTTTGCCGCGGCGCACGGCGGCATTGTCCATGATGTCGTCGTGCAGCAGCGTGAAGTTGTGGAATATCTCGACGGCGGCGGCGGCGGGCAGCGCGACGTCGACGTCGTCGGCAAACAGCCCGCACGACAGCAGCAGCAGCATCGGGCGCAGGCGCTTGCCGCCGCCCGCGAGCGAATAGCCGATCGGGGCGTATAGGAGTTCCGGTTCGGCCGGAAATTCGGTCTGGGCAAGGTAATTTTCGATGGCGGAGAGCATCTGCTCGTTGGTCTGCATAGTCTTGAATGGTACTTTTGGGTCGGAAACTGTCCCAAAAATAGGAAAAAACTTTGGAGTAGCCGAATTTTCGATTAACTTTGACAGGATAAAACTAACTTTTAACCTGAAACACGATATGAAAAAACTCGCGATCGGCGTGGACATCGGCGGCATCAACACCGCTTTCGGCCTCGTGGATGAAAACGGCGACCTCTATGCCGAATCGGTCATCTCGACCAAGAAGTACCCTTATGTTGACGACTATCCGGCTTATGTCGAGGACCTTTGCGACTCGATGCGCGCTCTGGCGCAGAGCCTTTCGTTCGAGTACGAACTGACGGGCATCGGCATCGGCGCGCCCAATGCCAACTACCACAAGGGCACGATCGAAACCCCTGCGAACCTTTGGAAGTTTAAGGAGGGCGACCCCAATCCCGACGAGTCGCGCCGCGTGTTCCCGCTGGCGGACGATATTTCGAAGTGTTTCGGCGGCGTGAAGACGCTCATTACCAACGACGCCAACGCGGCGACGATCGGCGAGATGATTTACGGCAACGCCAAAGGTATGCGCGACTTCGTGATGATCACGCTCGGCACGGGACTCGGTTCGGGCTTCGTCTCCAACGGCGAGATGATCTACGGACACGACGGTTTTGCCGGCGAGTTCGGTCATATCATCGTCGAGCGCAACGGCCGCGAGTGCGGCTGCGGGCGCAGGGGCTGTCTGGAGACCTACGTGTCGGCGACGGGCATCAAGCGCACGGCGTTCGAGCTGATGGCGAAGATGAACGCCCCCAGCAAACTGCGCAGCATCGCCTTCGACGACTTCGACGCCTCGATGATCTCGGCCGCCGCCGAGCAGGGCGATCCCATTGCGCTGGAGGCGTTCCGCTATACGGGCGAAATGCTGGGCCGCGCGCTGGCCGACGTGGTGACGGTGACCTCGCCCCAGGCCATTTTCCTCTTCGGCGGACTTTCGAAGGCCGGCAAGCTGATCTTCGAACCGACGCAGTGGTACATGGAGGAGAACATGCTCTTCGTCTTCAAGAACAAGGTGAAACTGCTTCCCAGCGGCATTCAGGGCAAGAATGCCGCCATCCTCGGCGCCTCGGCGCTGATCTGGCAGGAAGCCGCCAAATAGCCGGATACGGCTTGTGCCGCAAGGGCGAAGTTTCCGGACTTCGCCCTTTTTTGAAAACCGAAAACTTTAAATTCACAGCAATGAAACGTTTCTTTCTTCTGACCGTCGCGCTGCTGACGGTCTGGGCCGCGGCCGCACAGATGCGGTTCGTGGACGCCACCGAGTTGAACCTCATCGGCAAGGCCCTGCCGACGCCGCATCCCTACCACCGGATCGACACGGTCGCCTACAAGGGCTTCACCAAGGGCGAGAACCAGCAGGTGCGCTGCTCGGCGGGTCTCGCGCTGGTCTTCAAAACCAACTCCACGCGCATCGACCTGGAGCCGCAGTACACCTCGTTCGTCTACGCGGGGGCAAGCACCCCGCGGGTCGCTTCGGAGGGTTTCGACCTCTACATCCGCAAGGACGGCGAGTGGCTTTACGCCGCGTCGCGCGCCCCGAAGAAACGCGGCGAGGCCTACACGATGATCAGCCGCATGGACTCTTCGGAGAAGGAGTGCCTGTTGTACCTGCCCAATTACAGCGAGCTGACGTCGCTCCGCGTCGGGGTGGACGAGGGGGCGACGATCACCCCGATGGAGAATCCCTTCCGGCATAAGATCGTGATCTTCGGGTCGAGTTTCACGCACGGCGTCAGCACCAGCCGCGCGGGCATGAGCTACCCGATGCAGATCGGCCGCAACACGGGCCTCTGCTTTTGCAGCATCGCGTGCAGCGGCAACTGCAAGCTGCAACCCTATTTCGCCGACTACCTCGGCGACGTAAAGGACGCCGACGCGATGGTTTTCGACGCCTTTTCGAATCCCGACGCGAAGATGATCGAAGAGCGGCTGATTCCCTTCATCGAACGCATCCGCGCGAAGCTGCCTTCGACGCCGCTGATCTTCGTGCAGACGATCTACCGCGAGAGCGGCAATTTCGACCTCCGTTCCCGCAAAATCGAAGAGGACAAGCGCGACATGGCCCGTCGGCAGATGGCCGAAGCCATGAAGCGTTTCGACAACGTCTATTTCGTCGACAAGGCGGACCTCACGGGAACGGACCACGTGACCTCGGCCGACGGCACGCACCCTTCGGATCTGGGCTACTGGCGCTGGGCGCAGAACCTCCAGCCCGAGTTGCTGAAGGTATTCAGGAAGTGCGGCATCCGCTGATACGGCGGGTTTTACCGGAAACAAGAGGAGGAGGCTCGCAACGAGCCTCCTCCTCTTGTTTTGCACGTGTCGGAATCGCTTTTGCTGCGACACCCTGAACCCGTCGGTCCGCAGGCGGCAGTCGGCCTCTTCGCCGACCGGGTGCCGCGGGGCGCTCCCGCGGCGGTTGCGACGGTTGCGACGCTGCGGCGCCGCAACGTTGCAATGCGGTCCGCTCCGGAAGTTCTCCGGTCCGGCGGTCCGGGATGGTCCGGCGGGCGGCTCTGAAGCGAAAAAGCCGGACGACACGACTGTCGCCCGGCTTATGAACGGAGGTGCGCCGACGTTATTTCATCACCACCTGCGTCTGGCCGATCAGGCGGCCTTCGCAGTAGAGCTGTATCTGGTAGGTTCCGGCGGCGAATCCCGTCGAGTTGTAGTAGATGCCCACTTCGAGGTCCTGGTTCTGGTAGTCGACCTCGCGCATGGCCGAGTAGCTCAACCGTTCGCCCTCGAATTCGAAGGTCGGCATGGCCTCGGTGGTCAGCACGTAGCCGTCGGGCGAGGTGATGCGCACGTAGACGGCCTTGTTGCCCGGGGTGGCCAGCTCGTTGGCCGCGAGCACGAAGTCGACGCGCAGGCGTGCGGCGTTCTTGACCCGCGAAACGGGCTTGCTGCGGTCGTTGAGCGCCGAGAGGCGGATGTCGCGGGCGCGGAGCACCGAACCCACCTTGACCTTGTTGTCCAGTTCGGCGGCCTTCTCTTCGGCCATGTCGGCGCGCAGCTTGGCCGACGAAATCTCCTTGCGGAAGCCGACGTTCTCCTTGATGAGCTTTTTGTTGAGCGTATTGAGCGAGTCGATCTGCTTCACGTAACCTTTCATAATCGTGCGCAGCGTGCCGACCTCCTTTTCATACTGTTTGATCTTCGCGAGGTTCCACGAACGCTCCTTCTTGAGGCGCGTCATCAGCGAGTCGGCGCGTTCGCGTTCGAGGGTCAGCCCGGCCGAAATCGAGTCGTTCGAGATGCGCAGCCCGTCGTAGTCGGTCATCAGCCGCCCCAGGTCGTTCTGGATCGAGTCGCGGTCGGCCTGCAACAGCTCGTTGTCGAGCATCTGCTGGCGGTGGATGCTGAAGTAGAGCACCGAAAGCGCAGCCAGGATCACCGAGAGGATGATGATGACGATGCGGTAGCCGCGGATGGATTTGCCCGCATCGGGCTGCGGGGTGGTGTAGTCGTCGTCTTCGAATTCCGAAGGATCGTATCCCTGTTTGTTTTCCATAGTGATCCGTTTTTATTACAAAGATAGTACGAACCGGGGTGCAACGCAAATTTATTTGCTATGCCGGGAGCGCCTATCCAGGCAGGTGGTTATCTTTGGCAAAGATAGGAAAAAATATGAAAATCCAATGCGGGATAATGACATAACCTTATTGTTTTCGGTCTCGTCCGATGATGGTCTCGTAGTTTCCGGCGGGTTCGAACCCCATCAGCAGCGGTCGGGGGCGGGTGGTGTCGAAACGCTCGCCGATCAGGCTGCGCGCCGGGTCGTACCATCGGCATCGGATACCCGCCAGGTCCAGCAATAGATGGGAAAGGTCGTCCGCCGAGAACGGCCGGTCGAGCGCCCCGGCGACCTGTGCCGCTACATCGGGGCGGTTGCGGCGGTAGGTGTCGGACATCCAGATCATAAACGGGATTTCGAACTGGTATTTGCAGACCTCGGGGGTGAGCGGCAGGTCGTGCGAGCGGCAGAAGAAATCGCGGTAGTCGTAGACCTCTTCGCCGTGGTCGGAGAGGTAAACAGCGATGGCGTCGCGGTCGGTAAAACGTGCCAGGATCGCATCGACGACCTGGTCGTTGTAGCGGGTAGCGTTGTCGTAGTCCGCGACGACCTGGCGTTCCTGCTGCGTCAAATCCTCGCGGCGAATATCCCCGGGCGTGAAATACGCCTCCTCCTTGGGGTAGCGGTCGGAATAGCTGACGTGCTGTCCCATTAGGTGGAAGACGACCAGTTCGGGGGTGTCGTCACGGGAGGTGAGCCGGTCGTAGTCGTCGAGCAATTCCAGGTCGTAGGGATGGCGGTTCTCATTGTGGACCGTGAACAGGAGCGGTGTGCTGCGGGCATTGAAAAGCGCTTTCAGTCCGAGATCGTGGTAATCATAGTCGTTTCCGGCGGCCTGGTTGTCCAGGTGACAGGTGGTGTATCCGGCGTTTTTGAAGAGGGCCGGGAAAAGGGGGCTGTCTTTCCAGGACTGTCCGGAGCCGAGGCTTGCAGGCGAAAAGAGGTTTGACAGCACGGACGTGGTCAGATTCGCCGGGGAAACGACATCCCGGAAAACGAAGAGTTCGCCCCGCCGAAGCCGCTCTTCGAGCCGGGGGTTGGTCGGCAGCGGATAACCGTAAAGGCTCGAATGGTGCTTGCTGAACGACTCTCCGATAATGATGACGATGCAGGGCGAGCGGAAAGAGCAATTCTCTATTTCGACCGATTCGAGCGTGCGGAGCAGTTGCTCTGCGTTTTCGGCGGAGAACTCATGCCGAAACCAGAAGAGCGATGTGTGAAGCCGTTCGAAGGGGGTGAGGGTTGCGGTTTGGCACATCATCTCTCCCGGAAAATCGCCGGTCCGGGTGAGCGCATACTGAAAGTGCAGCCGGCTGACATAGAAGGCGCCGCTGCCGGCCAGCAGGAATAGGAGCGATATGCGTACCTTGCGGCTGTGCAGTTCGAACCGAATCTTCCGGTGTTCCGCCAGCAGATACCCTGCGGTCAGCAGGACGCATGCGGCGGCCGGAAGCAGGAATGCCGGAGTCGTACAGTAGGTTTTCAGAAATTCGAGGCTTTCGCGTCCGTCCGTTTCCCAGAGAAGCTGGATGACGGAGAACGAAAAGGGCGTTCCGAAACGGATCAGCAGAAAACTTTCAGCCAGCGAGAGGAGGCCGAGGTACGACAGGACAAACACGCGATAGATCGCTTCGGCGATCCGGACTGCGAGAATCTCCCCCCCCCTGTCGTGCTGTCGCAGGCATAGCGGCAGTACCAGCAGCCAGGCCCGGAAGAGGGACAGCAGGGTTCCGTAGAACAGGTTTCTTCCGGGCACGAACGACATTTCGTTCAGGAAGAAACGAATGATGTCCGGGACCAGCGGCAGGAGTGCCGTGAGGACCAGAAATGCCGGGTACTCGCCGAAAGGCCGCACGAGAAACGCGGCAATATGTTTTGCGAAACAGGAGGTTGCGGAGCGTTGCATGGAACAGTGACGTTTTTCTCCGCAAAGATAGGGGAAATTTCCCGTGTGCCCGATGAAAATCCGGCGTCTATTTCATCAGGCTCGACACCGGGTATTTAAGTCCCTTGTAGCCCGAAATGTAGGCGTTGATGCTGCCGATCTTGACCGGCGATTCGATGTAGAGGGGGATTTTGTTGTCGTCGTCCGAAATCCAGATCGTGAAGATCGTGCCGTCGGTGAACGAGTAGCCTTCGGTCGTCCCTAACTGGCACTCGAATTTGAGCGTGCGGAAACGCCCCAT
>ENA-UEOM01001047-UEOM01001047.1-human-gut-metagenome-genome-assembly--contig:-NODE-1047-length-10942-cov-10.668109_pt1 | contig 10942 bp, 9 predicted proteins | sample MGYA00242993_ERZ507994 | MGnify/ENA primary metagenome ERZ507994 (study PRJEB26167, sample SAMN06115536) | human gut metagenome | host: Homo sapiens | place: China:Neimenggu | collected 2014-11-07... | reverse complement strand
CTACGACGCCCTGATTAACAGTCAGGTGTTCTACCGGCTGAACTATCGGGGAATTAAGGTTGGTAAGTCAACCAACGAAGATTATTATACTCGCATGGCAATTATTTGTCAACAGTTTTTTAGAAAAATTTATAAGTATTTTGAAAAGGCGATAAATGCACGGAATTTAGGAGATGAAATGCCTATATAGAATTAAGGCAAGTGATATGAAAGGCGAGGGAAAGATGGTCTTGATGTGTTGCCTTAAAGGCAGCGCTCTTCACCTTTACTTAATGCAGAAAGCGAAGAAAGCAGTAAGAGCTAAAATCTTTAGACAAATATTAGGCGCTTTTAAGGTTTTATGCTATAATATCCTTAATGATATAAACTACATGTGTAAAGGAGTGTTCCCCATGGAAGAAGCTGTATTATACGCTGTGGAAAACAATATTTCGACGATTACTATGAACCGTCCGAAGAGCCTGAATTCAATGAATGACGCGCTGATTGACGGTTTGCATGCTGCCATTACCAAGGCTGCTGCTGACGCTGAGGTGCGTGCTATCGTACTTACCGGCAACGGCAAGGCATTTTGTGCTGGTGGTGATCTGAGCTATCTGAACGGCTTGGAAGGCGTTGCTGCTAAGAAGGACTTTATCGCTAAGGTGGGCGACGTTGCCAAACGCTTGACTACTATTCCTAAACCTGTTATTGCTTATATCAATGGCGTTACTGCCGGTGCCGGCGTTAACCTGATGCTGGCCTGCGACCTGGTGTATGCATCTGCCAAGGCACGCTTTGGCGAGAGCTTTGCCAAGGTTGGCCTGATTCCCGACTGCGGCGGTCTGTATTTCCTGCCGAAGGCTATCGGTGTGCTGAAGGCTAAAGAGCTGATGTTTACCGGTGACTTGATTGACGCTGCGACTGCCAAAGAGCTTGGCATGCTGAACGATGTTTATGAAGACGAAGAGCTGAAGGATAAGGTTTACGCTATGGCTGCACGTCTGGCAGCAAGCGCTCCGCTGTCTATCAGCCTGACGAAAAAATATCTTAACGACCATGACCTGACTCTGGACGAGGTGCTGGCAATCGAAGAAACTACCCAGGCGCTGCTGATGGGTACCGATGACTGCAAGGAAGGCATTGCTGCTTTCTATGAGAAGCGTGCACCGCAATTCACAGGCAAATAAGAAACTAATCAGCAGAAAAAAGTAAATGTTTACGGAACTGTCACATAATTTATACTGATGGTTCCGTTTTCTTTTTGACGTAGGAATACAAGATGTTGTATAATAAATCTATTGATGAATTTTTCTCGGAGGAAAGTATGCTCGATTTCAGTACAATGATTTATCGCATTCCTGCGCTGTTGTTTGCGATTACGATACACGAATATGCCCATGCGCAATGTGCGGACAGCATGGGTGACCCGACTGCGCGTTACATGGGACGCATGACCTTCAACCCGATGGCACATTTGGACCCGTTGGGTGCGATTCTGCTGGTGGTAGCCGGCTTCGGTTGGGCTAAGCCCGTAGAAATTAACCCCAGCAATTTCCGCAACCGCCGCGAAGGTATTCTGAAGGTTTCCTTTGCCGGTCCCGCAGCCAATCTGTTTTTGTGCTTTCTCGCAGCATTCTTCATGACGTTTTTAAATCGCTTCGGTCTTTTGAGTGATGGCGTTTACCGCTTTTTGCTGTGGATGCAGTTATATAATGTATGGTTTGCTTTCTTCAACCTGATTCCGGTTCCGCCGTTGGACGGCTCCAAGATTCTTTCGGAGCTTCTGCCGCCGTCTATGGCCTGGAAATTTGACAATCTGGTTGGACGCTACGGCTTTTATATTCTGATTGCGTTGGTGTTCACCGGTATTACAGGTGCGATTATCAGACCGCTTGCCGCTGGCTACATGCTGCTGGTAAACGGTATCTTGGGTTTAGTGTTCTAGGCCATGGCTGATTTATCGTTGAAGCTGACTGCGTTCGAAGGTCCGCTGGATTTGCTCCTGCACCTTATCGAGCGTGATAAAGTAGATATTTATGACATTCCCATCGCTGCGGTTACGGAGCAGTATATAAGCTATCTGCGCAGCATGAGCGAATTTGATATGGAGGTTGCCAGTGATTTTCTGGTGATGGCCGCAACGCTGCTGCAGATTAAATCGCGCATGCTGCTGCCCAAGCAATCCGCTGAGGGCGAGGAGGAGGAAGCAGACCCGCGCCAGCAGCTGGTGGAAATGCTGGTGGAATACCGCCGCATTAAGCGTGCCGCTGCTGCTTTGGCGGATATGAAGCAGAGCGCTGACCTGTACTGGCAGCGTGAGCCGATGTTCGGCAATCTGGTGGAGCGTACTGTTGCTCCCTGCACGGTGCAGCAGTTATTGAAGGCTTTGGCAGGCATGACGACTGCGCCCGACGGCAAGCCGGCAGCCTTTATTGAGCCGCAGGCCTACAGCGTGCAGGATAAAATGGCAGATATTCTGCAAAGACTGCAGCGCAGGCCACAGGGCTTTATGCTGAATGAAATTTTTACCGCAGGCAGCCCTGCCGAGAAGGTAGCCTGCTTTTTGGGTGTACTGGAGCTGCTGAAGCTAGGGTTGATTACTATCAGCCAAGCACAGCGCTTTGCACCGATTTATATCTTCGGCAAGCAGGGACAGGAGGAAGCAAACGATGTATCTTGACAAAATGACAGGAGCACTGGAAGCGGTGCTGTTTGCTGCAGGTGAGCCTGTTTCTGTAGCGGAGCTTGCGGACCTTCTGCAGCTTGATAAGCCGCAGGTGTGGGAGCTTGTTTCGGAGCTGAAGCAGTCCTACGAGGCGGAAAGCAGGGGATTGATGCTGCGTGAAACAGCAGGCTGCTTTCAGCTGGTGACCAAGCCTGTTTACTATAATGTACTGCTGGGCTTAGGACGCAAAAAGGAAGTAAAGCTGACGAATGCTTCCTTGGAAACCCTGGCGATTGTCGCTTTTAAGCAGCCGGTGACGCGCGCAGAGATGGAAGCCATCCGCGGCGTGAAGGTTGACGGCGTACTCAATACACTGCTGGACTTAGGTCTGGTGGCAGAGGCAGGACGCAAAAAGGCTTTGGGCAACCCCATTTTATATGCTACGACAGAAAAATTCCTGATGGTGTTTGGCCTGAACTCATTGGAGGAGCTCCCACCGCTGGAAACGAAGCCTGAGGATGAGGCAGAGGCTGCGCAGCAGGTGCTGCAGCTTGATAATACATTAGAAGCAAAGGAAAACTGAGATAGATGGAAGAACGTTTACAAAAAATCCTGGCGGCAGCAGGCGTTGCCTCCCGCCGCGAAGCAGAAAAAATTATTACGGCAGGTCGCGTCCGCGTGAACGGCAAGGTTGTTACCGAGCTGGGCTGCAAGTTTGATGCCGACAAGGTACGCATCAGCGTTGACGGCAAGCCTATTGCGCAGGAAGCCAAGGCTTATTACATGTTCTATAAGCCGAGGGGAGTAGTCACCACTATGTCCGACCCGCAAAACCGCCGCAGCATTGCCGATTTCGTGCAGAACCTGCCGGAGAGAGTTTTCCCGGTAGGACGCCTGGACTTCAATACCGAAGGACTGTTGCTGCTGACGAATGACGGTGCGCTGGCACAGGCGCTGATGCACCCGAGCCATGAAGTCAACAAAACCTACTTTGTTAAGGTTCCGGGCATTGTGCCGCAGGAAAAGCTGGACCAGCTGCGCTTGGGCGTAAAGCTGGAGGACGGCCCGACCGCTCCGGCGATTGTCAACCTGCGTGATTATGACCATGAGCGTGGATTTACGCTTTTTGATATCACCATCCATGAGGGACGTAACCGCCAGATTCGCCGCATGTGCGACGCTATCGGCTTCCCGGTGCGTGATTTGAAGCGCATCAAGCTGGGACCGCTGCAGCTGCAGAATCTGGGACGCGGCAAGTTCCGCAGTCTGAGTGAGCAGGAATTATCTCAGCTCAGAAAGGCGGCTAAGCTATGACGCGAGTTGCGATTGTAGGCGGCGGCGCGGCAGGCCTGTTGGCAGGTATTGCTGCAGCCTGGGGCGGAGCGCAGGTAACGATTTATGAAAAAATGCGTGTGCCGGGCAAGAAAATGCTCATCACAGGCAAGGGACGCTGCAACATTACCAACGCTTGCGAAATCCCCGATTTCATAAAAAATCTGCCCGGAAACGGAAGATTTTTAAATAGTGCTTTACATAGGTTCACAAATGATGATATAGTATTGCTGTTGGAGAGTAACGGACTGCCGACGAAGGTTGAACGCGGCGGCCGTATTTTTCCGGTAAGTGACAAGGCGAAGGATGTAGTTGATACGCTGGTGAGGATTTATACCGAGGCCGGCGGCAAGCTGCAGACCGACACCAAGGTTATTGATATCATGGTCAAGGAAGGCCATGTGTACGGCGTGCGTACGGTCAACGGCGTGTACGAGGCAGACAGAGTTATTCTGGCTGCGGGCGGCGCCTCCTATCCTGGCACAGGCAGCGACGGCGGCGGTGCCAAGCTGGCGAAAAAGCTGGGTCACACGATTGTGCCGCTGAAGCCTTCTCTGATTCCGCTGGAAAGCGATTATCCTTATGTTGATGACCTGCAGGGCTTGTCTTTGCGCAACGTGCAGGCAACGCTTTTGGCCGACGGCGTAAAGCTGGGCAGTGAATTCGGCGAGATGCTGTTTACGCATTTCGGCGTTTCCGGTCCCATTGTGCTTTCGCTGAGCAATCTTGCCGCGGACGCTTTGGCTGCGGGCAAGGATGTAGAGCTGGAGGTTGATCTGAAGCCTGCGCTGAGCGAGGAAAAGCTAGATGCGCGCATTCAGCGCGATTTTGTGCAGTACAGCCGTAAGCAGGTGCTCAACGGCATGAAGGATTTGCTGCCGCAGCGACTGATTCCCGTTGTGTTGGATATGTCCTACGTTGATGAGAACAAATTCATCAACCAGGTTTCGCGCGAGGAGCGTCACAGACTGCTGCAGACGCTGAAGCATTTTGTGATTACTATTTCCGCAACACGTCCGATTGCAGAGGCTATCGTTACCGCAGGCGGCGTGAGCGTGAAGGAGATTGACCCCAAGACCATGGAATCCAAGCGCATCAAGGGCCTGTACTTTGCAGGCGAGGTTATGGATATCGACGGTTATACCGGCGGCTATAATCTGCAGGCGGCGTTCAGCAGCGGCCATGCTGCTGGCGAAGCGGCGGCTGCGGAAGAATAATTCATAAATTTGACTTAAATTAGGCTATCCATATACATGTAAAACATGGTATTATATAGATAGCTAATACATTATAAAGTGTGGTTATGTAGAATGAAGAAAATTGTTGTGGCAATTGATGGTCCCGCAGGTGCAGGCAAAAGCACTATTGCGAAGCTGGCTGCCGAAAAATTAGGCTATGCCTATATTGATACCGGTGCCATGTACAGAAGCGTAGCCTGGAAGTTTTTGCAGACAGGCAAACCTTTTGACGAGGACTTTATCAGCGGCTTATCCAAAACTATGCTGATTGACTTCAAACCGGAGGCAAAAATCAACCGTGTTTTTGTGGACGGTACCGAGGTTACCGATGCTATCCGTACTCCCGAAGTGACGGCGATTGTATCGCGTGTTGCTGCTATCGGAGCAGTGCGTGAGGCAATGGTGGACCAGCAGCGCCGTATGGGCGAGGCAGGCGGTGTCCTGATGGACGGCCGTGATATCGGTACAGTGGTATTCCCGAACGCACAGCTGAAAATTTTTCTTACTGCTTCGGTTGAAGAAAGAGCGCGCCGCCGCTATGCGGAAATGGTGGCCAAAGGTCAGCAGGTTGATCTGCAGCAGCTGCAGGCGGATATTGCCGAGCGCGACAAGCAGGACAGCGAGCGTGCTATCAGTCCGCTGCGTCAGGCAGAGGATGCCTTGCTTCTGGATACATCCGATATGGGCATCAGCGAGGTTACCGATAGAATTTTACAGCTGGTGCAGGAGCGCGCACAATGATTTATACCTTAGTGAAGAATCTCTTTAAAATTCTTTTTACCATCTTTTTGCGATTGAAGGTAGAAGGAACAGAAAATATTCCCAAGGATGGTCCGCTGGTTATAGCGATCAACCATCTGAGTCTGCTTGATCCGCCTGTACTTGGTACGGCAGCAACCCGTAAGGTCCACTTTATGGCCAAGGAAGAGCTGTTTGTGCCGGTTCTGGGCACTATCTATAAAATTCTGGGTGCTTTCCCGGTGCGCCGCGGTGGTGCGGACCGTGCTGCAATCAAGCATGGTATTGATATCCTGGAAAGCGGTCAGGTGCTGGCGATTTTCCCCGAGGGAACACGCAGCAAGACCGGTGAGCTTGGCAAGGCTCAGCCCGGAGCGCTGATGATGGCGAGCAAGGCGAAGGCAACTATCGTGCCGGCCTGCATCATCGGTACCGATTACAAGCGTCACGGCCGTATCTGGCCGAAGGTTACGGTGCGCTTTGGCAAGCCGATCCCTTTTCCTGAGGACGCTGTGGTTAACAAAGAATTTTTGCATGCAATGACTGAAGAGCTGATGCAGCACATTGCAAGGCTGCAGGCAGGTGAAGATGTATAATGGAAATTAAGGTAGCAGAGCACTGTGGTTTTTGCTATGGTGTGAAGCGCGCGGTGGCGTTGGCCCAGAAGGCTGCGACCGACCGTGTGCAGGGTGCAACGCTGGGACCTTTGATACACAATCCCCAGCTGATTGCCGAGCTTGCATCTAATGGCATTGCCTGTAAGGACAGCCTAGAGCAGTTTGCTCCCGGTGAAACGGTTATCTTCCGTTCACATGGCGAGGGGCCTGAAACCTACGCGCAGGCAGAAAAACAAGGGCTGACAATTCTGGACGCAACCTGTCCGAATGTACGCCTGGCACAGCAAAAGGCTGCTCAGGCAGCAGCTGATGGCTATTTTCCTGTAATAGTCGGAGAAAAAAATCATCCGGAAGTAAAAAGTATTTTAAAATGGGCAGGAAAAAACGCTATCTGTGTAGAATGTATAAAAGATATCTCTTATGTACCGCGCCAGGAGCGTTATGGAGTAATCATCCAGACGACTTTTGAGCTGCAGAAATTTAATGATATATTGCAGGCACTGCAGGAGCAGCGCCCGGGAGAATACCGTGTGGAGCGCACCATCTGTCTGGCGACAGCGCAAAGACAGCAAGCCGCTGTAAAGCTTGCTGCTGAGTCTGATGCCGTTATCGTCATCGGCGGACGCAACAGCGCCAACACAAGGCATCTTTTCGAGCTGGTGCAAAAGCATTGCAGGCAAGCATATCATATAGAGACTGCAAGCGAACTGAGCAGCGATATGCTAAGGGGTTGCAATAAAATAGGAATCACGGCGGGAGCATCGACTCCGGACCGTTTAATTAAGGAGGCTATTTTAGTAATGGAAAACATGGATTTTGAAAGCATGCTCAACGAAAGTATGGAGGTAGAGGTATATCCTGGCAAAGTTGTCAACGGTACCGTTATTCAATTGGATAAAGACGGCGTTTATGTATCTTTTGGATATAGACATGATGGTCTGATTCCTTATTCCGAATGGTCCCAGACCGAATCTGCTGAAGAACTGCAAAACTCCATCAAAGTTGGCGACGAAGTAGAAGCTAAGGTTGTTCCTGGCAGCACCAAGAGCGATTTCGTTCGTCTGTCCAAAATCAAAGCAGAGCGCGACGCAGCATGGAAAAATGTTGCTGAGCTGCCCGAAGGCGAAAAACGCCCGGCAACCGTTAAAGTTCTGCGCATCATCAAAAACAAAGCTAAAAACATCGTTGGTCTGGGTGTTGCAGTTGAAGGTGTTGAAGGCTTCATGCCCGCATCTCATGTTGAACTGCGCCGCGTAGAAGACTTCACCGGTTATGTCGGCAAAGAGCTGGAAGCTGAAATCATCGAAGTTGACCTGGAGAAAAAACGCATCGTTGTTTCCCGCCGCGACCTGCTGAGAGCTGAAGCTGAAGCAAAACGCAAAGCTTACAAAGAAGCTAAAGAAGCTCGCATTGCTGCTGCTAAAGAAGCACGCGCCGCTGCTGAAGAAGCTGCTTACAACTCTGTTGCTGAAGGCGAAGTTTACACCGGTAAGGTTGTAAAAGTTGCTGAATTCGGTCTGTTCGTTGAAATCGGTGAAGGTCTGGTTGGTCTGGTTCACAACACCGAACTGTCTTGGGACCGTAGCGTAAAAGCTGCTGACGTTGCTAAAGAAGGCGACGAAGTAACCGTTCTGGTTAAGAGCATCGACCGCGAAAATAAACGTGTTGCTCTGAGCATCAAAGCTACTCTGGAAGATCCCTGGAAGGTTGAAGCTTCTCAATTCCACATTGGCGACATTCTGGATGTAGAAGTTGTTCGTCTGCTGGCTTTCGGCGCTATCGTTAAGCTGAGCGACAAGGTTGAAGGTCTGGTTCACATTTCCGAAATCGCTCCTGAGCGCATCGAAGCTCCGAGCGACGTTCTGGAAGTTGGTCAAGTTGTTAAAGCTGAAATCATTAAAATGGATCTGGACAGCAAAAAAATCGGCCTGAGCATTTCCAAAGTTAAACGTGATGCTGAAAAGAACGAATTCCGTTCCTACATGGGCAGTAAAAAATCTCACCTGAGCCAAAACCTGTCCGAGCAGCTGGAAAGCCTCGAAAAATAATTGGAGAAGGATATGCAACGTGCAAAGCGTAAGCTAGAACATATTCAATATGCACTGGAGCTGGGCGACGGCCCGGCGGCAACGCACCTTGCTGATCTCCGCTTCTTACACAACTGTCTGCCGGAGATTAATCCGGCAGACTTTGTTTTATCTGTAGAAATTTTAGGCAAACGTCTGCGTTTGCCTTTTTTCATTGATGCTATTACCGGCAGTACAGATGCGGTGACGGAGATTAACAGAAAGCTGGCGCAGGTGGCGGCAAGAACCGGTATCGGTATGGCTGTCGGCTCGCAATTCGGCGCTGTGCGTGACGGCAGCGGTATCGCGAGCTATACTGTGGTGCGCGAGGAGCTTGCCGAAGGTCTTGTTATCGGTAACATCAGCGCACTGGCTACGCCCGCGCAGGCGCAGGCTGCCATTGACATGCTGCAGGCTGACGCGCTGGAGGTTCACCTGAACGCTGCGCAGGAGCTGTGGATGGCCGAAGGCGACAAGGATACCTGCGGACTTTTGGCAAACCTGATGCAAATTCGTGATGCTGTGAGCGTGCCTGTTATCGTTAAGGAAACAGGCTGCGGTATCGCGGCAGAGCAGTACGAGCTTTTGCTGGAGCAGGGCTTTACAGCCTTTGACTGTGCCGGCGCAGGGGGGACGAACTTCCCGGCGATTGAGGCAAAGCGTCAGGGCGTGGAGCTTACGGAAGAGTTTGCTGCCTGGGGCGTGCCTACGTGCTGGAGCTTGCTTGACGCGCAGCAGACACTGCCGAAAAACGCACTGCTGCTGGCGAGCGGCGGCATCCGTACCGCAGGTGACGCAGCGCGTGCTTTTGCTCTGGGTGCGGACGCGGTGGGAATTACTGCCCCAATTCTGCGTCTGGTTATGGAGCAGGGTGTTGACGCTGCCGTAGACTATGTGGAAGCACTGGCGGACGGACTGCAGAAGTATATGCTGCTTTTGGGCTGCCTGACGCCGAAGGAGCTACGTGACGTTCCGCTGATTGTGACGGGAGAAACGCGTGACTTTATTGCCAGCCGCGGCTACGAGCTGGCGAAGCTGTGCAGATGGCGCAGAGGGTAAAACGCAAAAAAATTTATATGAGAACGACTTAAAGTAAGAGTGCAACTTTGTGTTGTGCTCTTCTTTTTTTATGCAGAACAATAAAAAAAGACTTGTTTTTAGGCGGGGGTAGCCATATAATGTAAATATGTTAAAAAAAGGAAGCAATATTGTTGTAACGTATGCTAATACTATTCTTAAGATTTTATTAGTTAGGAGAAACTTTAAGTAGTATTGTGAGGACAACGATTGGCTGACAGAGTATAAAGGAGACTTTTTATAAATGTCAAAAATATTTTTTCGGTGGCATAATTTCTCTGTAAAATTTTTGAATGCAGTGCTGCAGAGCAGTAAAACTCATGCAAAGTATCATCCGCCAGTAGAGTACGACGAAGCAGCTTTTGTTGCGCCTTATTTGGGCAATTTGTGCAAATTTCCCGATGAACATTTTGTAAGCAACTATCGCGAAGAAATCGAAGAGTATTTTTTGAGCGAACCAGAGCATTTGGAAAATGTGGCAAAAACGTTAGAACACCAAAATTATGCAGGCATACGCAGCAAGGACGAAGACGCTTTGTGCAAGCTGAAACAGTGCAAACTTTCTCAGGCAGTGATTATGGCGTATCTTGATGAGATGATACGCACAGGCTCGGAAGGAGAATTTCAGTTAAAAACTTCTTTTTATAAGCCGCGTACCATTCTGCTTGGCGATTCGCATATTCAGGATGTAAAGCTGTATTATTACCAGCAGGAAGCAAACATTGCAATGCAGGAATATTTTCTTGAGCAAAACGGTCGTAGCGGCATTCTTGTGATGCCGACAGGCAGCGGCAAGACGATGACGAGTATTTATTTTCTTCTGCATGAGCTTTCTTCGCGTGGTTATGAAGTTGTCTGGCTGGCGCACCGCCATATGCTCGTCGAACAGGCAGCGAATGTTTTTTATAGACTTACACCGCTAGTGAAAGATGTGGCAGGTGATGAAATTAAAAGTCTGACAGTGACTTGCGTTTCGGGCGCACATGCCAGCGCACACGCTTTATCCAAAAAAGATGATATCGTCGTGGGCAGTGTGCAGAGTCTAGTGCGCAATCTTGGCTATCTCACAGCTCCGCTTAAGAAGAAGGTTATTATCGTTGTGGATGAAGCGCACCATGCGCTTGCACCTTCATATAGAAAAATTATCAACGCTGTGCGCCAAAAATGTCCCGAGGCAAAATTGCTTGGCCTTACGGCAACGCCAATACGTTACACTGATATGGACAC